>Ga0187827_10009433_pt1 | contig 10339 bp, 18 predicted proteins | sample ETNtaG_39_FD_167969 | JGI IMG/M metagenome (GOLD analysis project Ga0187827, IMG submission 167969) | Marine microbial and viral communities from oxygen minimum zone, Eastern Pacific Ocean - ETNP2014_SV_150_PacBio MetaG (Illumina Assembly) | ecosystem: Environmental > Aquatic > Marine > Hypoxic... | reverse complement strand
TCAAATCACCAATGTAATATATTTGTTCTGCCTTTAAGCAGTTAGCAGACCGCACAGTCAACTCTAACTCGTCTACGGCCGATAAGTACATCGGCGGAAAGTCATCAGAGGTAGGTTGTGGCTCTTCCTCTTCAACCGGCTCAAGTTCTACAAATGATGAAAGTTGTTCTTGCAGTATAGTTGCTGCACGCTTAACCGCTTCTTCGGCGTCTAAAGAACCATTGGTCTCGATGACGATGTTAAGTCTATCAAGATTTACTTTTTGCTCTACACGCGCTGACTCGACTGTAAAAGAAACTCTCTTGATTGGTGAAAAGCTGGCATCTAATTGCATATTACCGATAGTTTCTGATTCACTATTACGAGCAACAGCAACGTCATAACCGACACCTGTACCGATCACAATAGTTAATCTAATTTTTCCGCCATCATTAACTGTCGCAATAACTTTCTCAGGATTATAGACCGAAACATCTATGCCATTTGTCTCGATATCAGCTACAGTAACTTCGCACGGTCCTTCTTTCTCAATAACTACCGCGGCAGTATCTCCAGTACTAAGTCCTACTGAAGCTTCTTTTAAGTTAAGAAGGATATCAAGAACATCTTCTTGTACGCCTTCAATGGTAGAAAATTCATGCATTGCGCCATCAATAGCGACGTCTGTTATTGCAGACCCAACCATTGAAGACAACAAAGTTCTTCTAAGTGCATTACCTAATGTATGTCCGAATCCGCGTTCGAAAGGTTCAAGAACGACACGATACTCGTTATTAGATAATTCAACTGAGTCAACTAACTTTGGCTTTAAAAAATCTCTTGCACTTCCTTGCATAATTAATTCCTATTTAGAATACAATTCGACGATCAAATGTTCTGAAATATCTGCTGACAGTTCATTTCTAAGTGGCGCACTCTTAAAGACACCCTTTAATGCTTTGTTATCAACATCTACCCATTCCGCTATACCGTTCTGTTCAGCAAGTTCAATAGCTAATTGAACTCGATTTTGTTTTTTTGCTTTTTCTCTAACTGCAACCTCATCATTTGCACTGACTTGGTAGGACGGAATATTTACAACCTTACCATTCACTACAATTGACTTATGTGAAACTAATTGCCTCGCTTCGGCTCGTGTTGAAGCAAAACCCATACGATAAACCACATTATCAAGACGACATTCTAGCAGTGACAATAGGTTTTCACCAGTTGAGCCTTTTTTAGAGCTAGCTTTTTTGTAGTAAAGTCGAAACTGCTTTTCTAGAATCCCGTAAATGCGTCTAACTTTCTGTTTTTCGCGCAACTGCAGACCGTAATCACTGCCTTTTTGACGTCGGGCATTGGCACCATGTGCACCAGGCAACTGTGTTAATTTACATTTCGAATCAATTGATCTAACACCACTCTTAAGCTCTAGGTCGACACCTTCGCGACGAGCTAGTTTACATGTGGGACCAGTATATCTTGCCATAATTTACCCTTAAACTCTACGTTTTTTAGAAGGACGACAACCATTATGAGGGATTGGAGTCACATCTGTTATTGATTGTATTTTTAAGCCCTGCGCATTAAGGCCACGGATAGCTGAATCTCTCCCTGGGCCCGGACCTTTTACACGCACATCAAGATTCTTCATGCCAAGTGCTTGAGCTTGCTCGCCACAATTTCCAGCCGCAACCTGAGCAGCAAAAGGGGTTGACTTTCTAGAGCCTCTAAACCCAGAACCGCCTGATGTTGCCCAACATAATGCATTACCATGACGATCAGTAATCATGACAATCGTATTATTAAAAGTTGCATGTATATGAGCAATACCGTCTGAAACGATTTTCTTGGATTTTTTCTTTGTTGTTTGTGTTTTCGCCATGACTACTTACCTTGATTATTTAATTAAACGACGAGGACCCTTGCGAGTTCTTGCGTTAGTTTTTGTTCTCTGACCACGTACAGGAAGAGATTTTCTATGGCGAATGCCTCTATAACAACCTAAATCTCTGAGGCGCTTGATATTCATTGCAACTTCACGCCTCAAGTCACCCTCAACCTCGTACTGAGCAATAGCAGAGCGAATCAAATCTAACTGTTCTTCTGAAAGTGCGGCGACTTTAGTACTCGGATCTATTTTGAGTGCTTCACAAATTTGTCTTGACCTTGTTTGACCAATACCAAAAATTGATTGTAATCCAATTACAATGTGTTTGTGTGTTGGAATATTTATTCCTGCAATTCGCGCCATAAAGTATACCTATATCCCTTTAAATTCTATACATGAGCAACTTTTTTCACTCATAATTTTAAAAATCAAAAAACGAGAAATTTTACTTTGTAATTCAAGCATTGTCAATGAAATTATCCTTGCCTTTGCTTATGTCGTGGCTCTTTACAGATGACACGAATTACACCGTTTCTTTTAATAATTTTGCAATCTTTACAGATTTTTTTAACAGATGCTCTTACTTTCATAACTTATCCTTACTTTAAGTTCGCCTTACGCATCAAGCCTTCATATTGATTTGACATCATATGAGATTGAGCCTGAGCAATAAAATCCATCACTACAACAACAATAATCAGAAGGCTTGTACCACCAAAATAGAAGGGTACATTCCAGTACAAAATCAAAAACTCTGGAAGCAAACAAACTCCAGTAATATAGATTGCACCAACTGCAGTTAACCTTGTTGTCACCGTATCAATATAATCTGCTGAATGCTGGCCAGGTCTGATACCAGGTATAAAGCCACCAGATTTGCGCAGATTGTCTGCTGTATCCTTAGCATTAAATGTTAATGCTGTATAGAAAAAGGTAAAAAACACAATCGCCGAAGCATAGAACATAATATATAGTGGCTGTCCCGGTGACAAACTTGAAGTGATATCTGCCAGCCAGCCAAACCCTTCAGTTTGCGAAAACCATCCGCCCAATGTTGCAGGAAAAAGAATGATGCTAGAGGCAAAAATTGGTGGAATAACACCAGCCATATTAATTTTAAGTGGCAAGTATGAACTTTGACCACCAACCATTTTCCGGCCTTGTTGGCGTTTAGCATAATTCACAGTAATACGTCTTTGACCTCTTTCCATAAAGACAATAAAGCCCATCACAATGACTGCCATAATTAATATAAGGACAACTGCAAACGGACTTAATTCACCTGTACTAACCATACTTAGAGTATTTCCTAATGAAACAGGCAGGCCGGCAACGATACCTGCAAAAATAATCATTGATATGCCGTTACCTATACCCTTTTCACTAATTTGTTCACCCAACCACATCAAGAACAGCGTTCCAGTCGTTAATGTCACAACAGTGACAAAACTAAATGTAAGTCCAGGATTCGTGACTAGTGCAACGCCACCTCCTGACTGAGATTGCAACGCAATTGAGATACCATAAGACTGGAAGACTGCTAAAAATACGGTACCCATCCGTGTGTACTGTGTAATTTTTCTCTTACCGCGTTCACCTTCTTTCTTTAATTGCTCAAAGTGGGGCACCACAGAAGTCATCAATGTCATAATAATTGATGATGATATATAGGGCATTATTCCTAGAGTGAATATAGATAAGCGTTCTAATGCTCCACCTGAGAACATATTAAACATACCCAAAATTCCGTCCCTATTGTCCTCTACTAAAGATGCAAGTGCAGTCTGCGATATGAATGGGATTACAATATGTGTTCCCAGTCTAAAAATGACCAACGCACCCAATAGATAAAGGATGCGTTTTAATAGATCTTCACTAAGTCCTAATGGTGATTGGCTCATTTCAATTACTCTTTTATTGTTCCTTTGACCGCTTCAATGGCAGCTTTAGCGCCTTTGGTCGCCTTGATGCCAGTTAAATTTACAGCGCGTTTAATCTCGCCCGAAAGCATTACCTTAACTCTTGTGATATTCTTTGTGACAAGATTGTTTTGCTTAAGTACGTCAATATTGATATCTGTCTCGGTCAATTTGTCAAGTTCAGAAAGTGTGATTTGAGAAGTAGTCTTAGAAATACGAGAAGTGAATCCAATCTTTGGAAGCCTTCTTTGTAAAGGCATTTGCCCACCCTCAAAACCAATCTTAGTAAAACCACCAGAGCGGGACTTTTGTCCTTTATGACCGCGACCGCAGGTCTTTCCTAAGCCTGAGCCCATTCCACGACCAACACGTTTTCTGGAAGTTTTTTCGCCCAATGCAGGCTTAATTGTATTAAGTTTCATTTGTTAAACCTCTACTCTTAATAAATAAGATACTTTATTTATCATTCCTCTCACTTCAGCTGTATCTTGCAGCTCCACTGTATGGTTAATTCGCTTTAACCCTAGACCCGCTATGGTGGCACGATGCGAGGGTAAACGACCATTAAAACTTTTAACCAAAGTCACACTGACTGTTGGCTTTTTAGCTAGCACTTTTTTAGTCTCAGATTTTGCTGGAGCGGCCTTCTTAACTGCAGCTTTTGCTGGAGCGGCCTTCTTAACTGCAGCTTTTGCTGGAGCGGCCTTCTTAACTGCAGCTTTTGCTGGAGCGGCCTTCTTAACTGCAGCTTTTGCTGTAGTAGTTTTCTTAGCTGGCGCTTTTTTTGGTACCGCTTTTTTTTCTACTTTGTTTTCAGCCATTACAATTCCCCAGTGATTTCTTCAACACTTTTGCCACGCTTTGCAGCAACACTTTGTGGCGAAGACATTTTTGTTAAACCATCAACGGTAGCTCTGACAACACTGATAGGGTTCCTTGTGCCGTTACATTTAGCTAAAATGTTATGGACACCTGCCGCCTCAAGAACGCTACGCATCGGTCCACCGGCAATAACACCTGTACCTTCTGATGCTGGCTGCATATAAACTTTTGCAGCCCCCACACATGAAGTAATTGGATAGTGTAGAGTTCCATTAACTATCGGGACAAGTTTCATAGATCTTTTTGCCTTATCCATCGCTTTTTGAATAGCTATTGGAACTTCACGAGCTTTTCCGGTTCCATAGCCAACCTTACCGTTGCCATCACCAACAACAACTAATGCAGAAAAACCAAAAATTCGTCCACCTTTAACTACCTTAACAACGCGTCGAATATTCACTAGTTTTTCGATAAATTCGCTCTCTTCTTTATAATTATTTTTTTTATTTTCAGCCATTGTTTAAACCTGTATAAACTTCATTAAAATTCTAAGCCGCCTTCTCTTGCTGCCTCAGCAAGGGCTTTAACTCGGCCATGGTATTTGAAGCCTGAACGATCAAAGGCAACCTTAGATACTTTGGCTTTCTTGGCGGCTTTTGCTATTAAATCACCGACTTTAGATGCCGCCTCAACGTTGCCTCCATTTTTTATTTTCGCAGATACACTAGATGCTGATGCCAGAGTTTTAGTGCCACAGCCACTAATTATCTGAGCATATATGTGGCTTGAAGATTTATATACACATAAACGCTCAAGATTATTCTCGGCATGCTTAGCTCTAAATTTTGTCGCTCTTCTTATTCGCGCTTGTTTTTTTGCTGTTTTCATCTAACTTACCCTTCAATCATTTATTTTTTCTTAGCATCCTTTCTAACAACATACTCATCAGTGTAACGTACACCTTTTCCTTTGTATGGCTCAGGTGGACGGAAGGCTCTGATTTCTGCCGCCGCCTGTCCAACCTTTTGCTTATCAATACCTTTCACAATAACTTCAGTCTGTGAAGGAGTTTCAACGCTTACACCTTCCGGTAAATTGTAATTAACAGGATGCGAAAACCCTAAAGTCAAATTCAAAACTTTACCTCTAGCTTGTGCACGATAACCAACACCAATTAGTGTTAACTTCTTCTCCCAACCTTCTGAAACACCTTTGATCAGATTGAAGGCATTTGCTCTGGCAGTGCCAGCTTGTGCCCAGGCAGCCTTTAATTCTTTATCTCTAACCTTAACTGTTTCAAAAGTTAATACATTGTCAGTATTAGTAACAATCACCGAAGAATGTACATTCATATTCATTTCACCCAGTTTTCCTTTAACAGAAAAAACATTGCCGGATTGTGTAACTTCAACTCCAGCCGGTATTGTAATAGGTGATTTTGCTATTCTAGACATCCTAAATCTCCAATATTATGAAACGCTACACAACACTTCGCCACCCACATTTTGAGCCTTGGCAGCTTGCCCAGTCATTACACCCTTTGGAGTAGAAACAATGACAATTCCTAAACCATTCATAACACTAGGCATATTGTCCTTGCCTACATAAAGTCGCAAACTTGGCTTAGAGATTCTTTCAATTGAATCAATAACTGGCTTGTTGTCGTAGTACTTTAAATTAATTGTTAATGTTTTATTGGCAGCAGAATCTCCTTCAACTGCAAACGAGTTAATATAACCTTCAACCTGTAATACACTTGCAATACCACTCTTTAGTTTTGAAGAAGGCATAGATACTTGTTCTTTATTAACTGCATGTGCATTCCTAATGCGAGTCAACATATCAGCTACTGGATCAGACATACTCATAATTATTCTCCTACCAACTTGCTTTAGTAAGCCCAGGGACTTCGCCATTCATAGCGCGCTCTCTGAGTTGAGTTTTGGCCAGTCCAAATTTACGATAGAACCCATGAGGCCGGCCAGAAAGACCGCAACGATTACGTTGACGAACAGGTGATGCATCTCTAGGAAGTGACTGTAACTTAATTACTGCCTGGAAACGGTCTTCGTCTGAAGTATGAACACTCTTAATAATTTTCTTTAACTCAAGTCGCTTTTCTCGGTACTTTTCAACCAACTTTGCACGCTTGATATCTCTATGAATCATAGACTTTTTAGCCATTACTTTATCCTTTAAATGGAAAATTAAACATCGCTAATAGTTTCTTAGCATCATCATCATTCTTTGCATTGGTAGTGATTGCGATATCCATACCACGCACTTTTGTAACTTTCTCAAAATCAATTTCTGGAAATACAATCTGTTCGGTAAGACCCATATTGTAGTTTCCACGCCCATCAAAAGATTTAGGGTTAAGGCCACGGAAATCTCTTACTCGAGGAATTACAATATTTACCAATCGGTCTAGGAACTCATACATTCTTTCTTTTCTTAATGTAACCTTGCAACCGATAGCATTTCCTTCTCTAAGTTTAAAGCTCGCCACTGATTTTCGGGCGAAACAAGTTAATGGCTTCTGAGATGAGATCAGTCCTAACTCTTCTAGCGCACTTTCCAAAACTTTTTTATCCCCTAGAGCACTTCCAAGTCCCATATTGATCGTAATCTTCTCAATCTTAGGCACTGCCATAATGTTATCGATACCAAGCTCTTTCTTGAGCTTTGGTATAATCTCTTTTTTATACTGTTCTTGCAATCTAGACACTTCTCACCTATTCTTATTTATATCAAATTACGGCTTCGCCGTTTGACTTGAAAAATCTTTCTTTTACACCCTCTTTACTGACTCTGACACCTACACGATCAGCTTTCTCAGTCTTAGGGTTATATATCGCCACATTGGAAACATTCAATGGCATCTCTTTCTCTTCGATGCCGCCCTGAACGCCTTCATTTGGATTTGGTCTAACGCACTTTTTAGCCAAATTAAGACCCTCAACGATTACCTTAGAGCCGACAACTTTGGTTACTGTACCAATAGAGCCTTTATCTTTACCAGCAATTACTATAACTTCATCATTTAATTTAATCTTAATCATTACAAAACCTCTGGAGCAAGCGAAACTATTTTCATAAACTGAGCGCTTCTTAATTCGCGAGTAACCGGACCAAAAATACGAGTACCGATTGGCTCTAATTTTGTATTCAATAAAACAACTGCATTATTGTCAAAACGAATCCTTGAACCATCTTTACGACGCACACCTTGGGCTGTCCTAACAACCACGGCGTCATAAACATCACCCTTTTTCACCTTACCGCGAGGAGAGGCCTCTTTAATGCTGACCTTAATAACGTCACCTATATTTGCATAACGTCTTTTTGATCCGCCCAAAACTTTGATACACATAGCCCTAACGGCGCCACTATTATCTGCAATATTTAATTTTGTTTGCATTTGAATCATGTTCTTCTCTCTACAATGCCATTAATTAATCAATTTCAACTGATTTTTCAACTATTTCTAATAAAGCCCAAGACTTAGTTTTTGAAAATGGCTTGGACTCAGTAACCCTGACAACATCACCCAATCCACACTCGTTATTCTCGTCATGAGCGTGCACTTTAGTACTACGTTTAATATATTTTTTATAAATTGGATGGCGAACTCTACGCTCCACCAAAACAGAGATTGTTTTATCACGACTATTGCTGACTACTTTGCCAGTTAACGCTCTCTCTACTGAATTTAAATCGCTCATGCTTGCTTCTCTTTTATAATTGTTTTAATTTGGGCAATTGACCTTTTCGTCTTACCAAGCTTAGACAAATCAGACAGCTGAGAGTTGCGATGCTGCATGCGTAACTCAAAATGCTCTTTTAAAAGCGTCATTAACGTTTCATTTAGTTGAGAAACATCTTGATCTCTTAGTTCTTTAACATCCATTACATTATTGTCCGTTTAATTATCACTGTCTTAACAGGAAGTTTTGCAGCTGCAAGCTCGAAAGCCTCCTTGGCAACAGTTTCTTCAACCCCCTGCATCTCAAATAACACCTGTCCAGGCTTAATCTGAGCAACCCAATATTCCACACTACCTTTACCTTTACCCATACGAACTTCTAAAGGTTTTTTAGTTATTGGTTTATCAGGAAATACGCGAATCCAAATTTTGCCTTGACGCTTGACATGTCTAGTCATTGCGCGACGTGCAGCCTCAATTTGTCTGGCAGTCATGCGACACCTACCAGTTGCCCGCAAACCAATTTCACCAAAGCTGACACTGTGCCCATTAGCTAGCCCGCGATTGCGTCCCTTCATGACTTTTCGAAATTTTGTACGTTTAGGTTGTAACATTTCTAAATTCCTTTACTTTTTCCTGATTGTTTACCTGAACCACGCTTTGAAACTTCTTCTAAAGTGCCTTTTTTATGATCCAAAATTTCACCTTTGAAAATCCAAACCTTAATACCAATAACACCATATTGAGTATTTGCACGGAAAGAGCTATAGTCTACATCAGCTCTAAAGGTATGGAGTGGCACTCGCCCCTCTCTATACCACTCAGAACGCGCAATTTCAGCACCGTTTAGTCTGCCGCTCACCATGACCTTAATTCCAAGCGCACCCATACGAGTGGCGTTTCCTAAAACTCTTTTAACTGCACGACGATACATCACACGCTTTTCAAGTTGTTGCGCAATATTTTCAGCTACTAAACGCGCATCAAGCTCTGGTTGTTTAACTTCCTCAATTGCAATATGAACTGCAATACCCATTTTTTCCGAAACTAATTTCTTTAAACGCTCAATATCTGAACCTTTTTTGCCTATTACAATCCCTGGACGAGCTGTATAAATAGTAACTTTCGCACTATTTGACAGACGCTCAATACTTATACGACTAACAGAGGCTGACTTTAGTTCATTAAATAAAAAATCTCTTACTTCAATATCAGATAGAAGGTATTTAGGATAGTCTTTACTATTGGCATACCACTTTGAATCCCAATCTCTAACGATTCCTAACCTAATACCTTTTGGATTTACTTTTTGACCCATAACTATTTACTCGCTTACGCCAACAGTAATGTGGCTAGTTCGTTTAAAAATTCTATTCGCTCTGCCTTTTGCACGAGGGCGAATCCTCTTCATGGTAGATCCTTCATCAATTAATACACTACTTACCTTTAGTTCATCGATATCCAACCCATCGTTATGTTCAGCATTAGAAATCGCAGAGTTCAAAACTTTTTTAACCAAAACAGCAGCCTTCTTGTTACTGAAAGATAAAATATTGAGCGCCTGCTCAACAGGTTTATTTCGAATCTGATCAGCTATTAATCTGACCTTGAAAGGTGAGATCTTTGCGTATTTGTGTATTGCTTTAACTTCTTTCATTGTTTCACCCTATACGTTCGACTTTCGGTCACCAGAATGAGCCTTAAATGTGCGTGTTGACGCAAACTCTCCCAATTTATGGCCTATCATATTCTCATTGATTGATACTGGAACATGCGCATGACCGTTATGAACTGCAATCGTTAATCCAATCATTTCTGGCACAATTACTGAACGACGAGACCAAGTTTTAATTGGTTTTCTGTCTTTGATTTCCTGAGCCTTTAATACTTTCTGTATTAAATGTTCATCAACAAATGGTCCTTTTCTAAGTGATCTAGCCATAATTACCCTTTATTTTTTCTACGACGTACAATTAACTTGTCTGTGCGCTTATTACTTCGAGTTTTGTAACCTTTAGT
>Ga0187827_10009431_pt1 | contig 10342 bp, 8 predicted proteins | sample ETNtaG_39_FD_167969 | JGI IMG/M metagenome (GOLD analysis project Ga0187827, IMG submission 167969) | Marine microbial and viral communities from oxygen minimum zone, Eastern Pacific Ocean - ETNP2014_SV_150_PacBio MetaG (Illumina Assembly) | ecosystem: Environmental > Aquatic > Marine > Hypoxic... | reverse complement strand
TACAAGGAGGACTGACCCACGACCTATCCGGAAAAATCCATATGGGATTGGCCAGACCTCTTGGGTCTTCACCTTCTCTTCCTTATACCCGAACTCTTGAGACAACCAGATTTTGAGGGAAGCTAAAGGATCAGGATTGGCTCCCAGGCTCTCAGCTAGCACACCTACACCCATGATAAGAAAGTCGTCCCTGGGCAACACATATCCATAGGAGGGGGAGACAGTACTCTTGAAGAAGGCGTAGAAGTTGTCCCCGATATCTCCATGGGCCTCCACGTGTTCCTGGTAGACATAGAGCTTCCTTTCCTCAGACCCGTAGATCTGCCACCTCACCTGGGAGTTCACGCCATCAGCACCCACTAATGTCCTCGCCGTAACCTTCTTGGTTGCACCATTCGACTCAGCCAATGTAGCCTCGACTTCGCCTTTATCCTTGAAATCAGTCAGAGAGGTCCAAAGAAGCACCTCAACACCTAATTCCATAGCGGCATCGCGTAAGGTCTTGTCAAGAATGTCCCTGTAGACACTGATGAGCTTGTAGCCTTGGACCTTTCCTCCATTACCTCTGCCGCTAGGGGGTACATAGAAGAGACCTAGATTCCTGGGCTGAGAGTAGACCTCATTAGGGACATCAACACCGAGGTGTTCAGTGATCAGATCGATGCAGACACCAGGTAGGATGCCTCCGCACGGCTTGTGTCGGTATGTCCCGCCCCGTTCCACCAATAGGGTATCCAGCCCCTTCCTCGCGCACGTGATAGCAGCCGAAGCTCCAGCTGGACCTCCTCCCACAACGATGACATCGTGGTCAGGCATGACCTCCCCTTCTTCCCGCTGCGTTCATAAGGAGTTTGGCCAGGAGTTCAGTCTTGAGATCAGTCTGGCTCTCGAAGCTGCCTGCGAGGGCCTCCTGCTCTTTCCCGAGGTCGTAGCAGGTATGGTCATCAATGTCTATTAGGACACCCTGGATGCTCGCTGCCTTAAAGTCATCCTGATGCTTCCAGTAGAACCCTTCGCAGCAACACCCAAGGTAGCTCTTGGTGCCCCTCTCCCGGAGCCCCTGAAGGGTCTCCATAAGGTGCTCAAAGTTGAGGATAGTGACAGGTTTCATCCCCGCCTCTTCCACGAGCCTGTGAGCCTCCCCGTAGGAGCATAACCCACAGTCGGTGCACCCATCGGAGAACCTGTATTCGCAGGACGGGAGCTTAGCACAGTATGGGAGTAAAACTGTGTCGCATCCCTCCAAGAAGGGAAGGGGGCCCAGCCCGTTTACCATGTTAAGATGATTCGCCTCCGGGAGGCTAATTCCTAGAGACTCATACCTCGTCTTTTCTAGAGCCTCCATAATTAGCGCAACGAGATCCCCGGGGGAGACCCCAAGAATCTTGGACCCGGTTTCATCGAAGAAGCCGTGCACCACCTCTCGGATATCCTCCTCCCTGCTCAAGGTATTCTTGAGCCTCGCCTCTAGATCCATGACTGCCCTAGAGGGAAACACAAAAAAATCCCCTGTAATAAGGGAGGTTTTGATCAACCCCGCTGGTCGGTCCAAGGAAAGAGAAACTCTAATGAGACCACCAGGGGTCTTTGCAACGGATTTCACCTCAGCGACGCCCTTAAGGGGACGCCGTTGTGAGTGGATCCAATCAGTAGATCCATAGAAGGTGAGGTTTTGAGCCAGTAATCTGCTCTCGGCCCCCGTTAAAAGCCCTGGGATAAGAATGAGGTTGAAGGTCTCCTCAAACCCCCTTATGAGGGCTGCCTTAATTTCCTCTGCAGACGGGGCGTATCCCAGCTCCCATCGGAGGCATGTTACTCTCTCCTTTACCGAGTCGATCTCCTTGTCCTTAAGCTTCATCACAGGGATCCTCAGGACCCTGAGCATCGTATCGACATCGAAATCCACCAGCAATGTCCCCTGGAATAGGAAGGCCCCTTCCCTCTCAGTCCCCCCGGTCCCGGATATCTTCCTCCCCCCGACTTCGATATCGTTCTTGGGGCGGTACACAGCCTCTACTCCCAGAGAGCTTAAGGCTTTCACGACTCCCCTGCAGAGGTTCTCGAAGGTCCCTTGTCCGGCGAAGGAGGGTATCTTCGTCGCAAGATCCGACTTGGAGGCGATGATCTCCCAGCCTAGGGTCCGGGAGCCGAAGTAGATAGAGCCTCCCCCGGTGATCCTCCTATTGATGTCAATTCCGTTATCGAGGCAAAACTCCGCTCTCACCTCCTGCTCCACTGACTGGTGGAAACCCACGAGGACAGCTGCAGGGTCAAACTCCAGAAACCTAATTGTGTTGGGCGCCAGCCCCTGGGCCCTAGCCTGAAGAATTGCCTCATCTAGGGCCATGTTCTCTGCGGCGTTCCGGGGCCCCGTATCCAGAAGCCTCCATTCCTGAGGTCCATGATTAGTCAAGTTCAATGCCCTCCGATGGAGGCCATTATGTCCCTGAAAAGGAGGGAGCAGCATTCGTCGGAGAATCGGATCCCTAGCCCCCTTTCTCTTGCGTGGTTGTAGCCCTTTTCGCTGGGGTAAGCTATACCATTCACCCCGGCTTTAATGGCAAGAACATCGGTACGGGCCTTGTGTTCTCCTCTAGGCCTAGCGCAGCCTAGGATTATAGGGATCTCAGGCATGGCAAGCCTCGAGGCGAGAACGACCCTAGTGATCTCTTCGGGGGAGCTCGGGGTAATGTCATCCATTGGTGTCCCCTCTAACGGCATGAAGGCCACGACCACAACTGCGGCCAGATTGTGCCCGGAGAGAATCTCCAAGGCTCTCCTCTCACCTTCCAGCCTCCCATAGTGGAGCCCTACAACAACGTGGGGAACTATCGGAATGTCGTGTTCCTCGAGGATATAGAGAGATTGGTCATAAGCCTCGACGGTTAGATCCATATGGTAGATTCTACTAATGGTCTTCTCGGATCCAATGATGTCAAGCATCACGGCATCTATGTTAATATCTGCGAGGGCTTCGGCAAGAACGGGCTCAACCAAACCGGTATGTACGACAATGTCTAAACCCAGCTCTTCTTTTGCCCATCCCATAGCCGGTACGAATTTCTGTAAGGGGACCCCGCCATCGCTTGTTGCCCCCCCGCTTACAAGAAGACCCTTCCCCCCCTTATCCATTATCCTGGTGCAAACCTCCCTAAGCATCTCAGGGGTGGTAGCCGGAATCATGGTCTCTAGGAGCTTCCCCTTACAGTGCTCGCACTGGAGCTGGCAACCGGTACCGGTCACCGAAACGCTTGGAAATCGCCATTTGTTCACCGCACTATAGAAGGGTGTGTCGTAGTGGATAAACCCCGGGGCGTAGAAGAAAATCTGATCTGAAAACCGTACCCTCGAAATTCGGTATGCATCATCAAACAGGGGGTAGAGCTCATCGAAGGGGAGTTCAAAACATCGGTTTAGGGATTCGTTGATCATGAGATTTCTGCCACCGTTAGCTGTTCTCTGAGGAGACTAAACCACTTTGTATCCCCATCTGGGCCCTCACGATCTTGATATCGTTGATTCGAGGTTTGTATGGAAAGTTCCGCATCTGCCCCTGGAGAGCCTGAAGGGGGGTGCAATTTCCGAAGGGTCTATTACAGGCATTCATGAGAGTCTTCCCGTGGCACCCTGAGGTCATAAAAGGGTAACCCTGGGATATGATCTTATCCAGGGCGGTCTCCTTGATACCATAGTCATTGAGTCTGCCGTCGTGGTCAAAAGTCATCTCACAAGCCCCGGCGGAGCCGTTATCAATAAGATATCTCGCGAGCTGAACTCTCCTATATTGTTCTATTGGGGGCTGATGGCTGTTCTGCATCAAGGATCCCACCTCGGGAAAGAATGAGAAGAGGTGGGTGAAGGCCCCCATATCATGGACCCTTTGGATCGTCTCGATCATCTCCCTCTCGGTCTCCCCAATGCCTACAATGAGATGGACTCCAGCATTCATGATGCCAAAGACCTCTACAGACTCCGAGACCGACTCCCAATATCTATCCCACCTGTGAGGCCCCCGCACGCCTCTGCCCCTAGTCTCGTCGAAGATCTCCTCGGTCGCGGCGTCCACGGCGATGCCCACCATGTCAGCCCCGGCCTCCTTGAGATCTACGAGCCAGTCCCTGTCGATGATGGTGGGAGTGATCAACGCCGAGACCCTCTCCATCACAGGGCTGATCCTAGCCACGACTGTGAGGGTATCATTGAAGGCTCGGGGATTGGTAACCATGGAGACACAAACCCTCTCGACAGCAGGGCAGTCTCCGTCCCTGATCTTGGAGACGACTTCATCAACAGCGACTGTAGGCCACTCGACCCTGATGAAGCTGTTATCGGCCCAGGGCGTCTTCGAGTCCCTGCTCCTAGAGAGGCCACAATAAGCGCATCTTGCTGAGCAGCCCTCGTCGTATGTGAGAAGCAAGTTGAGGCAGTGAAGCTTCGCATCGTTGAGGAACCTCCCTGGGGCTATTCCCATAGTCATTACTGCGGCAGTACTGGTACGGACCCAATCAGGGGACTGACGAATCCCAGTCTTCATTTGTATAACCATCCCATCTCCAAACCTGTTTTCGACATAAAGATCGGAACTCCATAAATAAACTATAGCTCGTGCGCGATTGGCGCTTTCAGCTTAGGCGTGAATAATACCAGAGATAACCTTTCGGGATCTATATAGTGCTTATTACAGGTCCAATGTAGATCCCCGATATATCAGAGATAGATTAGCCCTTGGGATTCTGAGGAATCCAACTTCATGTTGACCCTAAATGGTGAGTTCACTCGTAACCTGGGAGAAAAAGGGCCTCGGCCTCGAACATCTCATCAACCATCCTAAGGGTTTCGTCGATGGTGAGCGTGGAACTAGTAAGGGGGTCGAGAAGGATAGCCTGGAACGCCAGTTCCTTGTCCTTCTTTACGGCTGCTAAGGCCCCTAACTCCTGGACGCTTATATTTAGTCCTATTTAGGGCGGCGCACTGGGGAGGCAGATCCACGACGAAAATGGGTTGGATTCCCGTCTCGTCTACAAGGCAAGGGACCTCCACAATACAGTTCCCAGGGAGGTTGGTGATGAGCCCCGTGTTACTGACATTAGCATTCACCCTCCGGGGGATCCCCGTTTCGATGCTATGAATGATATGGGTGCAGTACTCTGTTGTCCTCCTAAGGGGGATCACCTCCCCCCGCTCCAGGGTCCTCCTCATAATCTCCTCTGCCTTAATCCTGCTAACAGTGAAGTCATTTAAAGTGTCGAGACGATAGTCGAGCTTAAACCTCTTTAGGAGGTCGAGGCGTTTCCTGAAATATGGGACGTACTCTGACATATGCTGGCTAGAATCCGTGACGAAGTAGCCAAAGGCCTTGAATATCTCTATCCGGGTGACATCGTAGCCTGCCCAGTGGGCATCAGGTCTATCATAGACCTCAGGGTCCGTGAACTTCTCCCTGAGGAGGGATAGGCGTCCTTGCCATTCCACTCGAAATCCAAGAACCAGGACATATGGTTGATCCCTGCAACCCTATAGGTGATCTCCTCAAGGGGGCCCCTAGGTAGGCGGCGAGCTCCTTGGATGTGTTCTGGACGCTGTGACAAAGTCCAATGTTCCTAACCCGGGTATAGTCTTTGATAGCCCAAGTGATCATCGCCATAGGATTGGTGTAGTTGAAAAGGAGAGCATCAGGACAGACCTCCTCAATGTCCCTGCAGATCTCGAGGATGATGGGGATGTGGCGGAGACCATAAAAGACTCCCCCAGGTCCAACAGTGTCCCCGATCCCCTGGTAAATGCCGTATTTTGCAGGAATGCTGATGTCAAGCCTGGTTGTCTCTAATCCACCCACTCTAATAGAGAGGATGATATAATCGGCGCCCTCCAGGGCCTTCCTCCTGTCCGAGGTGGACTCCACATCTGTCTTAAAGTCATTTTGGCCCACTAATTTCATGGTATGCGCCTTTATGAGGTCAAGGCGCTCCTCGTCGATATCAACTAGGACAATTGTGCCGTCCCTGAGCTCCGGCCAGGAGAGGAAGTCCCCCACAAGTTTCGCGGTGAAAACGTGGCTCCCAGCTCCTATCATCACAAGTTTGACCATATCAATCTCCTTATGCAACGTGTTTACTCTTTTCCTGACTCTGAAAAGACTTGTGAGACCCAACGATGGTTTCTCCGTTTTGTTGTAAAGACTTTTCAATCCAAAATAGAATATGAAAAAAATGGAAGTAATTAATATCTGTTAAGAGGCTTCTGTTCGGGCTCGTATACGCATGTGTAAGTAAAAAAGAGGGTTCTTGATCAACCTCCAGGTCTGACCTCAAACCTCAAAAACTTCGTGTAGGAAGCGGAGAAGCAAATACCTATGCCAACTACAAGGGTCGCGATATTAGCCCAGTTGGCTACGAGAACCTCAGACAGACTCCGCACCCTCTTAAACTTATCGTAGCCATAACTCAAAAGGTCAGATGCAGTATTCTCATACAGGTTTGTCGGTGATATTTTCTCTATTCTTGATTGAATTAAATACCTCTGTTTCTCCGTTTCCTCGAATTCTTGTGATGTCTTGAGTTCCTCTCCCGAGATTCTTCGAAAACCACCTCCAGGGAGTGGCACTATTATACTGCTAATTACGGATGCAAAGATACTGATCACAAATACGAAGACCAGCCATGTCGCAATAGAAGATATTAACGAAATGGGCGGCTTCTTAGTAAAGACGGAATAGAAAAGGCCTAGACTCAGCCAGAAAAACAGATAGATCATTGTAAGCATCGTAAAGATTAGGATCTTGGAGATTTCCACGCCAGTTGGCCCAAATCCAAGCATTGGAATGGCAATTCCGGATACTATCAAGATTGTGCCTAAGGTCATGGTGGCAAGAGCAGTTGCACCAGCGATAAATTTGCCATTGATTACAGAGTCTCTGAAGATAGGCTGTCCAAAAAGTACTGATAGCGTTCCGCTAGAACGCTCCTTATTGATTGCGTCAAAGCTTAAGGCCAGTCCAAGAAAGGGCCAAAAGAATACCATGATCTCAAGGAAAGAGAAGTCGAATTTAGTCCCCAAGAAGATGTTTAGGAATCCCATCTCCTCATAGTCCCGAATGAAATCTACGCCCTGATAAGCTGAGAGAGTCGATAGCAGTAGAACTAGACCGAACAGGATGAGGAATCGCTTGCTTCCCAACTGGTCCCTGAGTTCTTTGGCAGCTACGGTGAATGTTCCGGCCAGATCAATCACTCATAGTAGTTCTCACGAGCGTTAATCCCCTGGACGTATCTCGGACCGTAGGAATCTCATGTAGGAGATGGCGAAGCAGATGACTATGCCCACCACGAGGGTCGCGATGTTAGCCCAGTTGGCCACGAGAGCCTCGGTCAGCGTAAGTGTCCTCCGAAACTCTTGGAAGCCCATGCCATGCATGAAACCCCCGGTAACGCCCAGAATATCCGATGCAGCCTCAGCGTAAAGGTTCGTCGGCGACAATTTCTGGATGGTAGATCGTACCACCTGTCTCTTCTGCATCATCTCCCTGAACTCAGGGGATATCCTGAGCCTTCCCTGTCCTCCCTGTCCTCCCATCGTGAGATCCCTTCCCGGAAGGGGCACTATCATGCCTGCAATGGCAGATGCGAGTACACTGAGCACGATGGAGAAGATGAGCCAGGTAGCGATAGATGCCATTATTGACGTTGAAGTCTTTTTAGCTAACACCGAGTAGAGGATACCCAAGGTCAACCAGAAAACCAGGTATACTATGGTCAGCAGCGAGAGAACTAATATCTTTAAAGCATCAGCACCGGTGGGCCCGAACCCGAGCATGGGAATCGCCAAGCCTGAAAGTATGACGATGGTGCCCACCGAAATGGTCAACAAGGCTGCGGCTCCAGCGATGAATTTACCGTTGATCACTGAGTCTCTAAAGATTGGCTGCCCTAGGAGTATTGAGAGTGTACCGTTAGCTCGCTCTTTGTTAATGGCATCGAAGCCAAGGGCGAGACCCAGCAGGGGGCCGGCGAAGACCATGATCTGGATGAATGAAAATCCAAACTGACTTCCTGAGAATATATTGACGAATCCGGCGGCTTCGTTGTCTCTGATGAAATCTACGCCTTGATATGCAGTGAGTATAGAAAGGAGCAGGACCAAGGCAAACAGGATGAGGAATCGCTTGCTCCCAAACTGGTCCCTGAGTTCTTTCGCGGCTACAGTGAAGGTGCCCGCCATTTTCAGCCCTCCTCGTAGTACTTCATAAAGATCTCTTCCATGGAGTACTCTTTGGGTTTCATCATAAGAATCACGGCGCCGTTGTCTGTTATCGTCTTGGATACTTTGTAGTCGCTTTCAACGCCCCCATAAACAAAGAGCCGATTACTTTTCTGAGTCACCGACTTGACTCCCTCAACGGCCTCCAAGTTCCTGACAAGTCCATGAGGCACCTCAGAGAGCATGAACTCGATGTTCCTCTCCTCGCTCCCAATCATATCATTTGTTAGGTTCTCTAGAGTCTCCATCACTATGAGCTTCCCTTTGTTAATGATACCAACACGGTCGCATGTCATCTGAACCTCGTTGAGCATATGGGAAGTTAGCACGACTGTGAGTCCCTGCTCCTTGTTTAAACGGATTATTAGCTCCCGTACCTCTTTGGTGGCTACTGGATCCAGGCCCAAGGTGGGCTCATCCAGAAAGACGAGTTTAGGCTGCTTGACTAGTGTCGCGGCTATCCCGACTCGTTGCTTCATCCCCCTTGAGAATTTTTCATATTTTTCGTCTGCCCAATCAGACATCCCTACGATCTTTAGCATCTCGCCGATCCTCTCTTCACGTATATCTTTCGTTAGGTCATTGAGCTTCCCGACGTACTCAAGGTTCTGGGCGGCCGTGAGCTCACCATATAGGCTGCTATATTCTGGGAGAACACTGGCGACACTCCTTATTTCCCTAGAATTATCGATTATGTCGTACCCCGCCACGGTAGCCTTCCCCGAGGTAGGCACAGAAAGACCCATGAGCATAAGGATCGTGGTCGTTTTCCCGGCCCCGTTGGGGCCTAGGAAGCCGAATATCTCTCCTTTCTGCACAGCCATATCTAAGGATTCAACAGCTGTGAAGTCGCCGTATCTTTTTGTCAGATCGAATGTCTCTATCACATTTTCAACCATTTCGTCTATCTCCTCTTGAATCTCGTGAACACAATCGCGAGACCGATTACAGCTATTATTGCAAGCCCAAGCCCTAAGAAGCCCCACGAAGTTGATGCCTGCGCGGTTAGTCTGAGGTCGGCCTCCTCGGATTCCGCTTGGTCACTTAAGGCCTGCACAGTGACAATATAGTCCCCCGCAACGGTGTCCGAAGGCGTCTCCGCCGATAAGGTGAATATCGCCGATGTCATTGGGGCCAGAGATGCTAGTTGTGAAGGAGAAACCGTGACGTCCCAATCCGCGGGGACAGTCGTCTCAAGGTGGAGGAACGTCAAGGGGGAAAGCCCAGCGTTGGTGACCTCAACATTGAACTCTACAGAGTCTCCAATGGTTATTGTGGTGAAGAGCGTTGAGAGCTCGAGTTCAACATCGTGGGAGCCCACAACAGTGGCTTTGAGTTCGATCTTCTCAGACAGTGCCCCCTCTGCCGACTCAGCTTGAATCACCAGAGCATAATCGCCGGTCTCTGTGTTGCTCGGAGGCTCCACGACTAGGTTTAGATGCTCAAAGTCATCCACTGGGAGGTAGAAACTGGATACCTCGATGCTCCCCGACATGAAGACGGCGTCCCAGTTGTCTGGAGCTGAGACGACATTCATAGTGAGCTGGTCGTCGTTATCTCCGTTGTTTTCGACTTGTAAGGGATATGTGATGGTGTTCCCCGCTTCAACTGTGACATCCGTGAAGGTGCTCAAAATCTCGATGTCGCTGAAGGACTCCTTCAGTTCGACCCCCAATGAGAGGGTGTCTCCTACGCTCCCTCCTTCGGACTCAACGAGTACCATGAGAGAGTAGCTTCCAGGCTCGTAATCATCGGGGGAGATCACCTCGAAGACAAGGTTTGAATACGATCCGGCTGATATTAAAAGACTAGAAACCTCGACAGTCTCTGACATAAAGACAGCATCCCAGGTCTCAGGAGCAGAGAGAACCGTAAGTATAAACAGGTCATCAATGTCTCCTTTGTTCCGAATTGTTAGCGCGTAGTGGATAACAGTTCCGGCGTCTACAGTAACATCGGTGAATGAGCTCAGGAGATCCACCTCACCCTCGGACTCCTTGAGACTTACCTTCAACACCAGAGAGTCCCAGATTACCCCGTTATCCGAGACCATTAGGATCTCCAACTCATACACGCCTACATCAGC
>Ga0187827_10009430_pt1 | contig 10344 bp, 10 predicted proteins | sample ETNtaG_39_FD_167969 | JGI IMG/M metagenome (GOLD analysis project Ga0187827, IMG submission 167969) | Marine microbial and viral communities from oxygen minimum zone, Eastern Pacific Ocean - ETNP2014_SV_150_PacBio MetaG (Illumina Assembly) | ecosystem: Environmental > Aquatic > Marine > Hypoxic... | reverse complement strand
CCTAATACAGAAATGCTTAAAAAAAATTTAGGGAAACCATTAACTAATATTCCAGATCCATTTGGTAAATTTTCTAGTTTTGGTGAACATAATAATGAAATGCTAAAAAATTTTTTAAATAAGTTTAAATTTAACTACTCTTTTAAAAGTTCATCAAAATTATATAAATCTGGATATTTTAATGAGGCATTAAAATTAATTTTAAATAAGTATCATGATATAATGAATATTATATTACCAACACTTGGCAAAGAAAGACAGAAAACTTACAGTCCTTTTTTACCTATTTGTCCAGAAACTGGAAAAGTTTTAGAAGTTCCAATGATTGAAGTTTCAAAAGAAAAAAATCAAATAATTTTTGAAAATAATGGAAAAAAATTGGAAAAGAGTATTTTAAATGGTGAATGTAAATTACAATGGAAGGTTGATTGGGCAATGAGATGGCATGCACTTGATATTGATTTTGAAATGTATGGAAAAGATTTAATTGAGAGCGCAATACTATCTAATAAAATACTTAAAATTCTAGGTAAAAAAAATCCAAATGGTTTTGCTTACGAATTATTTTTAGATGAAAATGGAGAAAAGATTTCAAAGTCAAAAGGAAATGGTATAACCATTGAAGAATGGTTAAAATATGCATCACCAGAAAGTTTGTCACTTTATATGTATCAAAATCCACAACGGGCAAAAAAATTATATCATAAAGTTGTCCCAAAGGCTGTAGATGAATATTTGGATTGTATAGAAAAATATGAAACACAAGAAGATTTAAAAAAAGTTTTAAACCCAGTTTGGCATGTACATAATGGAATTCCACCTTCAGAAAAAATGATAATGCCATTTTCTATGCTGCTAAATCTTGTAGGGACAAGCAATGCTTCATCTAAAAATCTTCTATGGAAATTTGTAAAAAAATATAAAAAAAACATAAAAGAACAAAAAAACCCTATTTTTGATCAACTCATTGATTATGCAATTAAATATTTTAATGATGTAGTTAAACTAAATAAAAAATTTAAAAAACCCAGTCAAAAAGAAAAACTAGCATTAAATAATCTTGCAGAAAAATTAAAAGAATGTAATGAAAATCTAGATCCAGAGGCTATTCAAACCATTGTCTATAGTGTTGGTAAAGATAATGGTTATAAAGAAAATCTTCGAAATTGGTTTAAACTGATTTATGAAGTAATATTTGGTGATGAAAATGGTCCAAGATTAGGTTTTTTTATAAGTTTTTTTGGAGTGAGAGAAACAATTGACTTAATAAAAAATAAAATAAAATAAATGTTCTCATTCATTAGACCAGTGTTATTTAAAATAGATCCAGAATTGGCACATAACTTTGCAATTAAATCACTAAAATTTAACTATTTACCGAAATCATTTTTTAAAATTGAAAATGAAGAAATGCTCGAAATTGATTTATTTAATAAAAAATTTCCTAATCCAATTGGATTAGCGGCAGGGTTTGACAAAAGTGCAGAAGTATATAATTCGATTTTTAAATTTGGTTTCGGGTTTATTGAAGTTGGAACTGTTACACCCCTTAAGCAATATGGAAATCCCAAACCAAGAATTTTTAGGTTAGAAAGAGACGAAGCATTAATAAATAGATTAGGTTTTAACAATGATGGCTCTGAAATTATAACAAAAAGAATTCAAAAAAATAAAAAACAAGGAATTTTAGGGATTAATATTGGCCCAAATAAACAAACAAAAAATCAAAAAGATGATTTTATTTTAGGATTAAAAAAATTTAATAATTTAGCTGATTATATTACTATAAATATTTCATCACCAAACACTGAAAATTTAAGAAACTTTCACCAGGTTAAAAAATTAATTGAGTTATTAAAAATTATTAATGAGGAAAAAGAAAAAGAAAATATAACAATACCAATAATGTTAAAAATTTCACCTGATATTAATGATAGTACAATTGACGAAATTTCTGAAATTGCAATCAACAATTCAATAGCTGCCTTAATCTTAACCAATACTACAAATGTAAATAGAAATAATTTAGTAGATTTAAAAAAAAATGAAATAGGTGGGCTTTCAGGAAAACCCTTAGAAGATGTTTCAAACAATATAATAAAAAAATTTTATAAAAAATTAAATAGAAAAATTACTATTATCGGGGTAGGAGGTGTAGACTCTGGAAAGTCAGCTTATAATAAAATTATATCAGGAGCTTCACTTATTCAGCTCTATACGGGCATGATTTTTAAAGGCCCTGAAATTGTAAAAAATATAAAGAAAGATCTAATTAATCATTTAAAAAATGATGGTGTTAAAAATTTTAAAGAAATTATCGGCCAGGGGATCTAGCCTAGTTTAGAAAGTACAGGAAATATTTCCAAAATATAATAACCAAAAACTTGTAATTGGTTAGTTAATATTAAAATACCAGTCAAAAATAAAATTATTCCACTTCCATTAATTATAGTTGGTATCTTTTTTTTAAAATTTTTTGATAAAATTAAAAATTTATGTATAGCACAACCCGACACAATAAATGGTATGGCCAAACCTAATGAGTAAAAACTAAGCAATAAAATACTTTTAAATACAGTTTCTTCTACTACAGCCAAAGCTAATATTGAACCAAGAATAGGGCCAATGCATGGTGTCCAACCAAAACCAAAAGCTCCACCAACCAATATGGGAAAAAGAGAATTTTTGTTGTATTTTTTTGTATAATATTTTTTTTCTTTGCTTAAAAAATTTAATTTAATTATACCAATTAACTGCAAAGAAAATAATATAATTATTATTCCAGCTCCTATTCTAAGTTCCTTTGAATACACAATAAATAGTTTTCCTAAAAAAGAGGCAGTTGCTCCAAATATGATAAATACTAATGAAAATCCTAATGAAAAATAAATTGTTTTTAATAAAGCTGATTGTTTTTTTTCAACCAATTCATTTAAAGTTTGTCCAGAAATATAAGAAATGTATCCAGGTATTAATGGTAGTACACATGGAGAAAGAAAACTAATAAAGCCCGCAAAAAAGGCTAAAATTAAATTCAAAGTCATTCAATAAATGGGGAGATAAACTTCCATAAATTACTAAAATTATAATTATTCCTCTAAAATATTACTGTCAATAGATATATGATCTTGACGAGTAATCGGACAACATCTATACCCTTGGAAAATAAAAAATTTATGTCAAAAAAATGTGAATTAACTGGTAAAATTCCTTTAGCAGGCAATAATGTAAGCCATGCTAATAATAAGTCAAAAAGAAGATTTTTGCCCAACTTAAAAAAAGTCACTTTTAAAAGTGACTTGCTAAAAAGAAATATTAAATTAAATGTCTCTAACTCAGCTGTAAGAACAGTAGATAAAAAAGGTGGTTTTGATTTATTTCTTAAAAATACAAAATCTAAAAACTTTTCTTTAAGAGTAAAAAAAATAAAAAAATCTATAGCAATTAAAACTAGCTAACATTTTAAATGAATAAGCTACTTGTGATACTTGCAGTTTCAATGGGTATAGTTGTACTTACTTCAAATTATTTAGTTCAATTTCCAATTCAATATTTTGGTTTGTCAGAATTATTAACTTATGGAGCGTTTAGTTATCCAATTGCTTTTTTAATTACAGATTTAGCTAATAGAGCTTTTGGAAAAATAGTAGCTAGAAAAATAGTTTATATAGGTTTTTTGTTAGGTGTTTTTTTTACACTTTTTTTTTCAACAAACTTTTCAGATTTAATTTCGGTTAGAATTGCAATTGGATCAGGAACAGCGTTTATTATTGCCCAGACAATAGACATTCAAATATTCCATAAATTTAGAAAAAAAAAATGGTTTGTGGCTCCACTAGTATCTTCATTTATTGGTTCAATTATTGATACTTTTTTATTTTTTTCTATTTCGTTTTATGGAACTGGAATAAATTGGATTAGTTTATCTTTTGGAGATTTAATGGTTAAATTTATTATATCTCTTTTAATGCTTATTCCTTTTAGACTTTTATTAAAAACAATCAGAGAAGATAATTATAATAAAAAGCTAAATCATTATTTATATAAAAATTTATAAGAAATCATTTTATAAGCAAGCTTTGCTATAAGAAAGTTATAAGTATCAAATCCTTTAATTGGAGATAATTCATTAATATCAGCACCTACAATATTAGAATTTTTAAAAGCTATTTTTATAATATCAAGCGTTTCATCCCAAAATAATCCACCAGGCTCTGGAGTACCTGTTGCAGGCATTATACTAGAATCTAATCCATCTACATCAAAGGTTAAATATACCGTTTTATTTTTTATCAGTTTTTTAAACTTTTTTAGATCCCATTTCTTTTTATCTTTTGCCCAATAAATTTTTATTCTTGAGGAATTTTTATTTAAAAAAGAAATTTCATTAGATGATATATTTCTAATTCCAAATGAAATTAAAGATATATTTTTGTGATCTAGACACCTTCTAATTGCGGAAGCATGAGAAAATCGATTTCCATTATAACTTTCTCTTAAATCAGCATGAGCATCAAAATGGAGCAAACATAACTTTTTATATTTTTTTACAAAAGGAGCTATACACCCAGGTGTTATCGAGTGTTCTCCTCCTAAAACTAATGGAAAAATTTTTTGTTTTAAATTTTTTTCATTAATTTTTGAAATTTGTATTAAAGCTTTAACAATGTTTTTATTTATTTTAAATGGTTTTAGGGTTTTTATACCTATTTTTTTATATGGCTCACATTTTAGCTCTTCGTCATATAGTTCTACTTGATGAGAAGCTTTAATTATTTCTTTTGGACCATTTTTTGTTCCGGAACCATAACTTACTGTTTTTTCAAGGCCAAAAGGTATAATAACAGCTTTTTCTTTAAAGTTAAAATTATTATTAATGCCTAAAAATCCTTTTTTATTAGATAAGTAATTCAATTTTTAACCAAATATTTTTGTAAAGTTTTTTCTTTCTCTTCGTTTCCAAAATCCTCTGTGATATGCATCACTTGTTATTAGCGGTAAAATACTAGTTGCTTCAGCAAAAACCATTTGTTCTTTTGTAACATCAACTTTGCCCCAAGAACTTGCCTCTTTTAATGTGGAGCTACTGCATGCACCATCTCGAGAATCAGCCACAGTAATTTGTATAGCATATTTGTGCACACTTGTTTCTTTACCAAGTAACTCTGCACAAATTACAGTGTCTTGAACAAAATTTTTAGGTACACCACCCCCGATCATAAATAAACCGGAATTTTTAGACTGAATTTTAATTTCGGTTAATTCTCTAAATTCACGAACAGAGTCTATTGTGAGGTGTTTTTTTGGATTTTTTTCTTGGTGCATTACAAGTCCAAATCCCGCACTTGAATCTGTAAATGCTGGACAAAATATTGGAACATTATTTTTATATGCAGTTTCAATAAGTGAGTTTTTTTTTTTAGAATTTTTTGTAAGATACTTTCCAATTTCATAAATAAACTCTCTTGAAGTGTAACTTTTGGGTGGAAGACTATCAGCAATTTCGCAAATAGCTTTATCACATAACTGCAATTCATCTTCATCAATATAAGTATCGAAGATACGATCAATGTAGTTTTCTCTTAATTTAGCATCATCTTGAAATTGTGATCCCTGGTAGTGTTTAAAACCAAGAGCTTCAAAAAAATCCATATCTATTATAGCGGCTCCAGTCGCAACAATAGCATCAACCATGTTATATTTAATTAAATCTGAGTAAATTTGCATACATCCTGCAGCTGAAGTTGATCCAGCTAATGTTAAAAAAATAGTACAATTTTTTTCCTGGAGCATTTCATTGTAAATCTTCGCTGCTTTTGCAGTGTCTCTTGAAGCAAAAGACATTTTGCTCATTGAATCAATTATTTTTCTTGAATCAAAAGAACTTATATCTATGTGTTCAACTGGAGTGCTTAATAGTAATTTTCTATTATTATGGCCAATTTTAGGTTTTGAGTCTTTCATTTATGCAACAAGGTAATTATTATCAGTATCTTTATCATACATTGACATAATTGCCTTGTCTTCAACTTCATAAATATTATCTGAAAAGAAACCATTAAATTTTGTTCTAAATGTAATTCCATATGCACCAAGTTGACCTAGTTCAATATAATCATTTTCTTTAATATTGTTTGGTAGAACAAAAGGTCCTTTCATATAATCCATGCTATCACAAGTAGGGCCATAGAAATTGAATGCAGTAAGCTTTTTTGAAATTATACGTCCATTAGAAATCATTCTAGAAGGAAATATAAAATTAGGAACACCAGCATCAAACAAGCTTCCATAGGTTCCATCATTGATATAAAGTTTTTGTTTCTTTCTCAAAATTACTTGAACAATAGTAGATCCACTTTCAGCCACCAATGATCTTCCTGGTTCACATAGTAATTTTGGATTTTTTTCTAATTTTAAATTTGCTAAAGCTTTTTTAATTTCAAATATATAGTTATCTAAGGGCTGAGGTCTTAAGTCTGGGTAAATAGATGGAAAACCACCACCAATATTAATAAAGTCTAGAACAATTTTTGTTTTTTTTATTATATGACCAATTTCATAAATACCTTTAGAATATGATATTGGGTGCATACATTGAGAACCAACATGAAAACATAATCCTACTTTTTTTGAATGTTGTTTTGCTAATCTTATTAAACCTAAAGATTCTGATGCCAATGCTCCAAATTTTTTAGATAAATCGATTTCCGCATGTTCATTTGATATGGAAATTCTGACAAACAAATTTAAATCTTTTGCATTTTTAGTACATTGGATAATTTTTAATAATTCTTCTTTACTATCTAAAGAAAAAGATTTTATATTATAATTAAAATAAGCTTCAGTAATATCGTTTCTATTTTTGATTGTATTCATGTAGTAGCAATTAACACATGAGGACATTTTTTTAATTGCTTTAATTTCTTCAATTGAAGCAACATCAAAATTTTTGATTCCGCTATCTACAAGAGTTTTTAATACTTTAGGATGAGGATTAGTTTTAACTGCGTACAAAACCTTTCCTGGAAAATTTTTTTGAAAATAATTTGAAGCCAATCTAATTGAACCTATTCTAATACAATAGATCGGTTTACTAGGTTTTAACTTATTTACTAACTCATCTACACTTTTAAATTTTTGCATCTATTTATGCCCCTCAAAAAAATTTAAATAAAAAAAATTTTTTAAATTATTTTAAAAAATTTTTATTTTATGCAGATAAGTTAATAAAGTGTTAATGTAAAGCAAAAATTAACATATTGAATTGTATTTTTGAGAGTTTATATTCACTTCATGAGTGTTATAAATAAGATGCCTAATTCTAAAAAAATAAGTGATTTTGAGGATAAATCACTAATAATAGTTGATGATGACACTCCTTTCAGGGATAGGCTTGCTAGAGCTATGGAAAAAAAAGGATTTGTAGTGTCACAAGCGCAGGCTGTGAAAGATGGAATTCAAAAAGTTAGAGAATCCGCACCTGCTTTTGCTGTAATTGATCTAAGGCTAGAAGATGGAAATGGATTAGAAATAGTAAAAGAAATTCAAAAATCAACAAAAAAAAGTAGAGTTATTATGTTAACTGGTTATGGTAATATACCTACAACAGTTGCAGCTATAAAAAATGGTGCAATTGATTATCTAGCAAAGCCAGCTGATGCAGATGATGTAGAAAAAGCTTTACTAGCAGATCCGAAACTTAAAGCAGCCCCACCAGAAAATCCAATGTCTGCAGATCGTGTAAAATGGGAACATATCCACAGAGTATTTGAATTATGTAATAGAAATGTTTCAGAGACTGCGAGAAGACTTAAAATGCATCGTAGAACACTTCAACGAATTTTATCTAAAAGGTCTCCTAGATAATTTTATTAAGCTTTTTGATTTGTGGATATAATACGGTAAGTAAAGATAATTTGAACATTTCAGCTAATAAAAAAGGTTGAGCTCCTAATTGAAATACAGACTTGTTCCAACCAATAAACTTGCCAAGCCAAGCTAAACCAAAAATATAAATAAATGATACAGCAAATACTAATTTACAAAATATTAATAAATAATTTTTATTTATTTTAAAATATCCAGCTATAAAAACTGCAAAAAGAAATCCAATTAAATAACCCATAGTTGGTCCTATAAAATATAAAATTCCTATTCCTTTTTCTGGTGAATTTGAGAATACTGGCAGACCAATTATTCCTTCGAACAAATATAAACCAACACTTGCTAATCCAATTTTATATCCAAATGCAATACCTATAAAAAGTACAACAAAAGTTTGCATAGTCATAGGAACTGGGTAAAAAGGTATTTTAATTTTAGCTGATATTGTTAGCAATATTGAACTTAAAAAAATTATTAAAAATAATTTTATTACTTTGTTAGTTTGTACTTCTACTACAGTTTTCATAGTTAATTAATATAAATCTAGTTTTTTGTTAATTCAATAAAAACATCTTCTAAATCAGCATCATCTGTTAAAATATCTAGTATTTCAACATTTTCATTTTTAATTAATTTCATAATTTCTTCAATTTTTATTTTTCCTTTATCATAGGAAATGGTAATTTCATTATTAATATTTGAAGATATACTTAATTCCTTAAGTTTAAATTTTGAAAAATCGATTTTTTTATTTAGGCGAAAAGTAATTTTTTTTTTCTTAATCCTATTTATTAAATTTTTTGTGGTATCGAGTGCTACCAAATTCCCCTTATTTAAAATAGCAATTCTGTCACACATTTCTTGAGCTTCAAATAAATAGTGTGTAGTTAAAATTATAGTAACTCCTAATTTATTTAGTAGCTTAACATTTTTCCAAAGATTCTGTCTTAGTTCTACATCCACTCCAGCAGTGGGTTCGTCTAAAACTAATATTGCTGGTTGATGAACCATAGCTTTTGCTATTAGTAATCTTCTTTTCATTCCTCCAGAAAGACTCCTTGAGTAGCTATCTGCCTGATTTTCTAGTGAAACCATTTTTAGAACTGTATCTGTGATTCTATTTTTTTTTTTAACTCCATACATTCCAGCTTGAAGCTCTAGTAGATTTTTTGGGCTAAAAAAAGCATCTAGATTTACCTCTTGTGGAACTATACCAATGGAAGCCTTTACTTGCCTTGGATTTTTGTCAAGATCAAATCCCCAAACATTCACTTGTCCTGTACTTTTTATTACCGTTCCAGCTAATATACTTATAAATGTGGTTTTACCAGCACCATTGGGACCTAATAAACCAAAAATTTCTCCTTCTTTCACCTCTAAATTTAAATTATTTAGCGCAGGTAATAAATTATCAGAATTTTTTGAGTAAATTTTTGTTAAGTTTTTAACAGAAACAACATTTTTTTTATTCATAAAAGTTTATAAGAAATACAACAGTTAACCAATTTAAGATAATATTATATTATGAATTTTATAAAAAAAAGTGATCATTATTATTTAATTGATGGATCTGGATATATATTTAGAGCTTACTATGCTCTTCCACCACTAACCAGAAAAAGCGATGGTCTACCAACGGGAGCAATAAGTGGATTTTGTAGTATGCTTTATAAACTATTAGAGGATGCAAAATCATCTGATAATGAAGATAAGCCCACGCATTTTGCAGTAGTTTTTGATTCTGCTAGAAAAAATTTTCGAAATGATATTTATAAAGAATATAAAGCAAATAGAGGAGAAACTCCTGAGGATTTAATACCACAATTTGAATATTTCAGAAAATCGGTCGAAGCATTTAATCTTTCTTCCATTGAGATGTTAAATTATGAGGCTGATGATCTAATTGCAACTTATACAGATCAAATTCTAAAAAAAGGTGCAAAAGTAACAATTGTTTCTTCAGATAAAGATCTTATGCAACTGTTTAAGAAAAACGTAAGAATTTTTGATCCTATGAAGAATAAAATTATAAGTTTAGATGATATAAAAAATAAATTTGGAGTAGAACCAAACAAGATAGTAGATGTCCAGGCTCTTGCAGGGGATACAAGTGATAATGTGCCTGGTGTGCCAGGTATAGGTATAAAAACTGCAGCAGAGTTAATTAATAATTATAAAACTTTGGAAAACTTATTAAGTAAAGCTGAAGAAATTAAACAAAATAAAAAAATAGAATCACTTATTTTAAATAAGCAAAAAGCAATATTAAGCAAAAAACTTGTTACACTAAAACATGATGTTCCAATTAAAAATACATTAGAAAGTTTTAAATTAAAAAATATTAATAAAGAAAAATTATACAGTTTTCTTAGAGAAATGGAGTTTAATAGATTATTAAGTAATGCAATTTCAAGTTATGGTGAACCACAAATTAATTTAAAAATATTACCCGAAAAAAAA
>Ga0187827_10009429_pt1 | contig 10345 bp, 12 predicted proteins | sample ETNtaG_39_FD_167969 | JGI IMG/M metagenome (GOLD analysis project Ga0187827, IMG submission 167969) | Marine microbial and viral communities from oxygen minimum zone, Eastern Pacific Ocean - ETNP2014_SV_150_PacBio MetaG (Illumina Assembly) | ecosystem: Environmental > Aquatic > Marine > Hypoxic... | reverse complement strand
AAAATCTAAAATTAGATTATATATTAAATACACATCATCACTTCGATCACATAGGAGGAAATATTGAATTAAAAAAAAAATATAATGCTAAGGTTGTTGGTTTTAATGGTGATAAACATAGAATTCCGGATATCGATATTACGCTCAATGATAAAGACGAATGGGTTTTTGGAAACTCACAAGTAAAAATATTGCACATTCCTGGGCATACCTTAGGTCATGTATGTTTTTTTTTTAAAAAAGAAAAAATCGCATTTACAGGAGATACTCTGTTTTCTCTTGGATGTGGAAAAATTTTTGAAGGAGATCACGAACAACTACTAAGGTCCTTGAATAAAATAAAAAAACTTCCTGGAGATACAAAAATTTACTGTGGTCATGAATATACCTACAAAAATGCAGAATTTTGTATGAAGTATGACGAAGATAATATTAGCCTAAAAAAACGGTTCGAAAAAATAAAAAAATTAAGATCAAACAATTTACCAACAATTCCTGCTATTCTAGATGATGAGCTAAGAACCAATATTTTTCTTAGATGTGATCAAGATAATCTTAAAATTAAGTTAAACATGGAAAACCAAGAAGATTATAGAGTTTTTAGAAAAATTAGAGACTTAAAAGATAGTTTTTAGTCACTGTTATAACTTGACATGATTAGTTAACAAGTTATATTGCCAACATTTCCAAGTATGAAATTAATGCAATGTCTTTCGCAGTTATTCAAACGGGTGGTAAGCAATATAAGATTTCAATAAATGAAATCCTTAAAATAGAAAGACTTAACGATCAAGAAGGCAAAGTCATTGAATTTAAAAACGTTCTTTTTTTGAACGATGATAAGACCACAGAAATTGGAAATCCAAATATCCAAGGCGCAAAAGTAGAAGCAAAAATTCTTAAAAATAAAAAAAACAAAACCATATTAGTTTTTAAAAAAAGAAGAAGAAAAAATTCCAGGAAAAAATATGGTCATAGACAACCAATCTCCCTTGTTAAAATAACGAAAATTTTCTCAAAAAATGGCAAGTTAATTGCACAATCAGAACCGAAAAAAGAAAAAATTTCAATTAAGAGTGAAAAAACAGAATCGACTAAGTTAATAAAAGCTGAGGATATTTCCTTGAGAGTATCAAAGGCAGAAGAAACGAGAAGATTGCAAGAAGAAGAAGTAAAAAAACTAAATGAAGTAGAAAAGAAAAGGTTAGAAGAAGTACAGAAAAAAACAAAATTACAGACAAAAAAAAGTGATCTGATTAAGAAAAAAACGACAACCAAAAAGAAACCTTTAACAACAACAAAAAAATGATATTATCAAACTAGGATATTAAATTATGGCAACAAAAAAAGCAGGTGGTTCGTCAAGAAATGGACGTGATAGTGCGGGCAGACGGCTAGGTGTAAAAAGGTATGGTGGTCAGTTAGTACTACCAGGAAATATTATAGTAAGACAAAGAGGCACCAGAATACATCCAGGTAACCATGTCAGTATAGGCAAAGATCATACGATATTTTCTTTGATTAAAGGGAAAGTCCAATTTAAAACTAAAAAACTAAACAGAACATTTGTGTCTGTTATCCCCAGTTAATTCCCGATAACTTCGATATTTATTTAATTGTTGTTGCAATATGAAATTTTTAGATCAAGTAAAAATATATGTAAAAGCAGGAGATGGCGGATCTGGTTCTGCAAGTTTTCGCAGAGAAAAGTTTGTAGAGTTTGGTGGACCTGATGGTGGAGATGGTGGTAAAGGAGGTTCGATAATTTTTATTGTCGATAGAAATTTGAATACACTTATCGATTTTAAATATCAGCAACACTTTAAAGCCGAACATGGACAAGATGGAAAAGGTAAAAAAAAAACTGGAAAAAGTGGAAAGGATCTAATTTTAAAAGTCCCTGTTGGAACGCAAATTTTTGAAGAAGATAATAACACTTTAATTGATGACCTTACCAAAACGGATCAAAAGGTATGTGTGGCTAACGGCGGTGAAGGTGGAATGGGAAATACAAGATTTAAAAGTTCTACAAATCGTGCACCGAGAAAAAAAACGAATGGAAATATAGGTGAGAGTTTCTGGATCTGGTTACAACTTAAAGTTATTGCGGACATTGGTATAGTTGGCATGCCTAATTCAGGAAAATCTAGTTTGCTATCTGTGCTTACCAATGCAAAGCCAAAAATTGCTGACTATCCATTTACTACAATTAACCCAAATCTTGGCATTATCACTTATAATAACAAAGAAGTAACTTTAGCTGACATACCTGGTCTTATTGAAGGGGCGCATGAAGGAGTAGGTCTAGGAGACAAATTCTTAAAACACATAGAAAGATGTAAAAATATCTTACATTTGATTGATATTACTAACGATAACTTGTTAGAAAATTATTCTAAAGTTAGAAAAGAACTTTTCAAATATAACAATATACTAACAAAAAAAGAAGAAATTATTGTTTTTAATAAAATAGATATGGTCAGTAATGAGGAAATTAATAATAAAATAGATATTTTTAGCAAAAAAATTAGAAAAAAAATTCACACAATATCTGCGCTAAAACACAAAGGTTTATCAACTATAAAAAAAATTCTGGTTAGATATGTACATTGATAAATTTAAAAAAATTGTAATTAAGATAGGGTCATCAATACTAGTAGATGAAAAAGGAAAGCCTAAAAAAAAATGGCTTCAAGAATTTGCTGAAGACATTAAGAATCTTTTAAAGAAAAAAAAGCAAATCGTGATTGTTTCTTCGGGAGCTATTGCAATGGGTTGTGAATATCTTGGAATCAAAAAAAATGGCTTAAGAGTCGACAAAAGCCAGGCTGTTGCTTCAATTGGTCAAATTGAATTAATGGATTTTTATAAAAAAATTTTTGATAAAAATAAAATAAAAATTTCTCAAATACTACTCACACTAGATGATACTGAACAAAGGAGAAGATCAATAAATGCAAGAAGAACTATCGATAATTTGCTAATAATGGGAATTATACCTATTGTTAACGAGAACGATACTACAGCCACAACTGAAATAAAATATGGAGACAACGATAGACTTGCTGCAAGAGTATCTCAGATTATTGGTGCTGATTGCTTAATATTGTTGTCAGATGTTGATGGTCTTTATAATGATAATCCAAAAAAAAATAAAGCTACAAAATTAATTAAAACTGTTAATAAAATAGATGAAAGTATAAAACGGTATGCAACCAAGACAGAAAATCTCTATGGATCAGGAGGAATGAAAACAAAAATTGAGGCTGCAAAAATTTGCCAACTGTCAGGATGTTATATGGCAATAGCAAATGGGAACTATAATAATCCAATAAAAGAAATGATTGAAAGTAAAAAATGTACTTGGTTTTTACCAAGAATTTCTAAACTTGATGCCAGAAAACAGTGGATCATTGGATCGATTGCTCCTAAGGGTGAAGTAACTATCGACCCAGGTGCGGTACGAGCAATAAATGGTGGAAAAAGTTTGTTACCAGCAGGGGTCAAAAAAATTGAAGGAAATTTTGAAAAAGGTGATCATATTTTAGTTAAGGATCAAAACGATACTGAATGTGCTCGTGGTCTAACCTCTTTCTCTTCGATCGAAATTGAAAAAATTAAAGGTTTTCATAGTAGTAAAATAAAAAATATATTGGGATATTCCACTAGAGAAGAAATTATCCATAAGGATGACCTGGTGAAAGTATAAAAATGTCAAAAAATTTATACATGGAAAAAATGGGCAAAAAAGCAAAACATGCTTCTTCACATCTTTCTAGTTTAAATATTGATAAGAGAAATGCCGTCTTAAAACAATTTAGTCAATATTTAAAAACAAATACCCAATTGATTTTGAATTCAAATAAAAAAGATATATCTAATGCAAGATCTAAAAAAATTAAGTATAGCATGATTGAAAGACTCAAATTAAATAATAAAAAAATTGAACAAATTAGAAGTTCGATAGACAAAATAATTAAATTCAAGGATCCTGTGGGAAAGACCTTATCTTCTTGGAGAAGACCAAATGGACTGATAATAAAAAGAGTTTCTATACCAATTGGTGTAATCGGTGTAATTTATGAAAGTAGACCAAATGTTACTTCGGACGTTTCCGCTCTATGTTTTAAAACTGGTAATGTAGTAATTTTGCGTGGAGGTTCTGAAGCATTTCATTCTAATAAAATTTTAGCTAAGCTTTTCAAGAGAGCCCTTAAAAAGAAAAAATGTAATGAAAATTGCGTCCAATTTGTTGAAAGTAAAGACAGAAATCATGTTAATTATCTTTTATCGAGTATGAAAAATTATATCGATGTAATAATTCCCAGAGGTGGAAAAGGCTTAGTTAAGAAAGTCTTAAAAAAATCAACAGTTTCGATTATTGGACATTATGAGGGTTTGTGTCATGTTTACGTAGATCAAGAAGCAGATTTAAGCATGGCAATAAAAGTCGTTAAAAATTCAAAAATGAGAAATGTTAGTATTTGTGGAGCTGCTGAAACTTTATTAATAGATAAAACGTGCCTAAAAACTCATTGTAAACCTATATTAGATCAGCTAAGCAAATCAGGGTGTAAAATCATAGGAGATAAGACGATAAAAAAATTTATTTCCGACAAAATGAAAATTGCAACAAAAAAAGACTGGGGAACAGAATATCTCTCTCCCACAATTTCTGTAAAAAGTGTAAATGGGGTAAAGGAGGCCATAGATCACATAAACAAATACGGTTCTTCTCATACAGACTCCATAGTTACAAAAAATAAAAAAACAGCCAGGAAATTTCTTTCAAATATTAACAGTTCTATAGCTGTTCATAATGCTTCAACACAGTTTGCTGATGGTGGAGAATTTGGTTTTGGTGCAGAGGTTGGTATATCAACTAACAAACTTCACCCTCGCGGCCCGATTGGTGTTGATCAACTCACTACCTACAAATATATTTTGGAAGGCAAAGGACAAATAAGGAAATAACTTTTGCATAAATTGTCTAAAAAAAATATTAAGATTGGAATTCTGGGAGGAACTTTTGATCCACCTCACATTGGTCATTTACATATTTCTAAAATTGCCATAAAAAAACTTGGATTAACTAAACTTATATGGATTATAACAAAAAAAAATCCATTGAAAAAAAAACCTCATTTAAGTGTAAAAACCAGAACGTTATTATCAAAAAAAATTATAAGGAAAGAAAGAAAGATTGTTGTTCAAAACTTAGAGGGTAAAGTAAAATCAATAAATACTTTTGATTTACTTAAGTATATGAAAAGTAAAAATAAAAAGGCAAAAATATATTTTTTGATTGGTGCTGATAATTTAATAAATTTTCATAAGTGGAAAAATTGGAGGACAATACCTGAGCTTGCTAAGCTGGTAGTTTTTGCTAGACAAAATTACTCTGCCAAAGCGCTTAATTCTATTGCGTTAAAAAAATTTGAAAAAAAAGATTGGTTATATATACCAGGAAAAAAGATAAATATTTCATCTTCATTAATTAGAAAATTTTGGTAACATAAACTTTGATGCAATTAAAAAAAATTGTTCAACTGAAAGAAGAAATAGAGAATATATTAAACGACAACAAAGCAATAGAAGTAAAATCAATAAATCTCAAGGATAAAACTTCAATTGCTGATTTTATGATAATTGCAAGTGGTAATTCATCAAGACACATACAAGCTTTATCGGAAATATTATTAGAAAAACTCAAAAAAAACGGTATTGTAAATTGCCGTTTAGAAGGACGTGACAGTAATGATTGGAAACTTATAGACGCTGTTGATATTATAATTCATATTTTTCATCCAGAAAAAAGAAAATTTTATGATCTAGAAAGAATGTGGTCTGAATTAATCCCAAAAGAGAGATTAACGCTATGAAAAAAATTTTTAAAGTAAAATATATTTTGATAATCGCAACAATAATATTAACAAATATTTTCAGTGCAGCTTTTTCACAAAATATGGATAAGATGTACGAAAAAATTGATCTATTTAGTGAAGTTTTAGAAAAAGTGCAAGATGAATATGTTGATGAAATAGATCAAGCAGAAGTGATGGATTCGGCTATTAATGGTGTGCTTCAATCTTTAGATCCTTATTCTGCTTATATGAGTCCTAAAATTTTTGAGGAAATGGAGACAGAAACTAGCGGAAAATTTGGAGGTTTAGGAATAGAAGTTAGCATGGAAGCTGGAGTTGTTAAAGTCATCACACCAATTGATGATACACCTGCTGCTAGAGCCGGAATAAAAGCTGGAGATTATATTGTCAGAATAAATGGAGAACAGGTTCAAGGAAAAACACTAATGCAAGCTGTTAACCTAATGAGAGGACCAGTAGGATCTTCTATCGAAATTACCATAAGAAGAAAAGGTCTAAAAAAAGCAAAAATTTTCAAAATCACTAGAGAAATTATCGAAATACAATCAGTAGTTTCTAAATCTATAGATAATAAAATAGGTTATCTTAGATTAAGAGCGTTTAATGAAAATAGTAGCAATCAATTAAAAAAAGAAATTTCAAAGTTAGAAAAAAGTAATAAATTGGTAGGGTATATTTTTGATTTAAGGAATAATCCAGGAGGTCTTCTATCTCAAGCGGTTAAAATTACTGATTTTTTCCTTAATGATGGAGAAATTGTTTCCACCAGAGGAAGAAAAAGTAGAGAAAACAGAAAATTTTTTGCAAAAAAAGGAGACCATATTAAAGGTAAACCTCTAATAGTTTTAATAAATAATGGATCTGCTTCAGCTTCCGAAATTGTGGCGGGTGCTTTACAAGATCAAAAAAGGGCTGTGCTGTTAGGCGAAACTACATTTGGCAAAGGTTCTGTTCAATCTATTATTCCCTTAAGAAATAGGGGAGCGATACGATTAACTATATCTAAATATTATTTACCATCAGGAAAATCTATTTCTGAAGTTGGGGTATCGCCTGACATCAGGGTTGAAGAACAAGAAAAAGAGTTTTCAATTAACACCAATACTGACAACCAATTAAATTACGCAGTTAAGCTCTTCAATGGCTAAGGATTAATGGCAACAAATAGAAAAAAACTGCCATTGAGGCTTGGAGTAGGTATAGCTCTATTAAATCACGAAAATAAAGTTTTTGTAGGTAAAAGAATAGATAATCCAGCAAATTCGTGGCAAATGCCTCAGGGCGGGATTGATAAAAATGAAGATTTTTTGCAAGCCGCAAAAAGAGAACTTGAGGAAGAAACTGGCGTAAGAACGGTAGAAGTAATAAAAGAATTAAACGAATGGGTAACCTATGATCTACCAAAAAATCTATTAGGTAAAATTTGGCAAGGCAAATATAGAGGACAAAAACAAAAATGGTTTATTATGAAGTTTCTTGGGAAAAATGATGAAATAAATATTAAAACAAAAAAACCAGAGTTCCTAGATTGGAAATGGATTCAGCCTTCGGATTTACCTGGAGTCGCTGTAGATTTCAAAGTAAAAATTTACGAGAAAATGGCTGGAGAATTAACTTCTAAAAAATTGAATTAAACTCTTATCTCTTTGATTGCTTCTAATTTATGATTTAACGTATAACGATCATGATCTGAAATATCTTTATCCATAAGTCTATCTTGCGTATCCTTGTTTAAATTATCTAAAAATTCTTTTGATACATTTTTTACATTTATTACAGACGATGAAAGTACCACCAGGCTGTCATTAAAATATTCAACTGTTCCGTCTTGAACAAAAAATTCTTCAAAATTTCCACTATTTTTTTGTATCTTAATTATTCCTGGTCTTAAAAAAGTTATTATTGAAATATGATGTTTTAATAGACTCATATCACCTTCGTATGAAGGAAGGGTTACCATAGCACAATCATCAGAAAAAATTATTTTTTCTGGACTAATTATTTCAAATTTAAAATTATCTTCCATTATGCAACAATATCCTTTGCCATTTTTTCAGCCTTTTGAACTGCTTCCTCAATTGTGCCTACCATATAAAAAGCCGCTTCAGGTAAATGATCATACTCACCCTTACATATGGCATCGAAACCTTTTATTGTTGCTTCTAAATCTACCAATTTGCCGGGGGAGCCCGTAAAAACTTCCGCAACAAAAAAAGGTTGGGATAAAAATCTTTGAATTTTTCTTGCTCTTGCTACTGTTAGTTTGTCTTCCTCAGAAAGTTCATCCATTCCTAAAATCGCAATTATATCTTGTAAAGATTTATAGGTTTGTAATATTTTTTGAACTTCTCTTGCCACCTTGTAATGTTCTTCTCCTACTATTCTTGGATCTAAAATTCTAGAGGTAGAATCTAAGGGATCAACAGCTGGATATATACCTAACTCTGCAATTTGTCTTGACAAAACTGTAGTAGCATCCAAATGCGCAAACGAGGTAGCTGGAGCAGGATCTGTCAAATCATCTGCTGGAACATATATAGCTTGGACGGACGTAATTGAACCTTTGTCTGTGGTTGTTATTCTTTCTTGTAAATTTCCCATATCGGTAGCTAAAGTAGGTTGGTAACCTACAGCCGATGGAATTCTTCCAAGTAATGCTGACACTTCTGATCCGGCTTGGGTAAATCTAAATATATTGTCAACGAAAAACAAAACATCTTGACCTTCTTTATCTCTGAAGTATTCAGCAACTGTTAAACCACTCAAGCCTACTCTAGCGCGTGCTCCAGGTGGCTCATTCATTTGACCATAAACCAAAGCAGCTTTAGAGCCTTTGCCATCTGGTTTAATAACACCGGATTCAATCATCTCGTGATATAAATCATTTCCTTCTCTGGTTCTTTCTCCAACACCTGCAAATACCGAAAAACCACCATGTGCCTTTGCGATATTATTAATTAATTCCATTATTATTACGGTTTTACCCACGCCCGCTCCTCCAAATAAACCTATCTTTCCTCCTTTGGCGTAAGGGGCTAGGAGATCAACTACTTTTATACCGGTAACAAGTATTTCGGTTTCTGTAGATTGGTCCGTAAATTTTGGCGCGGGTCTGTGTATAGGCCATCTTTCTTTTGTGGGTACTTTTCCCTTTTGATCAATAGGTTCTCCTATAACATTTATTATTCTACCAAGAGTTTCCGGTCCAACTGGTACAGTAATTGGAGAACCAGTATCAGTTACTTCACTTCCTCTTTTAAGACCTTCTGTGCTATCCATAGCAATCGTTCTAACGGTAGTTTCTCCTAAATGTTGCGCCACTTCTAATACTAATCTGTTCCCAGAATTGTCACATTCCAAGGCAGTTAAAATTTCTGGTAATTGATCGTCGAATTGAACGTCAACTACCGCTCCTATAACTTGTGTAATTTTTCCAAATCCTTTGCTCATTATTATAAACTTTCTGCTCCTGATATTATTTCAATAAGTTCTTTAGTAATTACTGCCTGTCTACTTCTGTTATAATTAATTGTTAATTTATCGACCAAGTCACCAGCATTTCGCGTTGCATTATCCATAGCTGTCATTCTAGAACCTTGTTCGCTTGCACCATTTTCAAGAAAAGCTTTAAAAATTTGAGTAGATATATTTCTTGGAAGCAAATCATTTAAAATTTCATTTTCCTCTGGTTCAAATTCATAGAAATTATCCTGCATTTTTTCTTCCTCTTTTTTTCCACTTTCAACTGGTATTAACTGTTGTTCTTGAGGAATTTGCGTAATAACATTTTTGAATTTGTTATAAAATATTTTGCAAATATCAAATTGCGATTCATTAAACAACCTAATTATAATTTTTCCAACATTCTCAGCTTCTTTATAAGTAATTTTTCTAGATCCCTTAAAATTAATTTTTTCAATAATATATTTTCCGTATATTCTCTTTAACTGATCGTATCCCTTAGATCCTACCGTAAAAATCTTAAGAGTTTTATTTTCTTTTAAAATATTATCAAAATAGTTTTTAGCCTTTCTGCAAATATTCGTGTTAAATCCACCGCAAAGTCCCCTATCTGATGTGATAACAACGCATAAATGAGTATTATCTTTTCCTGTGCCAACTAAAAACTTTGAGGCATTATCTTTGTCAGAAATTGATTTACTTAGGTTAAAAATTATATTGTTCATTTTTTCAGAAAAAGGCCTACCCTTTTCAGCACTTTCTTGAGCTTTTCTAAGCTTGGCAGCCGCTACCATTTTCATAGCTTTGGTAATTTTTTGAGTAGATTTAACGCTTTTAATTCTTTTTTTTAAATCATCTAAACTTGGCATAGGATTCTACTTATTGTTTTTTTTTTGAAGTTGTTCGATAACTGATGTTAATTTTTTTTCTATTTCTTCGTCTAATTTTCCAGTATTATTAATATTATCTATAATTTCTGGATTTGAAGTTTTAACTTT
>Ga0187827_10009425_pt1 | contig 10347 bp, 11 predicted proteins | sample ETNtaG_39_FD_167969 | JGI IMG/M metagenome (GOLD analysis project Ga0187827, IMG submission 167969) | Marine microbial and viral communities from oxygen minimum zone, Eastern Pacific Ocean - ETNP2014_SV_150_PacBio MetaG (Illumina Assembly) | ecosystem: Environmental > Aquatic > Marine > Hypoxic... | reverse complement strand
GAACCTGAAGATGAAATTGCCTTATTCAATATTGCTTATTGCTACGAAAGACTCGATGCATATAAAGATGCTATTTTGTTTTTCAAAAGCTTAATTGAAATGAGCCCTTACTGTGAGGTTACTTGGTATCAACTCGGCTTATTCTACAATAAGATAAAAGAGCACAAAGAAGCCGTTTGGGCACTAGACTATGCGATTTTAATAGACGAGTGCTTTACTGCTGCTTATCACGAGAAAGCTAGAAGCTTGACGCAGATGGCTGAGACTAAAGAGGCTATAAAAACTTACCTACTTACGTTCGCTTTTGAAGATGCTACGGGGTTTACCTTCTTAAAAATTGGCTTATGCTACAAACAACTTTCACTATACAAACAAGCTATTCGATACTTCACTAAAGCTTGTCATGAAGACCCTCAACTATCTGAAGCTTGGATGGAAATTGGATTGTGTTACGATGCTAAAGGGGCTAGTGAAGAAGGGTTGCATTATATAAATAAGGCATTGAACCTCAATCCTGACGACTTAGAGTATCTTTACATCCAAACAAAAATCTATAGTAAAATTGGACTTTTAGATGAGGCTATGCTTGGCTATCAAAAACTTATAGACTTAAACTGTGATTCACCAACTTTATGGATGGAGTTTGCCTTTTTGAAGAAAGAAATTAATGAATCTAAAGATGCTATAAATTTACTTTCACAAGGAGTTAAAATCCATAAAAATAACGTTGACTTACTTTTCAGACTTGGCGCCTATCTATTTCTAGATGGTCAAATAGAAAGGGCTAGTATCTATTTACAAAAAGCAAATTCTTTAGACTCAAAGTCTAGTATATTATTATTTGAACACCTCCCAGTATTAGAAGGGAATGTTACTTTTAAACAACTTTTAAAATAAATAAAATGAATTTTTCTTTACCTCATATTCCTCTTAGAACAAAAAGCCCAAGAAACGAAGGCTTAACTATGGTGATGGACAAAGGTTTAAGTCTTAGAGAAGCTGAAGATATGATCGCTACATCATGCAAACATATAGATCTTATTAAACTAGGTTTTGGAACTGCATTCCTAACAGAAGATTTAGATGCAAAAATAAAACTTTACGAGGATGCTGGATTAAAAGTATACTTCGGAGGTACTCTTTTTGAAGCGTTCATTATTCGAGATATGTTTGATGAATTTGTTGACCTAATAGAACATTACAACATAAGTATGGTTGAAGTTTCTGATGGTTCAATAGAGTTAGATCACGTTGAGAAATGTGAATACATTAGAATTCTTTCAGAAAAAGTGACTGTACTATCTGAAATTGGATCTAAAGACGCTGATATTGTAATCCCTCCTTACAAATGGATTGAAATGATGGAGAAAGAAATTAATGCTGGATCCTGGAAAGTAATTGCTGAAGCTAGAGAAGGTGGGAATGTAGGTATTTGCAGTAGTACTGGTGAGGTTAGATCAGATTTAATTGAAGAGATCTTAACAAAAATACCAAGAGATAAAATTCTTTGGGAAGCACCAAAAAAGTCACAACAAGTATGGTTTATCAAACTTATGGGAGCAAATGTAAACCTAGGAAACATAGCACCAAATGAAGTCATCCCATTAGAGTGTCTGCGTTTAGGTTTAAGAGGAGATACATTTTTTGATTTTTTACCAAAACAAAAATGAAGTCAATTAGCGCGCAAGAACTCCAAGTGAAGCTGAAAAACAAAGAAGATTTTCAGATAATAGACATCCGTGAACCCTATGAATATGAAGATGGGGCTCTGAGTAACGAGAATATTCCTCTAGACAAGATGATGTCATCAATTGATAGGATTTCTACTGATAAGCCCGTTGTAATTTATTGTCAATCTGGCAATAGAGCTAGCGCAATAATTTACATGCTTGAAAAAGAACACAACTTAAGTAATCTAATCAACTTAGAAGGTGGGTACGCAACCTACATGGAAGAACAGTATGTCTAATAGAAATACATGGGATTTTATATGGATTGCACTAAAGGGATTTACAATGGGAGCAGCGAATGTCATCCCTGGAGTTTCTGGTGGTACAGTAGCACTTGTAACAGGTATTTACGAAGAACTGATAAATTCACTTAAATCTTTTGACAGAAAAGCCTTAAAACTTTTTCTAACTAGAGATTTCTCAAAATTACTATCTCATATAAACGCTAAATTTCTACTCTTTTTAGGAATTGGTATTGTAGCAAGTATTTTTAGTATTGCTAAACTATTTGAATTTTTACTTGAAGAACATCCAATACAAATTTGGGCTTTCTTTTTTGGTCTTATTTTAGCTTCCGTATATTATGTAGGTAAAACTGTTGATAGATGGACTTGGGGAAACATAAGCTTCTTTATACTAGGAAGTTTTATCGCCCTCATCATCGCCTCAGTCAATCCTGCTCCTACATCAAATGGAAACTACTTATTTGTTTTCTTTTGTGGGATAATTGGAATTAGCGGAATGCTTCTTCCTGGACTTTCGGGATCATATATACTTATGCTACTCGGAAATTATAAGCTCCTAATGGTAGACTCAATCAACACCCTATCAACCAGTATTAAAATGTCTTTATCAGGAGATTTCTCCTTTTTAAATGACCCTAACCAAACCTCAGGACTAATACACTTTGGACTGTTTTTATTAGGATCTATTGTTGGTGTGATAAGCTTTGCACAAGTAATCGCTTGGATATTCAATCGATATAAGAATAGTACGATATCACTCCTTACTGGCTTTGTGTTTGGCTCTTTATCAATCATTTGGCCTTGGAAAAATGCCATCACTACTCCAAACACTTTAAATCGTCATGGCGAAGAAATGATTATTGGATATGCTCGATATATACCTTCTACACCAGATACTGAGACCTTACTAGCAATGCTTTGCATTAGTTTAGGGATAGCGTGTATTTGGGGAATTGAAAAAATGGCTGAAAAGAAGAGCTAATGAAGCAATTTGGTCTAATCGGAAAGTCGCTATCACACTCATTTTCTAAAATTTATTTCGAAAATAGGTTCCAGAGAGAATCAGATAATGGTACTTCTTACCATAACTATCCTTTAGAAAAGATTGAAGATTTTATATCCTTATTAGATGAAGTTGATATATCTGGATTAAATGTTACCATACCTTACAAAGAATCTATAATTCCTTTTTTAGACGAATTGTCATTAGAAGCAAAAGCTATCGGTGCCGTAAACACTATTCAATTTAAAAACGGTAAAAAAATCGGGCACAATACTGATTATATTGGTTTTCACAACTCTATAAAACCCTTTTTAGAAAACACTATGGAATGTGCTTTAATTCTAGGGACTGGTGGTGCTTCAAAAGCAGTAGTATATGCACTAAAGCAAATAGGTATCAAATGTTTATGTATTTCTCGCTCTCCAGTTAAAAATCAACTCTCATATGAAGATCTTAATGAGTTTGTGATTAAGCATCATCTACTTATCATAAATACAACACCATTGGGCACCAGTCCTAACATAAAGGAATGCCCAACTATACCTTATCAATTTATTAGTGAGAAGCATCTGTTAGTAGACTTAGTATACAACCCTGAAGAAACCTTATTCTTAAAAAAGGGTAAAGAAAAACGAGCAATGACTCTCAATGGAAAATCAATGCTCGTTCATCAAGCTGAAGCGGCTTGGAATATTTGGAATTCCTAAATATATTCCAACCTTAATATCTCTATATCATTCTTTAAACGCTCCATATCTTCTGCAAGCGTCCCATCATAATAACCACGTATTCTTTGATGCTTATCCATTAGTACGAAGTTTTCGGTATGAATGAAATCACGTTCACCACCATCACCCTCTGTTAGTACAGCAAAATATGACTTTCTAGCTAGAGAATAAATTTCTTCTTTAGCACCTGTAAGCATTATCCATTTATCAGAATTTACATCATACTTTTCTGCATATGCTTTTAAAACTTGAACTGAATCAATTTCGGGATGCACCGTATGAGAAACAAACATTACATCATCATCATATAGATAATAATCATGTAAGCCCTTCATTTGTGTTGTCATTTTAGGACATATATTCCCACAAGTTGTGAAGAAAAAATCAGCCACATAAATCACACCATCAAGATCATTTAGACTAACTGTATCACCTTCCTGACTGTATAATTCAAATTCGGCAACACTATGTTCAAGCTCATTAACTCTAACAGACTCATCAACTAATTTAGGGTTCACATCTGAAGGTTTATAAATTTTCAAACGCGTATCATTTTTTATCATGGGATAAACCGCCAAGACACCAATGGCTAAAATCGCCGCAAGAATCACTATTCTATTTCTATCTCCTATTATCGTTGTCATACATCTGATTTTGGGCAAAGTTAATCATAAAAAAGCCCTGCTTTAAACCAGGATTAAAATTATTTAGCAAATTGTCTTGACAATTTTTTATTTTTTGGTCCTTCACTATAATCGTAAAAACCTTCACCCGACTTCACGCCTAATTTACCAGCAGTAACCATATTCACTAGTAATGGACATGGAGCATATTTAGGATTTCCAAACCCTTGATGTAGAACTTCTAAAATTGAAAGACAAACATCTAAACCAATAAAATCAGCTAAGTGTAAAGGTCCCATTGGGTGTGCCATACCTAACATCATAACGGTGTCAACTTCTTCAACACCAGCTACGCCTTCGTAAATGGTATAAATAGCCTCGTTGATCATAGGCATCAAAATACGATTAGCAACAAAACCAGGGTAATCATTTACTTCAACTGGAGATTTTTCAAGATCTCTAGACAACTGCATAATTTGTTCTGTAACCTCATCGGAAGTAGCATATCCACGAATAATCTCCACCAATTTCATCACAGGTACAGGGTTCATGAAGTGCATTCCAATCACTTTTTCAGGACGTTTAGTCGCAGCACCAATTTTAGTGATTGAGATAGATGAAGTATTCGAAGCAAGAATCACATTTTCATCACATATTTCGTCTAATTGAGTAAAGATCTTCAATTTGATATCCATGTTTTCTGTTGCCGCCTCTACAACCAAGTCTACACCCACAACACCTTTGGTAATTGCTGTATATGTAGTTATGTTCGACAGCGTATCTTGTTTATCTTGAGTAGATATCTTCTCTCTTTTCACCATTCTATCAAGATTCTTCTCGATAGCCTTCATTCCGCGTTCAAGAGAATCCTCAGAAATATCGATTAACGATACTTTATACCCACATTGGGCAAATGTGTGTGCGATACCGTTACCCATGGTACCCGCTCCAATAACTGCTATTTTTTTCATATGCTTATTTTCCTCTTCCTTGGAAGACAATTTTAAAGGTGTAAATCAAAACTTTTAAGTCGTTAAAGATCGACATATTTTCGATGTAAATAATATCGTATCTCAAACGATCAACCATTTGCTCAACTGTACTTGCATAACCAAATCTCACCATCCCCCAGGAAGTAATTCCTGGCTTTACCTTTTGGATATGTGTATAATAAGGTGCTTTCTCTATAATTTTATTGGCATAGTACTCTCTTTCTGGCCTCGGCCCAACAATTGCCATGTCACCGATTAATACATTCCAGAACTGAGGTAGCTCATCAATCCTATATTGACGCATAATTTTACCCCATTTTGTAATTCTTGGATCATTATCACTAGATAACTGAGGGCCATGTTTTTCAGAATCTACATACATTGATCTAAACTTAATAATGCTAAAGAGTTGTCCATGTATACCAATTCGTTCTTGAAAATAGAATATTGGACCTTTTGAACCTATTTTCACTAATATTATTGTTAATATATATAATGGTAGTAACAATACTATTGCAATAATAGAAACCAATATATCCATGAATCTTTTTAAAGCAAATTGCCAAACAGACATTAAGTCATGTTTAATCTCTATGAGTGGGACATCAAACATGGATTTCATCTTTACCTTACCAGCAAGAATATCATAATTATTCGGTTTAACTTTAATAAGCACATTTACCCCTTCCAAATCATTAATAATATCCTCCAATATTTGATTTTGCTCGTAGCGTTCTATAGCAATTAAGACTTCCTCTATATTTTTAGATTGAATAACGGAACGTAAATCTTTATAGGAACCTAAATAAGGAATGTAAGCTTTCAACTCATATCCCTTCTCATCTACTCCATTTACAAAACCAACAATAAAATTACCTCCAGATTTACTACTTTCTGTAAGGTTCTTATACATAGTTACAGCACTGGTACCACCACCAACTATTAGGGTTTTGAATCCTATTTCTCTCTTATGGACCCTATTTACAGTTCGGGTCGTAAATAGAAATCTAAATAGATATGTAATCGTGAAATGGATCGTGTAAAGAGTAGCAATAGAACTATAGTAATTTTTGTAGCTAGGAATAAAATCATCCAGAATAGCAACGAAAAAAATTACCAACACTCCAAGTGCTGTTTGCAATATTGTTTGTCCTAATTCGATTAACCGCGATCTGCGATATACATTTTTATAATAACCAGTAAGTGTATAAATAATTAGCCAAAAGATAGAAACTGAAATAATTCCTAGCCAAAATTTATTATCAAACATAAAAGGAACATCATAGCCAAAAATCTGAGGCTCTACATATCCCTTTCTATATGCATAGAATAAAAACCATGCTATTGCGGCTGACAACAAATCTAAAGTGATGTACTTCAGACGTTGTACATTTCTATTCATTATTGTACGTGAACCCATTTGATATTATCAAAATAAAAAGATGCCGTCTCTACTGAGTTAGACTTTACTGAACCTATAAAAACACCAAATTCATCATCAGAATTTCCAAGATTTACTTGATTGGTCATATGAACATAGATTTTATTCCAATCAGAGCTAGGACTAATTTGTATCGACTCAAATCGATCAATCACACCAGTATCAGCAGATTTTACAGCAACTCCTAATTTAAACGCATGGTCGCAACGGTAATTAAGTTCTAACATAGTTGCATTATAAATAGATGAAATTTGCGTAAATTCTGAACTAATTAGCTCAAAAAAGTCATTAACACTATCTAAATGAACCTCTCCACTTCCATAACCTTCAAATACTAAACTATCAATATTTGTTGAAGTCAAAATTGTATCGCTCTGATCAGACATCTCTAATACTGCACCTGCATCTTCAAAATCTTCTATAAACAAAAAGTTTGTATTCTCAGTATACTTTGTGATTGCATTAACAACAACGGAACTATCTTTAATTAGGGTAATATAATTGGCATCTGAAAGTTGATAGGTATTGTTTGATTTTAAGAATAAATCACAAACATCGTAAAAGGGATAAGTAATTCGCGTTGCAGAAATTCCATTAGCCTTTATTCCAGAAGAAATTCTAAACTCGTGTTCACCTTCAGCAAGAATTGGTACGATACAAGGCACCTCAAATGCACCAAGAAAATTACCATCCATTGTTATCCAAGCATCTGTAATTTTATGAGATGAAGAGCCTTGAAAAGATTCTGTTTCTAAATCAATAGACTCTATATGTAAATAAGATGGTGTTTGTGCTTTAAATTTATCCTTCGAACAAGAAGCTACAAGGAAAACAACAAATAATAGTGGCAATACTTTTTTAAGCATTGTGTATAGATTTATCAATTTTATCAATTCGTCTGTTAATCTTTGACATTATGGTGTGTGCTACTTTTAAAGCCTCACATCCGTCATGTAACGTTACAAGTGGACTATTATTATTCTGTATCGCTTGAGCAAAAGTACGCAATTCCTCTTGTATAGCGTTAACTTCTTTTATAAGTGGTTTTTCGTGCTTTACAGCTTTTTTAGCTCCATTTGAATCTACTTCGATATTCATAGAAAATGGATCCCAAAACTTACTTGGTTCTATACGTACGACCTCTGTTTTTTTCGCTAAAAAGTCGACTGAGATGTACGCATCCTTTTGAAAAATACGTGTTTTACGCATTTGTTTTAAAGAAACTCTACTGGCAGTTAAATTTGCAACACAACCATTTTCAAATTCAATTCTAGCATTCGTAATATCAGGGCTACTTGTTGCTATCGCAACTCCACTTGTACTGATAGAGCTTATTTTTGATTGTACAATATGTAGAATAATATCAATATCATGAATCATTAAATCTAACACAACCGATACATCTGTTCCCCTTGGGTTAAAAGCTGCCAAACGATGTGTTTCAATAAACATTGGTTTATTGATATAAGGTTTTGCTGCAGTAAAAGCTGGATTAAAACGTTCAACATGTCCAACCTGAACTTTTACTCCAGATTTTGCTGCTAAGTTTAATAACTCATCAGCTTCTTCGATGGTATTCGTAACAGGCTTTTCAATAAATACATGCTTAGATTGTGCTAAGGCTTTTTTAGCACATTCAAAATGTGATAAAGTAGGGGTTACGATATCTACTACATCTGTATTGGCTATTAAATCATCTATAGACTCAAATGAATTAATAGCATAATCTTTACTTATTTTATTGGATAATTCTGTATTGGGATCATAAAAACCAACCAATTCATAATCGGATAATTCTTGTAATAATCGAATGTGAATTGAACCTAAATGCCCAGCTCCTAATACTGCTATTTTCATACGAGTGATAAAATTTTAATCAAAAATAAGTTTTTCAACTATACAGAAGTATTCCTCCGGTTATTTTTGTTCACATTCTACATTTTAATAGCTTCGCGACTATGAATCTAATCGATAACATAAAACATCAAGGTAAAAGAAAAAGGCTCATTCAAGAACTTAAAGATATGGGAATAGAATCCTCTGCAGTTCTAAATGCAATGCTTAAAGTTCCTAGACATTATTTTTTAGATACTTCTTTTGAAGATTTTGCATACCAAAATAAAGCATTTCCTATTGGTACAGAGCAAACCATATCTCACCCATACACCGTAGCCTTTCAATCTGAAATACTTAATATAGAAAAAGGAGATAAAATTCTAGAAATTGGTACTGGCTCTGGCTATCAAACAGCCGTCCTTTTTCACTTAGGAACTGAGATTTACTCGATAGAAAGACAACACTCTTTATTTGATAAGACAAAACTTTTATTAACTCAAATGCGAGTTAAAGCTAATTTATATTATGGCGATGGTTATGATGGTTTACCAGATAAAGCTCCATTTGACAAAATTATTATCACTGCTGGTGCCCCTAACATTCCAGAAAAGCTATTCAAACAGTTAACTATTGGTGGCTCTATGATTATACCACTTGGAATTAATAATCAAATAATGACTCTTATAATTAAAACTTCCAAAAATCAATTTAAAAAGATTGAATTTGACAACTTTAACGAAAGTCACTTTCGCTTTGTTCCTATGCTTAAAAGCAAACGATAAGTCATATTTTCAGACTCCTTCAATTGAATACCCAGCTTAAAATGATCAAATCATTAGTATTACAAGCCTAATTCAATCAATCATAGACTTACTAACATTACTCTTAGCCCTTATAAACAAAGAACTTTTAATGCTTTTCAACAGGCAAGTGTTAACAACGTGAATTTCAATTAGTTCATCTAAGGCTAGATATTTTAGAAATTGTGTTAGTAAAACATTTACGAACTAAATACTTAAATTATGAAAAAGTTAATTACTTCTGTATTTGCCTTAGCTTTAACGTTTAGCATTGCTAATGCACAAGACAACACACCGAAATCAGGTGACTGGTCTGTAGGAACTAGTGCTGGTCCCGTATTAAATTACGTTGGTAACCTGATAAGTGGGACTGCTGAAGCTCCAGGCGTAAACTTTACTGATGGTACGAGTCTTTCTGGTAAATTATTTACTGATGACATGACAGCATGGAGAGCAAGTGCAGATTTGTACTTCACTTCTGACTCAAACTCTACTAATCCTTTTAGATTAGGGTTAAGTGCTGGTAAAGAATTTAGAAAAGGTACTAGTAATCTACAAGGTTATTATGGTTATGCAGCTAATGTAGCAATGTCAAGCAACGAAGATGACGCTGGTGAGAAATCAACAGATATGTCATTTGGTGCTAATGGTTTTATTGGTGTAGAATATTTTGTGAGAGCAAAAATGGGTATTGGAGCAGAATATTCATACGGATTAAACTATGCTGACTCAAATGTTTCACTTGGTGGATCTATGGGAGCTCTAATGCTCAACTTATACTTCTAGAAGTATCAAACAAATAAAAAAAAGGAGCTTTGGCTCCTTTTTTTTATTTGTTACTATTTATAATCCTTTAAAGCACGATCCATTTGTCTCTGATCATCTTTCTGTTTTAGATCATGTCGCTTATCGTGGAGCTTCTTTCCTCTGGCTAGAGCAATTTCAATTT
>Ga0187827_10009424_pt1 | contig 10349 bp, 13 predicted proteins | sample ETNtaG_39_FD_167969 | JGI IMG/M metagenome (GOLD analysis project Ga0187827, IMG submission 167969) | Marine microbial and viral communities from oxygen minimum zone, Eastern Pacific Ocean - ETNP2014_SV_150_PacBio MetaG (Illumina Assembly) | ecosystem: Environmental > Aquatic > Marine > Hypoxic... | reverse complement strand
GCCGCAGCCTCGCGAGCCGCCAGCATCCTCTCTCAGGAAAGCATGCTAGCTAGCGGGCAGGTGGCGATAGTGGATCCGGCCATGTGCACCGGATGCCTCACCTGTGTGCGCGCCTGCCCCTACGACGTACCGATGATCAGCAGTGAATACATCGGCGTCGGTGGCATCGTTGGCGCGGCTTACATCGAGCCGGCCATCTGCCACGGCTGCGGCACCTGCGCCGCGGAGTGCCCGGCAAGGGCAATCCAACTGATGCACTACACGGATGCGCAGACATTGACGAAAGTGGATGCATCGTTGGAGAGAGAACCTGTAGAGACCAGTTTCGTTCCAATGCATAGTATTCAAATACAGTGAAAACAGACGCCAGGTTGACGGCGGAAAATCCGCCTGCAGGTTAGAAAAGGAACCCTATGGATCACTTCAAGCCACAGATCATCGCCTTCTGCTGCCACTACTGCGCTTACGCTGCAGCCGACCTTGCCGGTTCAATGCGACTGGACTATCCGACATCGGTCAAGTTGATTGAGCTACCCTGTTCCGGCAAGCTCGACGTACTGTACCTGCTACGCGCTTTCGAGGATGGCGCCGATGGCGTGCTAGCGGCCGGTTGAATGGAGGGTGACTGCCATTACCTGGACGGTAATCTCAACGCCCGCCGCCGAGTAGAACATGCGCAGCAGCTTCTGGAGCAGATTGGCCTTGAAGGGAAGCGCGTGAAAATGATCAACCTTTCCTCAGCCATGGGAGGCCAGTTTGCCAGCACTGTAGCTGAGTTTACGGAAGAAATTTGCCAGATTGGGCCGAATCCTTTGCATAATGGAGATGATGAATCGCGGACAAGGAACAATGTCTCGACCCACAATCCAAAAACCGTGGTCGGGCCTCAGATGGAGTGAAGCCACATGCCACTTCTGACGCCGCCGGCCCATGAGATCTGGACACCAATGAGATAGGGCACGCCTATGATTGTCGCTGAACAAAAATCACTGGACGAGATCAAGAATCTGCTGGGCGATGGAAAACGAGTGTTAGTCGTCGGTTGTGGCACGTGTGTGACCGTGTGCTTCGCGGGCGGCGCAAAGGAGGCCGGGATCCTAGCATCAACGCTGCGGATGAACACTCAGCTTAACGGTGACCCCAAGGCCGTCACCCACATGACCGTACAGCGCCAATGTGAATCGGAGTACCTGGACACTATCCAGGATCAGGTGTCGGAGGCCGACGTGGTGCTCTCGGTCGGCTGCGGCATAGGCGTCCAGGCGCTGGCAGAGAAGTACTCTGACGCACTCGTAGTGCCGGGGCTGAACACCAGTTTCATGGGGCAGCCACTCGAGCAGGGAGTGTGGGCCGAGCGTTGCCAGGCCTGCGGCTCATGCGTGCTCGGCGTGACAGGCGGCATCTGCCCGATTGCGCGATGCTCAAAACAACTATTGAACGGCCCTTGCGGCGGCACAGACGATGGGCGCTGCGAGATTGACGCTGACCTTGAATGCGCCTGGCAGTTAATTTATGACAAGTTGAAAACGCAGGAGCGGATGCACTTGTTGATGGATATCACCCCGCCGAAAGACTGGAGATCGTCACGCGATGGGGGGCCGCGCAAGATTGTACGCAAAGACCTGCGGCTGCCCGGGCAGGAAATGAGCAATGACGAGCGATAACGGCTACAAGTCCGGCAGCAATCTGGAGCGTATGCTCCGCGCCGGCCACTTCGCAGTGACCACAGAACTTGGCCCGCCGAAGAGCGCCGACCCCGATGTTATCCGAGAGAAAGCGGCGATACTCAAAGGCTTCGCCGACGCGACCAACATCACCGACAACCAGGCCGCTGTTGTGCGCATGTCGTCCATTGGCGCCAGCGCGATTACGTTGCAGGCGGGCGTGGAACCGGTGATGCAGATGACCTGCCGGGACCGCAACCGCCTTGCCATGCAATCCGATCTGCTGGGCGCGCATGCTCTCGGGCTGCGCAACGTCTTGTGCCTGTCAGGTGATCACCAGGTTTTCGGGAACCACCCGCAGGCGAAAAACGTCCACGATCTTGACTCGCTGCAACTGGTGCAAATGGTCACAGATTTCCGCGAAAAAGGCTGCTTCCAGTGCGGTGAAGAAATCGAAGGCGATTCCCCGCGCTTTTTCGTCGGCGCCGCTGCGAACCCGTTCGCCACACCACTGGAATGGAGACCGCTACGCCTCGGCAAGAAAGCCAAGGCCGGCGCGGACTTCATCCAAACACAACTGGTGTTCAACCTGCCTCGCTTTCGCGAGTTCATGAAAGAGGTGGTAGATTTGGGCGTGCACGAACAAGTTTACATCCTGGCGGGGGTCGGGCCACTCAAGTCACCCGGCATGGCGCGCTACATGCGCGACAAGCTTCCCGGTCTGGATGTACCAGATGAATTCGTCGAGCGGATGACGGCTGCGGGCAGCGGCATCGAAGACAAGCCGGCCCGCTCAGCCGCTTGGCGCAAGGCCGGCATCGCTATCTGTGTCGAGCTGATACAGCAAGTGCGCGAAGTCCCTGGCGTGGCCGGCGTGCATATTACGGCCATAGAGTGGGAAAAGGCGGTACCGATCATCACCGAACAAGCGGGTCTTTTGCCAAGACCAAACGCATAGAAGATCCGATTTCACGCTGTCCGACCGAATTAAGATTATGACCATCACTGAGATACATACCGATTTCACCGAGCGTGTTTGCAATGCGAGCGGCGAGAACGTCTTCCTTTGCTACCAATGCGTAAAATGCACGGCCGGTTGCCCACTGGTGGATTATTTTGACTTGACCCCGAATCAGGTCATGCGCGCCGTGCAATTGGGGCAGGAGGACATGGCGCTGGACGCAAAAACACCTTGGTTGTGCGCCAGCTGCCAGACATGCACCACCCGCTGCCCGCAAGGTATCGACGTCGCCCGCGTAATGGACATACTGGCGACAATGGCGCTAAAAGATGGGCGTAAACCGCCCGTCCCCGAGACAGTGCTATTCAACAAAGTGTTCCTGCGCGATGTGAATATACTCGGACGAATCTATGAATTAGGCCTGATAGCCGAACTGAACCTTCGCACCGGACAGCCTCTCAAAGATGTGGGCATGGGGATCAAGATGTTGCGCAAGGGCAAGATGAAAATGCTGCCGAAAGTTGCTCGTCCGCTCCGGCGCGCCAGTGGCAAGACGCCTGAGCCAAAACCGAATCAGATTGCCTATTATCCCGGCTGTTCGCTCCACTCGACTGCAGTTGAATTCGACGTCTCTACGCAAGCCGTCTGTGAGGCGCTAGATCTCGAACTGGTGGAACCCAAGGGATGGGTGTGCTGCGGCGCTTCCGCTGCTCACCGCATTGACCCCGAGGATGCCGTGCGACTTCCGATGGAGACGCTGGCCTTAATCGAGCACGATGGATTGCGCGAGGCGGCCCTACCCTGCGCGGCATGCTTCAATCGCTTCCGCACGGCGCAGCACGAAATGGCTGCTGACGCGGAACTCAAAGCCAGAATCGAGGAACAGGTGGGGTCGGATGCTGGCATGGATGTCCACGTACGTTCACTGCTCGACGTGGTCGTCGAGCGGGTCGGGTTGGATATGGTCCACTCGCAGGTCACCCGCCCCCTCGTGGGATTGAAGGTTGCCTGTTACTACGGCTGCCTGCTCACCCGCCCACCACAAGTCACCGGGGCTGCGAATCCCGAATATCCGATGACGATGGATCGACTGATGGCATCCCTGGGCGCAACCGTGGTGGATTGGAGTGACAAAGTGTCGTGCTGCGGTGCTGCGCTCTCTCTCACCCGCACCGAGGTGGTGCTCGACCTGAGCGCACGCATACTGGACGGGGCACGCTCAGCCGGCGCGGACGCCGTTGTGGTGGCCTGCCCGCTCTGCCACGGAAACCTCGACGGACGCCAACCGCAGATGAATCTCCTAGATCTGGAGAGTGGCGAGGAGGACAGCGATGAGATTATCCCGGTTCTTTACTTTACGCAATTGATGGCCTTAGCCTTTGGCTTGGGCCAGAAGCACGCCGCGCTCTCGAAGAACATGATTGACCCGAGACCACTGCTGAAAAAGAAGGAAGTGCTGCAGTGAGGCCGAAATCCGATAACACCCTGCGCGAGCATCGCCTTTCCCCACACGACCGGAATCTTTCCCGCTACTGCTGATATGATCTACGACCGCGCTGGACGAAGTTCCGGAAGCGCGCCCTGAACCAATGAGTTTCAATTTCGACCGCACAATCGAACGACGCGGTAGCGGAAGTACCAAATGGGAACACTATGGCCCGGACGTGCTCCCGCTGTGGGTGGCGGACATGGATTTTCGCGTCCCAGAACCGATTCAAAAGGCGCTTCTAGCACGCGTCGACCATGGCGTTTTCGGTTACGCGCTGGGTGAAATCCCGGAGCTGCTGCGCGTAATATGTGAGCGCACCGAGAGACTGTACGGCTGGGAAGTACTTCCAGAGCAGATTCTCTTTTTCCCCGGCCTTACCAGTGCGCTGAACGCCTTCTGTCGCGCGTTCGGCGCGCACGGCGACGGGGTACTGGTGCAACCGCCCATCTACTACCCGTTCATGACCGCCATCAAAAACCAGGCACGCGAAATAAACCATGCGCCGTTGAAGCGCAAAGACGAGAAAGAGCGCATCAATTACGAAATTGATTTTGACGTCTTCGAGGCCGCGATAACTGCCCGCACCAATCTGTTCTTGCTCAGCAGCCCGCACAACCCGGTTGGCCAAATGTACTCGAGAGAGAATCTGGAGCGCATGGCCGCCATTTGCGCGCGCCACGACGTATTAATCTGCTCAGACGAAATTCACTGCGAACTGCTGCTGGACGGCAAGACACACCAACCCACCGCCACGCTCTCCCCCGAAATAGCTGCGCGCTGCATCACGTTGATGGCGCCCAGTAAAACCTTCAACCTGGCTGGGCTAAGCTGTGGCTATGCCATCATTCAGAATCCGGCACTGCTAGAACAGGTGCGCAAAGCCGCGGCCGGCATCATTCCACGCGTCAACGTGATGGGGTTCGCCGGCGCTCTGGCGGCCTTTCAGCATGGCACGCAGTGGCTAAGCGAATTGCTGCCTTATCTTGCCGCCAACCGTGATTATGTGATTGAGTTTCTGCGCGAACACATGCCCACAATCCGCACCACTCGCCCGGAGGCGACCTATCTGATGTGGTTGGACTGCAGCCGGAGCGCAATCCCGGGGAACCCACACGAGTTTTTCCTGCAGGAAGCGAGGGTCGCCTTGAACGACGGCGCCATGTTTGGGCCCGGCGGCGGGGGTTTCGTGCGCCTAAACCTTGCCTGTTCGCGCGCCACTCTTGCTGAAGCACTGCAGCGCATGAGCGCCGCTCTGGCCGCGCTCTAACGCGCAGCTGCCTCACAGCCAGATTACAGAAGCGGCATCGTACAGAAAGCGTCCGCCCATCAACAGTAGAAACACCCCGCTCACCAGAAACACCCCGCGCTGAAACGCGTGCCCAAAAAACTGGCTGCCCTTGAAGGCAAGTGCAGAGAGAAAGGACAGCCAGCCCAGATCGCACAGCCAGTGCAAAACCCCAAAAAGTACAAAACCGACCAACCCGAACGCCACTGACTGCATCAGCAGAGTCGCGCCCACCGTGACCCACCAGATGAGGAAACTTGGGTTTGCAGCCGTCAACAAGACGCCCGCCAGCAGCGGGGATTGCGTGGATGGATTCTCCCAATCACCGCTTTGCTCGCTCCCGCGGATCATGCCGACGCCCATCCACAGCAGCACCACCCCTCCGGCAGCGCCAATAGCCGCCCGCGCCGCGGGCACTTCCAGCAGAACGCCGAAGCCATAATACAGCGCCACCATTAGTGGAAATTCAACCACGCCGTGCCCAAGCGCCACCACCGCTCCGGAGCGCGCCGCGCGGCTACCGTGGCCGACCGTCACCGCAGTGAGAGCGCCAGGCGCCATCACGCCAGAGAGCGAGATACCCACACTTTGCAGCACAAACAGGAATAAGCTCACTGCAACATACCGGGACGCAGCACCACACGCCCAAGGGTTGGCCACCTCAGTGAAACACGACCCACACATGCGTGGAATTGAGATTCAATAATCGCAGGCGCGGCCATGCCGGTGTACGTGAATGTGAGCGCTCTGACTGTAATCATGGTTGCGCCTCCGGCCAGCTGAAATTGTACCAGTTCCCCACCGGAGCGGCCCATGTGGTATTATTGTGGGCACATCCATTTATTCCCACCCAAGAGCACGCTCGTGGCCAAAATTGATTTCAAAAAAGAGTGGCGGCATTTATATCAACCCCCAGCCAAAGAGGTGTCGGAGGTGGAAGTGCCTGCGCTGAACTACCTGATGATTGATGGCCGCGGTGACCCCAACACTTCTCCGGAATATCAGCTGGCAATCGAGGCGCTCTATTCTCTCTCCTACAAAGCGAAATTTATCATCAAGAAGCAGTCCGGGCTGGACTACGTCGTGCCGCCGCTGGAGGGCCTGTGGTGGGCCGCCGACATGGATGCATTTTCCACGCAGGATAAAAGCGTTTGGCAGTGGACGATGATGATCATGCAGCCGGACGGGGTCAACGCAGAGGTGATTGCGCAGGCAACCGCGGAGGTGGAGCAGAAAAAGAACCCGCCCGCGCTCTCACAGATCCGCCTGCAGTCGCTCGACGAAGGTCACTCGCTGCAAATAATGCACATCGGACCATACGCACTGGAGGCCGCCACCATAGCGCACATGCACGCCTACGCAGCAGATAATGGTTACGCACTGGTCGGCAAACACCACGAGATTTATCTGAGCGACCCTCGAAAAATGGCGCCGCAAAAAATGCAGACTGTGTTGCGCCAGCCGATTGAAGCGGAGTAAAGCCTACGCGCTAACCTCGGCGGGCACGCTGTCCCCGGGAACGGCGGCCACCACGCTCATGTTCAGGAGGCCGGTTGGCGCGCAACCAGCGCCCGCAGTCCTCATCATGGCCCATCATAACATCGGCAGCACTAATGGCAAATCCCAGGCTCTCTTCCAGAGGATTGGTGATGGCACAGGTCATGCCGGTCGCGATTGCCATGGGCACAAACGCCGCGTTGAGCGCGTGACGGTTTGGCAGCCCGAAAGAGATGTTAGACGCCCCGCATACAGTATTGACGCCCAACTCCTCGCGTACCCGTCGCACTATAGCGAACAGGGCAGCGCCGGCATCGTTCACGGCGCCGACCGGCATTGCCAACGGGTCGATGATCACGTCATTGCGCGGGATGCCGAACGACGCCGCGCGTTCAACGATTTTTTTTGCGACTTCAAAACGCACATCCGGGTCATATGAGATTCCGGTCTCGTCGTTCGATATCCCAATCACGGCCGCGCCGTGTTCGGCGACCAAAGGAAGCACCGCTTGCAACCGTTCCTCCTCTCCGGTCACTGAATTGACCAACGCCTTTCCTTGATAGGCTGACAACCCGGCCTGAAGCGCCGGCACCACCGAGGAATCAAGGCATAATGGCAAATCCAGCAGCGATTGCAGCAGATGTACGGCCTCGGCCAGCAGCGCGGCCTCATCGCTCATCGGCACGCCACAATTCACATCCAGCATGTGTGCGCCGGCCTGCGCCTGCGCAAGCGCATCTTTTTCCACACGCGAGAAATCACCCGCGGCCAGTTCCTCCGAGAGTTTCTTGCGCCCAGTCGGGTTGATGCGCTCACCTATGAGAACGAATGGGCGCTCAGGTCCGATGCGAACTTCGCGTGTTGGGGAGGATACGACAGTTTCATCCATGGTGTTTTACCTCTGCAATTCTAATTAGCGCGTGTGAAATGACGTCGCCACCACCCGCCGGGTCTGCTCTCTACCCCTTCTGCCGCGTCCGGCCCGTGGCAGCAGCCCGGCCTCGTGGATAATCTCGGCCACCGTTTCTTCCTGACGATACGCCATCACGTGCACTCCACTGACGCCGGGGATTTCACGCACCTGCTGAATAATTTCCACGCACAGACGCTTTCCCTCAGCGGCCTGCCTATCTGTGGGCACCCCATTCAGGCGGGCGATGACGGCATCGGGGATGTGCACGCCGGGCACATTCGTGCGCATCCATTCCCCCGCACGGGCGGACCGGATTGGGCCCACTCCGGCCAGAATGAACACCTTTTCCGCGAGCCCAAGATCGCGCACGGCCTGCATGAACTGCTGCAGGAGCGGCACATCAAAGCAAAACTGGGTCTGGATGAAATCAGCGCCGGCGCGCACTTTCTTTGCCAGTCTGTGTGGCCGAAATTCCAACGGCGGCACGAACGGGTTTGCCGCAGCGCCGAGAAAAAAACGCGGCGGCACGTCCAGTTCACGGCCGCTCATAAAGCGACTCTGTTCGCACATGCTGCGCGCAGTTTTGAGCAGCGTGACCGAATCCAGATCAAACACTGGCTTTGCATCCGGATGATCGCCGGTCTCCACCCCATCACCGGTGAGGCACAGTACGTTTCGCACCCCCATCGCCGCCGCGCCGAGCAAATCGCCCTGCACAGCAATGCGGTTCCTATCACGGCAGGAGACCTGCATAACCGGCTCATACCCAGCACGGGTGAGAAGCGCACACACGCCGACGGAGGACATGTGCACGTGCGCGCCGGAGGCGTCAGTGGCGTTGATGCCATCGCACACTTCCGCGAGCACAATTGCGCGCTCGTATACCGATTCAGGGTCGGCGCTGTCCGGTGGATTCAGCTCGGCTGTGACCGCAAAGCGCCCCGAATTGAGTACCCGCTCAAGTCTCGAGGTCGCCGTCATTCCGCCCAACCGGCCGGCTCTTGCCCGGCCACACCGGAGATTTCATTAATCCACGCCGAACCGTCCTGGAGGCGGTGATTCAGTGGCGGAAGCACATGCAGGATTGCGTTTCCGTGAAAGCGCATTTCCCGCGAGCGTTCCCAGGCGCGAAGCCATACGCATTCCGTTTCCGAGGCAACCTCGCAGCTCCCGTCAGGGGCCACTCCGCCACACGGGCCATTGCGCATTTCCTTCGGGCAGCTCATTGGGCAAGTCATCCCGGCTCTATGCAACACGCACTCACCGCACATGCGACAATCGAAAGCGACACCCTTGAGCGTTCGCTCGAGCACCACAAAGACGCGCTCTACCATGCTCCCCGGTATCATCCAGCGGCGGAAGGGCAGAAACATACGACGTGAGCACCGATACGCGCTCTCAAGCAACCGTGGATGCCCATGCAGCCTTAACATCCTGTCACTCCGTGTATCCCTATGCGCATTTTTCCTGCTCCATCAGGCAACAAAGACGTGTCTCAAGTCCACTGTAGCCCACCGTCCGGATTTCGAGCGGCAGCCCCAATTCTGCCGCGGCCCAACTAGCGCGCTCCCGCAAATAGGCATTTTCGCGCTGCGCCAGATAGACTACGCGAGTGTAGTTACCGAAGTAATCGTCCCGCAAATCAGGGTGCCGGTCTAGACCCAATCCCTGGAGCACCAAATGGTCGAACGATTGCACCAGATAATCGGTGAGGAAAAAGGTACCCGGCTCGGAAGCAGTTAGCGCGCCGAAGCTTCCATTAGCATACATTTCGTAGCAATGCGGGCCGGGCACGCGCTCAACCCCCTCGGCAGCGAGCATCTTGTCTAGCATCCCGCCGGTGCCACAGTCGCCGTAAACCACGAATACGCAGTCATGTTTCTGCCGTGCAGCCCGGATCGTGCTGCGCACCGCGGCTGGTATGCGGTCAGGATGGTTGTGCAACAATGCCGCAACGCCCAACACCTCTGCATCCCAGCCATGTTTCTCACGCAGTGCCAACACTTCACGCGCCAGCGCACCACAGGTAATCAAGGCCACACTCATGCTGCTCTCTCGCCAATCACTTCCCCACCATTTTCTCAAAAAATATCAACATCTATATGCTTTAGCACCTCGTGCCCCAAGCAACATCCGGCCTACCAGGCCCGATTGGAGCCCGCGGCACGATAACATACGCAATTTGGAATGTCAACCCAAAACCTTTTCGCTAGGGCTCAATGCCCCGGCTCGATGATGACTTTGAGTGATTCTTTCCCGCTCGCGACCAGAGTGAAACCGACGCCAGTTTCCTCCAGTGGCAGCCGGTGGGTGATGAAATCCTCCACCACAACCCTCCCAAAGCGCAGCAGGTTGAGGGCCTGCTGCAAATCCAGCGGACTTGCCCCGTACGTTGAGCACAGCGTGATGCTCTTGCGAAAGTATTCATGCGGGTCGAAGTGTGTCTCGCTGCCAGGCGCACTGAATGCATACAAGAGCACGCTTCCACCCGGGGAAACTGCATTGAGCGCCTGCTGAAATGGAACCGGCGCTGCAGTGCA
>Ga0187827_10009423_pt1 | contig 10352 bp, 11 predicted proteins | sample ETNtaG_39_FD_167969 | JGI IMG/M metagenome (GOLD analysis project Ga0187827, IMG submission 167969) | Marine microbial and viral communities from oxygen minimum zone, Eastern Pacific Ocean - ETNP2014_SV_150_PacBio MetaG (Illumina Assembly) | ecosystem: Environmental > Aquatic > Marine > Hypoxic... | reverse complement strand
CACACCAACAGACTGGTGGCCGCACATTTCCATCGACCCCCGCTTGGTACAGCACCCGTACAACACGTATCTGCCGTCCGGACTGCCACCCGGACCCATCGCGAGCCCCAGCGCAAGCACCCTCGAGAGCGTCGCCAATCCCGCCCCCACCGAATTCCTGTATTTTCGAGCTGCCTGCGATGGGAGCGGCCGTCATAATTTTTCGCGCACATACCGCGAACATTTGCTATGGCAATGCGAACCCTGATACGTTTTATCGCACGCCCATTGCGCGAAAGTTGGTCGCGGACCACTGCCATTGCAGCCATCATGCTCTGCTTGACCGCATGCCTTCCTAACGCGCCCGCAACAATCAAGATAGGATTGGTTGCCCCGTTTTCAGGTCGATATCGCGAAGTCGGGTATCAAGCTATTCACGGCGTTCGTCTCGCGCTTTCCGAACTCAACGCAGCCGGCGGCGCCCATGGCCGCCCGGTGGCACTACTGGCTCTTGACGGCGCCGGCGACGGTGACACCGCTATCGAGCAGGCGAACAGGATGCTCACCGATTCCGCCGTTGTGGCGGTCATCGGCCACTGGTTGGACGACGGCACCAGCGCAGCCGCCCCGATCTATGCTCGCGTCGGACTGCCTATTCTAGCCACCAGCGCCGCGCCCCCCGCTCCGGAAAACGGCGGGCGCACATTCTTCCGACTTTATCCGACAACAGAAGTGCTCGCCACTGCCATGGAAGAAACTGCCACGCAGTACGGTCTGAGAGCCGTATGCCTTTGCGACGTCGTGACCGGTGCGGAATTTCTGGCAATTGGACACTCTGATAATCTCAGTACGGCGGTTGTCGGTGGCCCCCTCTGGTCGCTCAGGGAATTCGCCCGACTTGCCGGTAACAACGCTGACGGGAGCTACTTTGTTACACCCGGTCCGCACCCGTCCGCAGTCACGGAAGCATCCGTGTTTTTCGCGAATCACCGCGATGCCTTCCCCGACGAACCTGTGGGGTGGGCATCTCTGCACGCATATGAAGCTACGCGCGTCCTGCTCGCGGCTCTGTCGACAGCCCCGGTGCCCACCGCCACATATGTCGCCGAGGCGCTCACGCAAACAGATTTTTCCGGCGTTTCAAGCCACGTCAGTTTCGATGAAACCGGAGAATGGGCGACGCCCCAATTAAGCGCGTATACGTGGAGAGACGGTCACCACGCGCAGCCCTAAACCCGTGCCGCACATGCCAACCACACGCAAAACACCCCTACTCGTCGGTGTCTCCGGCGGCAGCTGCTCCGGCAAAACCACGCTGGTGCAAGCGTTAATTGAACGGTTGGGCCCACACCTCGTTGGGAGCATACAGCACGATTCTTATTACACGGACCTTGCCCATCTCCTCCCTTCCGAGCGCGCAGCCGTCAATTACGATCACCCTGATGCGCTCGAGACAACCCTGCTCATAGACCATCTCGAGGCTCTCAGGCAAGGGCAGCCCGCCGCCGTCCCAGTTTACGACTTTGCACACCATGTACGTGCTGCCGCCACCGAGGCAGTACAGCCCAGGGAAATTATCATCCTAGAGGGCATCCTGATTTACGCCGTGGCAGCGCTGCGCGCAATGTTGGACATGAGAATATACGTTCGCACCGAGCCGGATATACGCCTGGCGCGCCGACTTCAGCGAGATGTCGCCAAGCGCGGGCGCACGGTCGAGTCAGTCTTGCGGCAGTATCTTGCCACCGTCCGGCCCGGCCACATCCGATTCGTCAAACCCGGATGTGAATTCGCCGACATCGTTATTTACGGCGCCGACGACAATTACGCCGACATCAGCCCCGTCATTGCTAAAATCAAAGACATGTTGGGCCAGCCTTAGAATGAGAACGAGAATATGCATCGAAGCCTCCCCTGCCGTGCAACGCCAGGCCGGGATGGGACGCTACGCGTTGGGTTTGATAGGCGGCCTTCTCAGCACGCACGCCGACGGAGACTATGCCATCGCCTACAACAATTGCGCGAGCGCCGACCTGCCGGCGCCATTAGGGAAAATGCCCCAGTACTCCTTTACGCTCTCAAACAAACCATGGCGTCTGCGCACCGCGCTAACTCATTTTGGCGGGCCTCATATGGACGCCTCTTTCAGTGGCGTCGCGCTATACCACAGCACCGGCCACTTGCTTCCCCGGTTTCGCCACGTCCGCACCGTCTTCACTTTGCACGACTTGATACCAATGCTTCTGCCCCAATACCACCGCCCGCTCAATCGCATATTCCTCCACCAAATGTTTCCGCGATTCCTGCACCGCGCAGATGCCATTATTGCCGTTTCTGAGAACACAAAAAACGATGCGGTCGCTTTGCTCGGGATTAACCCCGAAAGCATTACCGTCATACCGGAAGGCATCTCTCCCTCTTTCCGCCCGGTGGCCAACGAGAAACACCTTGCCGCCGTGCGCGCCGCTTACGGCCTACCCGAAACTTTCATCCTGTGCGTCAGCACCATCGAGCCGCGCAAAAACCACACCACGCTCCTGCGTGCCTTTGAAATGCTCCACCCCCTTCATCCGCGCGTCGCACTCGTGCTGGCAGGCGAGCGCGGCTGGCTGTATCGCGGCTTTCTTGATGAGCTCCAGAACTCCCCCGTTCGGCATCATGTACGCTTGTTGGGCAAGGTGCCTGAAACCGACCTGCCTACCTTACTTTCAGCCGCGACCATATTTGCCTTTCCATCACTTTATGAGGGTTTTGGACTTCCACCATTGGAGGCTATGGCCTGCGGCACTCCGGTAGTGTGTTCCAACTCTTCCAGCCTTCCTGAAGTCGTCGGAGACGCAGTCATTCTTTGCGAACCCGGGAACGCAAGTGCATGGGAAAAAGAGATAACACTACTGCTCCGCCACGAAGACATGCGCCGACAGCTGGCAGCCCGCGGCCGCAGTCGGGCGGCCGCCTACACCTGGGATTCGGCAGCACGCGCCACCCGCTCGGTTTACGAGCGCACTTTAGCCCTTTAGAGTTTGTGCTTGTTCGCTAAGACGGAGCTATTGGTATGCGGAGCCGGCGAGATTGACATCAACTCTCGTCAATGTCAATCTGAACCTTCTCGTCAACCACGGAGACCGGGTAAAAGGGAATGCCCCTTATCGCCGGGAACGACAGTACTTTCCCATCACGCACGTCGAAGCGAGCCCCATGCCGAGGGCACTCGATCTCAAAGCCATCGCACTCGCCCTCCGCGACTGGGCCACCATCGTGCGAGCAAGCATCCGCGATGCAGTAATATTTCCCGGCGATGTTGAAAAGCGCAATTCGGCGCCCATCGAGCTCAACAAGCTTCCGTTCTCCGGGCGCCAATTCCCCGGTTGTTGCAAGCGTGACGCGCACTCCACCCTCAACCCCGGCCCTTCGTTCCGACAGCTCTCGCCCGCAGGTTTGTGCCGATAAACCGCGGCGTCATCATCAGTCCTCCACCCATTCCTGCACGCCGTATGCGCCCACCTTGAGCACCTTGAGCGCCAGCATCGCACATTTCAAGCGCACGGGCCCCAACTCAATTCCAAGCATTTCGAGGATGTCATCGCGCGTGTACTCCTTGATTTCATCCAGAGTTTTTCCCTGAATCTCCTCCATCAGCATCGAGGCGGATGCCTGCGAAATAGCACATCCCTGGCCCGAGAAGGCTGCATCAACCACGCGGTTGTCTTCATTCACGCGCAGGTCAATACGAATGACATCCCCGCAGAGCGGATTATCGTCTTCGTAGGTTATGTCCGCATTATCCAGTACGCCGTGAAAACGAGGGCTCTTATAGTGGTCGAGGATAAACTCCCGATACATATCGTGCACAGCACCAATCCCAATTATCCGAACAGGTTTTTCACTTTGTAAAGCCCGCGAATGAGTTCGTCTATCTCGTCACGCGTATTATACAAATAAAAAGATACTCGCGCCGTTGCTGCCAATTTAAACCGGTCGTGCAACGGCATGGCGCAATGATGGCCCGCCCTAATCGCGACGCCATGAGTATCGAGTACCTGAGCAATATCGTGCGGGTGAATGCCCTCAAGGGTGAATGCCCCCACACCGCCCCGCACCCCGACAGCCGGCCCGTAAACGGTGATTCCGGGAAACTCCTCCAGCCGCTCGAGAGCGTATTCAATTAACCATTGCTCGTGCTGCCAGATAGTGTCCATGCCGACTTCGGTGAGAAAATCAACCGCAGCACCAAGACCAATCGCTTCCCCGATCGGAGGTGTCCCAGCCTCGAACTTATAGGGTATTTCGTTCGGTTCGAAATCGCGCAGGTACACGCGCTTTATCATGTCTCCTCCCCCTAGAAATGGCGGCATCGATTGCAAAATTTCGGCCCGCCCCCACAGAACACCCACACCGGTAGGAGCACACATTTTATGCCCGGAGAACGCGAAAAAGTCGGCGCCAAGCGCCTGCACGTCCACCGGCAGGTGTGGCGCAGATTGCGCCCCGTCCACCACCGTCATCGCGCCCACCGACCGCGCTTTTTCGACAATCTGCGCGAGTGGGTTTACAGTTCCCAGCACATTGGAGATATGCGTAATGCACACCGCCTTCGGATTGTTGCGCAGTAGTTTGTCAAACTCAGAATGGTCAAGCTCTCCGTCGTCCCTCACGGGGATAATGTCGATATGCAAACCCTTTTCGGTAGCGAGCATCTGCCATGGCACAAGACTGGAGTGGTGTTCCATTTCCGTCAAGACGATCCTGTCTCCCTTGCGCAAATTGGCCCGGCCCCATGATTGTGCCACTAGGTTTAAGGCCTCGGTGGCATTTCCCGTAAAAATGACCTCCCGAACAGCCCTCGCGTTGATGAAGCCGGCTATGCGCTCACGCGCACCCTCATATTGCGTGGTCGCCTCCTCGGCCAAAGTATGGATGCCACGATGCACGTTCGCGTTGTAATCGTGATAAAAGCGCTCCACCTTTTGCAGTACTTGTCTCGGCTTCTGCGATGTCGCCGCCGAGTCAAGGTAGACAAGCGGAACACCATCGCGCACCTCCCGATTCAGCACCGGGAATTCCGAGCGTATTCTAGCGCTGTCCAGTGTCGTCACCTGCGCCGTGATCTCTGTGTTCAACATGAGCGCTTTTTGAAGCAGCCCCTATCAGGAGCGCATGCCTCTATGAAGCCATCTTTTCGATGACAGTGTCCTTGAGTCGATTGCGCACACCCTCGAAAGGGATACGCTGCATGATCGGATCAAAGAATCCCTCCACGATTAATCTGCGCGCGTCTTTGTATGCCATGCCCCGTGACATGAGGTAAAACAGGTGCTCGTCCTCGAGTCTTCCCACTGTCGCAGCGTGGGTGCAGCGAACGTCATCCGCCTGTATCTCAAGCCCGGGAATGGAATCAGCCCGCGCCTCGCTGCTGAGCAGCAGATTGCGATTGGCCTGAAAGCCGTCCGCTTTTTGCGCGCCGGGAGCAACATTAATCATACCCTGCCAGACGGAGCGGCTCTGATCACGCAAAACACCTTTGAAAAGTAGATCGCTGGTCTGCCCCTCGGCAAGATGGTTTTGCTGAGTATCGTGGTCCAAATGCTGTTTTCCGGCCGTAAAATAAAACCCTGACATGCGCCCACGCGCGCCTCTGCCCGCAAGATTAAGGTCGAGAAAGGACTTAGTTAATTTACTTCCAATTGATCCGAAAATCCAGTCCAAGTTGCCCTCGGCCCCGACCCTCGCTCTCTCATGCGAAAAATGCCAGCAGCTGCCCCCGAGCGTTTGCAGCTCTATAAAAGTGAGTTCAGCGCCGTCCCCGACAAAAACCTCCACAGTGCCCGCGTGTAGTTGCTCTTTCTTCATCGTTCTTGAGCACAATTCATGCACAAATGTAAGCGCTGCGCCTTGCTCTACTATCACCACGACGCGCGAAAACTGCGCGAGGCCATTGGCCCACAGGACCGAATGGAGTGGTCGCTCGAGCACGACACCAGCCGGCACCAACACGAACACTCCCTGGTCGGTGAGCGCCGCAGCCATGGCAGCGTGTTTCCCGTCCCGGATCGGAACCAGTTTCCCGATGTGACGCGCAACCTGCTCTGGGTGGGTGCGAGTAGCGGCGAGCAAATCGGTGAATAGCACACCCTGCTCCGCGGCTTCATCATCCAGAGCGCGCTCCACAATTTGTCCATTGGCAACAATAATCTGGCCGCCTTGCTTTCTGCCCACCAGAGCTTTCTTAAAGCGAGCAGGAACGTGTCTATTCGATCCGGACCGCACCACATTCCCCAAGAGCGTATCTGGCACCACTTCATTCCACCGCACCGCCCTTATGTCTGTCCGGCGCCATGCCTCGTCCTCGAGCGTCGGCATCGGCATGCCCTGATACGCCCGCCATGCCCGCATGCGCTCAGCCGCGTACCATTCGCCGTCATGCAGCACCTGCGAAAGTTTTTGGATGTCAGTTTTCTCCAGCGGCAGGTCCGCTCCTCTGCCGCCCCGCGCCTCTTGCGTCCTGATTGCAGTTCTCTTAGCTTTCATCATCTCTCAGTCGGCTTTACCCGCCCCATCCCGCAAAACGGGGCGGGGTAAGAGCATCGCCGTGCCCCGTTAACGCCCATTTCTGCGTCTCGTTTGCCGCGTCAGCCGATCGAACCTTCCATTTGCAGCTGAATCAGCCTGTTCATCTCAATCGCATATTCCATCGGAAGTTCTTTTACAAACGGCTCGATAAACCCCGACACCACCATCGATGAAGCTTCCTCCTCGGAGAGACCGCGGCTCATTAGGTAAAAAAGTTGGTCCTCGCCGACCTTGGAGACGGAGGCCTCATGTCCTACCGAAACGTCGTCTTCGTCAATCTCGATATACGGGTATGTGTCAGAGCGCGATTGGTCGTCAATCAAGAGCGCGTCACACACCACATTCGACCGCGCCCCGCCGCAGCCTTCGTACACCTTCAACAGCCCCCGGTACGTCGCACGCCCGCCCCCTCGCGAAATCGATTTCGAGACGATTTTTGATGTCGTTTTTGGCGCGCCGTGCACAATTTTCGCACCAGCATCCTGATGCTGACCCGGCCCGGCAAACGCTATCGAGAGAACCTCCCCGTGCGCGCCCGGTTCCAGCAAGTACACAGACGGATATTTCATAGTAAGTTTAGAGCCAAGGTTTCCGTCCACCCATTCCATCACCGCATCTTGATACGCGGCAGCCCGCTTCGTCACCAGGTTATACACATTGGGCGACCAGTTCTGAATGGTAGTGTAGCGACAGCGGGCGCCTTTCTTCACCACTATTTCCACCACCGCGGAGTGGAGAGAATCGGCCGCATATGTTGGCGCCGTGCACCCCTCCACATAATGCACCTTAGCGCCTTCGTCCACAATGATTAGCGTTCGCTCAAATTGCCCAGCATTGCTAGAATTGATTCGAAAGTACGCCTGCAGCGGCATTTCCACATGCACACCCGGCGGCACATAGATGAATGAACCCCCCGACCAAACTGCGGAGTTCAGCGCCGCGAACTTGTTGTCAGTCGGTGGTATGAGTGTGCTAAAGTACTCTCTCACCAGCGCTTCGTGCTCGCGAAGTCCGTCATCCATGCCAAGGAAAATAACGCCCTTCGATTCCAAATCCTTCTGAAGATTGTGATACACCACCTCGGAATCGTACTGCGCGCCGACCCCGGAAAGAAACCGCTGTTCCGCCTCCGGAATTCCTAGCCGGTCGAAAGTATTTTTTACCTCTTCCGAGACATCGTCCCAGCTCCGCGCCCCCTCATCCGGTGGTTTGATGTAATAATAGATGTCGTCAAAATCTATCTGACCAACGTCTCCCCCCCACTCGGGCAGAGGCTTCCTCAAGAAAATGTCGAGCGACCGATGCCTGAACCGGCGCATCCATTCGGGCTCACCCTTCAAGTCGCATATCTGGTCAACAACTTCGTGGTCGATACCCTTCCGCGTCTTGAATATGTACGTATCCTTCTCATGAAAGCCGTACTTTTCGGTGTAACTCTCGTTGATTGCAGTTACTACGGCCTGTTCTTGTGAAGCCATCTCAACTTCCGTGGATCTCTAAGGTGAAATCCGTGGCCGCAGCCATCATGCGCCAACCCCATTGCCATGAGCAGCTCGCACCCACTCGTAGCCGCGCTCCTCGAGCCGCCGGGCCAAGCCCGCACCGCCAGATTCAACGATGCGGCCCTCAAACATCACATGTACGCGGTCAGGCTGAATGTATCTCAGCACGCGTTGATAATGCGTGATCACCAGCACGCCCAAATCGGGACCGACAAGCTGATTGACCCCGCCTGCTACAATCTTCAGTGCATCAATGTCGAGGCCAGAGTCGGTCTCGTCCAAAATGGCGATGTCAGGCTCGAGAGTGGCCAGCTGCAGAATCTCGGCGCGTTTCTTCTCTCCGCCAGAGAAGCCATCATTCAGGTAGCGTCCAGCCACATCCTGCGACATGTCCAGCGACGCCATCTTTTCCTTCAACAAGGTGCGGAATTTCCGAATGGAAATCCCTCGGTCTTTCGGGTCACCGGCTTTTCTGCGGGAGTTAATCGCAGTACGCAGAAAGTTTGCCACCGTCACGCCCGGGATTGCCACCGGATATTGAAAGGCTAGAAAAAGTCCTATCCGCGCACGTTCATCCGGGCTAAGTTCCAGCACGTCGATCCCCTTAAATGTTACCTGACCCGCCGTCACTTTGTAGTCAGGGTGGCCCATAAGCGCAAACGCGAGTGTGCTTTTTCCGCTTCCATTCGGGCCCATCAAGGCGTGGATTTCGCCCTGTTTTATTTTTAGGTCAACCCCGCGCAATATGTCTTGGTCTGCAACTGAAACGTGGAGGTTGTGCATCTCAAGCACTGATGCCATTGTAGTTCGACTCCCGTGTTTTGTTGTATGCGACAGAATTATACCATTCAGCCATTCGGGCGTCAATAATCCAGACATCCGTCTTTTTTATTCGTGAATGGCTGCGCCCCAGATTATCTACCTAATCAACCTCTGGTACAGTTAGTTCGTCAAGGTTACCCTCGATTGTCATCACCGATACCGCAGTCCAGCCCCCGTTTGATGACGGCCGAGGCGCATTGGTTATGACCACCCATTCACCATCGCTGCTACGGCCCGAAAGCGTGACGCAGTCCCCCTCCAAAATATATCCAATGGCCCGAAACGCGGTCCCCGGGCCTGTGCGCACATTCACCGATGCCACATTCGGGCATGCTCGTAGTTCCACCGGAGTAGGCGTCAGCGCCGCGCGGGCAGCATCCACGGTCGCGGTGAGACCAGCCGTGTAATCCAGCAGCGCCCCACGGGTGGCGGTTGCGTGCAGCGCCTCCACCGTGGCAGTGTGAGCGAGCGCATTCGCCGCGTATTTGGCCGGCATATCGGTAACCTGACCCGTCGGCTTCTGCGCAACGAGCGTAAGTGCCGTCTCCCTCCTTTCATCAACACCTGCAGGCCGCCGCACCGCTCCAACAAAGTACAATCCGTATCCAACGGCAGCAAGCATGCCCACAAATAGTCCGGTGGAGACGCCCACCGATATCAGGCTCTTGCGGCGGTTCGAGCCCGAATCTCGGCGAACATGGGCATTGGAAGTGGGAGTCTCATTCTTCGCGCCGAGGGCGGCCCGGCTGCGCTGCGCATAAGCAACACGCCGCTTAGAGTCTTTCAACTCTTGATAGGCCCATTCGATCTCAGCCAATGCAGAGTTTTCATCAGCAAAGGGCTTCTCATCCCCGCGCTGAGCAATCAGCATTCTGTAAGTCGCCTCGATAACCCTCCATTCCGTATCAAGCGCAACGTCAAGAATCGCGAAAGGGTCGCGCTCACCCATTAGTCATCGATTTTCCCTTGTGGTTACACATATGTTGACACGCCATTCGGACAATGATACACTCACTCAAGGTCCCCTTGACCCCGCATCCAGAAGAAACATGTCCGACACGCCCGCGCCAAATACCAATGAAAGTCCCGAAGCCAGCGCGATCCGCGATGCGCTCCGCGAAGTAATGGATCCTGAGCTTGGGATGAGCGTGGTCGAGCTGGGCCTCATCCGCGATATACAAATCGATGCAAAAAGTGCCACTGTCTTCATGATTCTGACCACACCTTTCTGTCCCTACGGCCCGGCACTACTGGAATCAGTTCGCGCCACTGCGGAAAAAACAGCCTCCGTGCCAACCACGGTGGAGATGGGTACCGAAATGTGGACGCCCGAGATGATGGAAGATGGCGCCGGCGGAGATTGGGGCCTGTTCTGAACCACTCCCGCCCACCCGCGCGCTCGCCAATCAATAAACTGTGATCTCTCCCGCGCGCGCGCCAACTGCCCCACCTACAACGAATCCGAACTGGCCCCGCTCA
>Ga0187827_10009420_pt1 | contig 10352 bp, 20 predicted proteins | sample ETNtaG_39_FD_167969 | JGI IMG/M metagenome (GOLD analysis project Ga0187827, IMG submission 167969) | Marine microbial and viral communities from oxygen minimum zone, Eastern Pacific Ocean - ETNP2014_SV_150_PacBio MetaG (Illumina Assembly) | ecosystem: Environmental > Aquatic > Marine > Hypoxic... | reverse complement strand
TGCTAACTCCTCTACTCCATGGTCAGAGCCATGCCAATTTAATACATCTCTATAATCTATGTCTTTAGCCATGTTTCGCTCTCCCTTTCTAAATTAAATTAAAAATTATAATGGAACATCTTCTCCATCATGGAACACTTCCTCTGCCAGACTCCAGAGATCCTTATTTACCTTAACTGAACGCTCAATCGCATTGATACCTCGGTTCGTATGATAAGTCAGCCGTCTTGTACCTGAGCTGAGGGCTTCTTCCTTGGCAAGAAAATTCCCACCCTTGATAATGTTTTCCTGTACCACATTGAAAACATTCCAGAGGTTAGACTCTTGGTCTGCTGAACGTCTAGGGTCTAGAATCTGTGTTACAGTTTCTTCCCTGTTGTACCTGTTCCACTTACTCTCAGGATATGCGATGTCAAGTGACTTCTGAGCGAAATAACGCTTCGCCTTTTCTTCAAGCTTGGTACTCTTGAAGTCATCAATTCTTGCCATCATCTTAGGCATGTTTTCTACTATACTATCTATACTATGTAACACCTGAGCCATCGTCCAACCAACATGCCTGATGCGATGTGACTCTATTAATGATTCAGCTGTGATGCATTGATTCTCACACCAACATCGCCAAGCCGAGCCGTCAAGTACATAAGGGCTTATACCCGAATGTGCATTCGTGAGCAGTAGCTGAGGTATCACCTCGTGCAGACCTAATCTTCGGTACGCATCATCTCCATACCTAAAGGCAATCATATGTTTCTGAAACCCCTCTGCTCTCGGATTACGAACTCTTGACTGACGAGCTGATACAGGAAACCATGAACGCTTTTCAAGAGCCTTGACTACTCCCATCGTACTTATAAAGGAATACTTGTTACTCGTATTACTTCCCTTATGAGTACTGCATATACTACTATAATTTTCAAGATTTATCATTGCTTTACTCCTTTCCTTTATACGTTTAGAAATTTAATCATGTAAAAAAAGCTTATCACCAACATTGCTCCAACAATTATAAAGCTTGACACATACAGGAACGTGTCAATCAATATTTCTGTGACTTTATCCCAGTTCATTTCATCTCCTTATATAAAGATTAATCCAGATAGATACCCTCAGTACAGCTATCTCTATCATGTCTATAGAGAACTGTACCTATAGGTATATCAGGGAATTTAGAATTGATAACTTTCTGCTTTCCGATATGCACTACTTTATTGTTTACTTTCTTCTGAGCAGAAAACCATCCTGCTGAGTGCTTCTGGTTCTGATTGTACCAGTTGAACTCAATCAGTTCCTTTATCTGCTTACCACATCTGTAGCATGTAGGCTTGTAGTCTTTATCAAAGACCCTACGCTTCGGCTTCTTAGTTCTTGCCATTCTTTATCACCTCCTCTCGTATTAAAGGTTATACTATTAAAATAATAATCAGGAGCATGGCTTACTCCTCACCATGCCCTAGATTACTACTTTAAAGATTCCAAGAGGCAAACCTGAGTTTGCCCCTGTCTGTGATATCCAGATGGTCATACTCGTGACCAAGGATATTGCTACATAGCTCTATCCCTCTTCGCCAATCCCTGTCTTCACCATCAGTACTGACATGGAAGTCATGCCCCAAGTGTACCTTTGCTATACTCAGAGCCACCACTACTGCTAAGTCATATGGTAACTGCCTTGTCTTGCAGAAATCAAACCCCATATAGTTATGTAAGCGAAAGTAGAAATCCTCTGCTCCCTCTCCCTCACCATTGAACCATATATGCTCTCTGTTGACTATCTCTTCTTGTCTACTCCCTGACTCTATGCCTACCTCTGCCATGATATGTGGTAGTACCTTGTTAAAATCCTCTGCCACCTTATCGAATACTGCTACTGATTTAGGTGAGCCATCCTGTTGCCAGTAATGTGTGTATCCCATTATAACCCTTCCCTTCCTAAATAAATTTCCCTGTCATTATAACAAGTCTGACAATATAATTTACCATCATCACCTCTGTACATTTCGTCTTCTGGGTGATACATCTGGTAACAGTTTACGCATGCCTCAAAGTCTTCTGGATAATATCTGGTCATGTCTCCCTCTCCTATGATAAGGTTTCAAATAAAGCATTAGAATAATGGTGATAGTTAACTGCATACTTCTTTATCTTTCGTTCTATTCTCTCCTGTTTTTCTGGGAGCATCTTACTTACCCTTACCTCTTCCATGATGTCTATCCATGCCTGATTAGTTCTACTTTCTATGTCTTTTAATTTAGCAGGTGTCATAGTCATTTTCTTATCTCCTTTTAAGTGAAGTTTCTAATACAGTAATTCATGTATTGCTCATGGTATATAGCCAGTTCCTTATAATATGCTTCAGCATCTTCATCGGCTTGCATTTCTTTCTCCACTTTCTTTATCTCTCCAACAAAAAGGCAATCGTAATATGCCTTGTCGCTATTTGTTCCAGCTAGATTAAAAAATACTTCAGAAAAAGAACCAGAAAAACTATTTGAATCCACCACTTCAAAAACTTGCATTGGAACATATTTAATACCTTTTTCATCTTCAAATGAAACCTTAGTATATTCACCAGATTCAAGAGCCTTCAAATTCAAATACTCAGGACAACCACAACTATCACTTGTAAAAACATAAACTTCATTCTTTTTGACATTTTTACTCATAATCTCATCTCCTCTCTATAATAAAATAAACCAACACAACACGATTAAATTAATTATTGCTATCTTTACTAACATTATTTATTCACCCCCTTTCCAGTTATGCCTCTTAAAATATGAGCGATGACTTCAACTGTAAAACCATTTCCCAACATTTTATAACGCTGAGTGTTTGACACATAGTTGGTGTAGTTGTCTGGAACGGTCTGTAGCCTCTCACACTCTACTGGTGTGAGTTTACGTATGTACCCTTCAACGAGAATACCATGCTTGTCCTGAGCCGTCAGGGTATAAAATTTACGACCCTCACTAAACCTCTGACCATTGTCAGGAGTTATACATCCGAAAAGATACTGCCCCATCTTTGCTGACCCCCCACCTGCATCGCCACACAGCGTTACTGCCTTGCCATGTATGTAATAAACCCGATTCGCTTGTGAGTCTTTTCGGAAGTATCCCACCTTGCCCTCGGCAACTTCCTTATCAAGAATTTTCAAGGTCTTATCAAAGGGTACGATGTACGTCTTCAATGTTTCAAATACGAGTTGCCTTCTGTTCTTCATGAAGTACGATTTTAGGTTTCCACCTTTCCAGTAGTTCGCATCTAAGCAATGGCTCTTCTCCCTGTCTACTAATGGAGTATGAACCATCTGCCCCTGATTCTTTTGAATGTACTCCCTTGCTGTGGTTCTACCTATAGATGATATGACAGGGTGTGACTTTTCCCTGTCAGCGTACCATCCCTCATGCACTATGTCCTTCAATAGAATTCCTCTATCTCTTGGTAGTTCTACATTAGGAATGTTCGTCCAGTATAAACGCTTTCTATTCTGTGCCGATACAAGGTTGGAGTTAATCATGATAGGTTGCACTCCAAGAGCCTCTGAGATTACGTCTTGCCATTCCTGTTTCATGGAAACATTTTCCAGAATGAAGAAAACATTAGGATTCTTCACCCTGACCTCTTTAAGTATCCTAACATACTCCCAGAACAGCTTACTCCTAGGGTCGTTGAAATTAGCCTTATGCCCAGCCTGAGAAAAGCCCTGACAGGGTGAGCCACCCACCAAGAGGTCAATGGGTGGGAGTGTGTCTGCCTTTACCTCGGTAACACTTCCGAGTTGTATTGTATTTGGATAGTTAGCCTGAGTCACCCTGATAGCGTACTTGTCGACCTCACTAGCATAGTATTTGCCAACTGTGATATCAGAACGCTGTAAAGCTATCTGAGTAGCCGACATCCCGTCAAAAAGGCTTAATACATTTTTCTTTTCCATTTTATCTCCCAAAGGTTACACTATTAAAATAATAACTAGGAGCATGGCTTACTCCTCACCATGCCCTAAGTTGTTACTTTATATATCTTGGTACATCTATATCTTGGTACATCTCACCAAGATATTCAATCCCTGCCCTTTCATCGTCCTGACATTCTTCGCATACTCCCTCATCATCAGGTTGTCCATCCATGACCCTGTAACACTTTGTGCATTCGTACAGGCTCTCCTGTACCATGTCCATGTATCTCTGAGCCTTTCTTCCAAAGTCCCTAATAGGATGTAGGTCATATACATCTGAGATGTCTGGAATCTGAGATGCAAAGTTGTAGTCAGAGTATCTCGCATAGTTATACAAGATAATCTGTTGGTCAGCAGTCAGGTCATCACCCATCACCATAGCAGTATGTATGGTATCGTAGATGTGCCATGTCCTCTCCTCGTTACTCTCCCGACCACTCCTGTACACTACCTCATCGCCTGAGAAAAGAGTAATCAGATAATACCTATGAAACTTAATCCTGCCAGTTTCATATGCATCTACCTGTATCACTTCCAACTTCATGTCATCAATGCATTCAAGTTCTTTTCTTGAATAATTATAATGCATATCAAACATACCACTATCACTTCTTACTTCTTTTACTCTTCTTACATTTTTCATCTTAGCTCCTATTAAAATTCTAACAATATAAAAGTAACCATCCTCACCATCATATAGATGGTGAAGGGGATACTTTCGTTAGACATATGAAGTAAATTTACTTGCTATCTTTTGGCATTTCATACATCTATCTTCTTTTGGTATTTCAACAAACTCTACTAGTTCTACAATCTTTCCTTTTGTATAAAGATTTGAACAAGCCATTCCTGATAAAATTTTTCCTATCGTCTTTTTTAAATGTACTCTCATCTTCTCATCTCCTTTTTTAAAACTATAAAAATAAAAAGCAACCATCCCCACTCTCCGTAGAGAGTGAAGGGGATACTCTCATCCCATTGTAAAGACCACATGATTATGATATGCATCAAAGCTTTGCCTCAATGCTTTTGAATCCTCAGTCATCAAAACTTCAAGTGCTTTTTCAATTAGCAATTCCCTATCAATATTCTTTTCTTTCACTTCCTTAATAGATGGCTTTATGCACCAGAACTCATCAGGTCTATCATTAGCTCGGAGTTCAATATTGAAGCCACCATGTTTCTTGCTATAATTAGTGACTATAAATCGCCCCACGAGTCTATGAGTATCTCTCCCACCCTCACTTACAAGACTTTGCAAATCACTCTTTATACTTCCTCTGATTCTAGTTTCCATTTCCCTGTCTTCCTTTTTCATCTTTAACTCCTTCCATCAAACAAATCCAAAATATAAAATACAGATGGAATTTTAACAACTTTTTTAACATTTGTCAAGAACATTTTACTCATTTTGAAACTTTTTTTTCAACATCTATAATAAGTAGACATATCTGACCTGAGATTCTTGCATGGTAAATATATCTTTTCTAGTGTATCTTTTAAGGGTCTTAGAGCAGAAATCGTCAGGAATGCCCCTGAGAAGCTCGTGGCAGGATCTTGAATACTTTTGCATGGTCTGACATGGCAGAGGTCGTTTGCGTCCTCTGACGAGCCTTGTGGGACATGCCATTCTGGCAGTTTAGTGCGACTGAGTCTCAATTACATTGTTTATCCTTGATTTGTCTATTATTTATGGTATAATGCATTGTAAGCAAAGCTTTTTCCCTTGTACAATAACAATATGGTTAACCATAAGTGACCCAGTTAATATGCTAACTTAGAGCCTCTTAAAATTAGAACTAAATCTAAAACTAAAAGCTTAGTAGCATTGTACAACAGTATTTTTAATGCAGACTAATGCAGACTAATGCAGACTAATGCAGACTCCCCAAATGATAGCTATTTTTATATACATGGTGTCGGATGACAGTTAGTTGTAAGCCTGATAAATGTCAGACCTGTGTCTATCTGGACGATGAGGCATGTGAACCGGAAAATATACATTGTAAGTACACCATGCCTATGGGGTGGGAGAGGCAGTCACGTAAAGATGACATCGCAAGACGAAGAGGTCAGAGTGAACAACAGTACCTGAAATCAATACGACAACAGTACGAAGATTAAATTACTAACTAGCATGGTAATAATGACAAGCATAAAAACAAATGAAATTAAAGGATGCTCCTGTCAACCATGCTAAATATAAGGGTTGCAGAGGGGTCTGGGAGTACTTAACTATGACATCACTAAATAATCTGGAGCGTAAAGAAGTAGTGACCGAATTAGCTAAGGGTGAAACTCAGTCTTCCCTTGCATCTAAATATGGAGTGACGCAACCTACCATAGCTAAAATCAAGAAGGAACACGAGTATCAAATCCTGTCCTTAAAAACTAAGCTTATAAATGAGCATTGTTCAGACTACGTTAACCGAGCTGTCCTTGAAGAGCGTAAAGCAAAGAACATAGTGAGCAGAGATAGGATACCAACTAGACAGGAACACGAATTCCTGAGCCGTCTGGACAGGAAGGGCAAACAAGTCTTAGATATAGTAAGCCCACCATCAGGTGACATAAATTTGACGCAAACAAATATCAAGGCTTCGATTATGCCCCAAGTTCTCAAGATGTTTCAGTCTGGGTCAGCTGACCTGAGCGATGCCTCAAATACAATGCCGATTGAAGCTGAGATAGTTAAATAATACCATGCTTTATGGCACATGGTTTGCTGATGGGGCATCGTTATCATCGTAATAATACGATGGTGTTCATTGTGTGAACATACGCTCTCCATCATGCATGATTTTTACTGCACATGCGAAAAATCTGCGTCCAGGTTTCAGGTCTACCGAAAATTTTGCGTGGCATATCAGACTGTGGCATATGAAACGCAGAATTTACGGCAGTAAATTTACTGCACCGGAGAAAGATCTTCGCTGTCATTATGGCAGGTGCGAAATATTTTCGTGCTGCGACTGAGTCTCAATCGCAATGGGTGGGGCGAGACCCCCGAATGTGAAATTTATTAATAATAATAATTATAGACCCCACAGCAACGCACAGGGTATTTTATAAACCTATGTTATGAATGGCTTTATATGTAGTCTGCATATAGTCTGCATAAAGAAAGTTGGGATGTTATTTATGTGTAAAGGAAAGCAGTCATGTTCATGTAAGGGCAAGAAGAAGTCCGGCAGGAGCAGGAGGAAGAGAAAGGGCAGATGATAGGAGCTAATTCAGGTTCTATAGGGAAAGGCAAGGATATAGCCCCTTCTGAGAAGCCTAAGACTAAGGATGATGTCAGGAACTCTAAGCCTGTTTCTCATAGGAAGCAGCAGCAATTTGCCAGGAAGGGGAGATGATGAGTGATAAGTCTAAATATATAGAACCTGCATACTGTATTAAGTGTGGTAGGGTACTACTTCATCCTGATAAGAGTAGTTACTGTTCTGTCTGTTCGGTAGATCATGAGACAGGGGGAGATGATTAAGAAAATTATAACGATATTTCTGAGTATTACACTTCTTTTCCTTACTGTTACCAGTTACTGTTCCGCTGATGATAGATCTCCGATATACCAGGGTGAGACTGACAGTGAATGTATTGAACAATCTGGCGTTAATATGAGTTGGGTTGAAACTTTTACTACAGATAACTACATACATTATATTAATAGAGAAGTTGAGCATGCATTAGTGTACCATGATACTGAGATGTTGATATTTGTTATCAAGGGGTTTGAAGAAGTTTATATTATCTGCGGACAGGCGTACCCTGACAAAACGCAGAGTTGGCAGTTATTTAAAGTGGATATATATGATGATAGTGATATCTTTACTGAGATGTACAGGGAGATGTTGCATGAATTAGCAACTTCACCTCGTAAACCTGAAGAAAAGTGTATAATAAAAAATGATTAAATCAGAAATAGTGAAGAGCGAGAAGTTCAGGATGGTATATAATGCCGACTTATGATTATATCTGTAGGAACTGTAGACACAAGTTAGAAGTGTTTGAGAATTATAATAGTAGAACAACTAAGTGTCCTTCCTGTAAGTTTACTAACACTCTTGAGAGGCAGATAGGTACTGGTGGTGGTGTTATATTTAAAGGAGCAGGGTTTTACTGTAACGATTACAAGAAAGGTGGTTAGTTATTCCTATTCAGAGCTGTAAATTACCATCAGGTAAGTCTGGTTTTAAGTGGGGTAAATCTGGTAAGTGTTACGCAAGTAAGGCTAAAGCTCTCCGTCAGATGAGGGCTATTAAGGCTAGTCAGAAGAGGGAAAAGTAAAGGGTAATCACAGAGTCCGAATAAAGTATGTAAAGAATACAACCTTATTAAGGAGAATACTGTGAAGGGTATAAAGAGTATAATACTTCCGGATCTACATATTAGTCGCAGGGGTTATGCTAGAGTATATGACACTGTTAAGGATTTTATTATAGATTTCAAGCCTGATGTAGTTTACTTACTGGGTGATTTTGCCGATAACGAAGCACTCTGTCCTCATACGATGGGTAACTTCAGTTCTGCTACTCATGCTGCTGAGATCAGGGTCCTTGATAAGGAACTTAAGTTTTTAGAGAAGCATTCCGGTAAGATAGTCTGGATTGAAGGTAATCATGAAGACTGGGTTAATCAGTATGAAGCCAAGTTTCCTAAATTGCGAGGTACTTTAACTTATGAAACACAGTTAAGGTTATCGGAACGTAATATAACCTGGATTCCCAGGTCCAGAAAGAAGCTTTTAAAGGTTGGTAAGCTTCATATGTTTCATGGTATGTATATTAATGAGTATCATGCTAACAAACATTTAAGGAAGATAGGTTGTAGTGTTGTATATGGTCATACTCATGTTGGTCAGGTTCATACTAATGATCAGGTAATGCAGCGTACACATAAGGCGTATGGTTTAGGTTGTTTATGTAATAAGAAAGCAAGTTACCTGAAGGATCTTGAGGGTTCCTGGAATCATGAGTTTGCTGTCCTGTATTCAGCTACTAATGGAGATTTTAATTTATATCCCATTGATATTATAGGTAACAGGTTTTACTTCAATGGTAAGAGTTATGATGGAAGAGGAAGAGAAAAGGGATATTGACGAAGAAAGAGAGCTATATGACTGGCAAATAGAGTTTAAGGGTTATATAGAGATAAAGGGCAAGTATGAAAAGATGCCAACTGGTTATCCTATGTTAAGGTTCCTGGAAAGGGCAATAAACGAAGCAATAGCAACTGATCCGGATAAGTTCAGACTGTATAAATATAACGCAGAAGTGACTGACTATGATGGAGAGGAAGAGATAGATTTTGAATCAGATTTAGAGGACTAAGGAGGCCATAGGAATGGAGGAGGTAGAACGTATATTAAGTAAACTGGACAAGGTTCATGAGGATGTGAATAAAACAAGAACAGAGGTTGGTATAGTTAAGGCAAATGTTAAGAGTCATACTAGTGAATTAAAACGTCATGAAGAAGATATAGGTAAGTTGTATAATAGTCGTGATAATCATGAAGGTAGAATTAATACGATAGAAGTAACAGATGAAATAGTAGAAAAGAATAAAAGGTTTAAAATGGGAAGGTCGAGATATATAATAGGAATATTGATAACGATTATAATAGGTCTGGTTTCCTGTTTATTTGGAGGTATATTTTAAATGTCAAGACATATATTCCAGAGTACATTAAATGACCAGCATGGTAATGTAGTTGTGGCTGGTAAGGTTACAGTTAAATTATCAGGTACATCAACACTGGCAACTGTATATGAATCGAAAACTGGTGCAGCTATAACAGGTTCTGTTATTACAACAGGTACAGATGGTTCATACCTTTTCTGGGTTGATACTGCTGATTATTCGACTACACAGGCATTTAGATTAGTCCTGGAAACAGGACGTGGTTCAGGTACGAATACGCTAGATGATATAGAGATCTTTTATGGCGGTGACACTCCAGCTGATAATGTATTCAGGATACAGGATAATCTTGATAGAACAAAACAGATAGCATTTCAGGCTTCTGGTATATCAACAGGTACGACAAGAACAGTTACCATGCCTGATAAAGATATTACTCTAATTGATTCATCAGATGCTATTGTTGAAGGTACGGCAGTTTTATCTACAGGGGAATCCGTTTCTAAATATTTAAGAACAGATGGTGATAATTCTTGCTCTTGGCAAACTATTACTGGCGGTGGTCCTAGTCTGGGAACTAACTCAGTTATACGAACAAACGCCAAAACAATATCAGAAAATATTACCTTTGCAGGTGACGAGAATGGCAGTACAGTTGGACCAGTTTCTGTTGCGAACACTTATACAGTAGTGGTTAGTAATGGTTCAACTTGGACAATAATATAAAGGAGAAATCATGGCATCAATT
>Ga0187827_10009417_pt1 | contig 10353 bp, 8 predicted proteins | sample ETNtaG_39_FD_167969 | JGI IMG/M metagenome (GOLD analysis project Ga0187827, IMG submission 167969) | Marine microbial and viral communities from oxygen minimum zone, Eastern Pacific Ocean - ETNP2014_SV_150_PacBio MetaG (Illumina Assembly) | ecosystem: Environmental > Aquatic > Marine > Hypoxic... | reverse complement strand
GATACCCTTGCCCATTTTAATTCGTGCCTCTTTTTCAAAATCATAAAGAATCTTCTTTCCGTCCCCAATGGCAATATCAACTCGCCTCAAATCACGCACCTGTTTGAGAAGCCCTGGTGGTTCGAGAGAAAATTTATGATCCGTTCCTTTCATTGCATGACCTAAGGTAAAATGTTTTTCTATTACTGCTGCACCAATCATATACGCTATTACAGGAGCCAAAACACCATTATCATGGCCTGAATAACCAATTATCAGATTAGGAAACTCTCTTTTTAAAGTCTCAATTATCTTTAAATTAAGATCATGGTATTCTGTAGGATATCCTGCAGTGCAGTGCATAAGACAAACTTTGTTATTATATTTTGAAATAGTATTATAAGCTATATGGATTTCTTCTAATGTTGCGGCACCTGTAGAAACAAACATTGGCTTACCTTTTTTAGACATATATTCAAGTAACGGAGTATTTGTTATGTCCGCTGATGCTGCTTTGTAGCTAGTCACTTTCAGTTCTTCAAGGAAATCCACGCTGTCAAAATCAAAAGGAGTTACCATAAATTCAACCCCATTCTCATCAGCACATTTTTTGAGCTCGACATATTCATCCATTCCAAATTCCAGGAATTCTCTATGCTCACCATAAGTTAATCCATAACTATTCTCATTATCATATAGTCTATTATAATATTCTTTAGTAAATAGTATTTTATTGTTCCTCTTTTGAAATTTCACTGCTTGCACTCCACAACTTGCAGCTATTTTAATCATTTCTAATCCAATTCCAAGATCACCCTGGTGATTATGACCTATCTCCGCAATTACATAACAAGGACCTTTGTCAGTCACTTTACTTCTTCCGAAACTGAAACCATTCACAATATATTCTCCCATTCAATAGTATATTAAAAATGCAAATATGACTTTTCACACAATATCAGTATTAATAAACCCTTTTACCTCCACCCTCAGCAACAACCTGTCTAATCAATGCAACATATTTCTCTGTCGCATCGCCTTTCATACTTGAAACGTATTTTTCAAATAACGCTTTACGCTCTTCCATAATTTCCTCATCAATAGTCGGGTTATGCAAGCGGTCGATGATAATTGATTCTAACTCATTAACATCTTTGGCAATATCGAATAGATCGTAAGCATCTCTATAAAAAACACGTTCTTCATACTTAGTATTTTGAAGGTCCTTAAAATAAGGAATTATTATGGGCAGGCCAATCACGGCAGCTTCCAATATCGCTGATGTATTAAGACCGCAAACAACCTCAGATTCGATGAAAAGAGAATGTATATCAATGCCATCTCTAACAATCAGGTTAGGAATTCTATTTATATCTATGTTGAAACCTTTTATAGCTTCGCAGAGGACTTCTTCTTTCCATCTATGAAAACCTTTAGGTTTATGCTTCATAACAACATCAATCTCAGGATGCTGAATGGCAAACTGCACAAAAAACAGATGTAATTCCTTCACATATGGCAACAATTCTGATATTTCAAAATTACCTTTCTCTGGATTAAAGAATCTGAAATTCGCAAATGGTAAGAATACTATTTTCTTTCTTCTTTTTTCTGTAACGTAGCCTTTCTCTTTTGTTTTGTTTATAAAGTCATCCATTCTTGGGCAACCTAAACTGCTTATTTTCTCTGGTTTAACATACCCAGTATCAGTATATACCTGTTTATCCAATTCACTTTGTATTATTATGTGTTTTCCTTCAAACTTTGGCAATCCATTCTTAAATAAATGCATCGAATAATCTAACAAATAAGGTGAAGACGCCAATTGGCTATCACGAGGAATCAATATATGAGGAACGCCCAACTGTGTAGATATAGCTCCCCAGTCCATATCTACTACATATCTAGGATGAGGACTTATTACACAATTAACAGAGATTCTTTTATATAATCTCGCAAGAAATCTATACAGAAACTCCCTAATCTCCTTTTGATTCTTTTTAAATTTGTAATCAGGATGGTCGGGATTAGTATCAACCCTTCTATATTTGTAATCAGGATGGTCAGAATTAGTATCAAACCAGAATTTCTGAAACTCTCCCGGATAAAATTGATAAATTAATCTTGACTGCCAATGATCAGGAAGCCTCAGCACCCTGAATTCATTAGTAGCGACAAGACAATCAATATCCTTACGAAAAGCTTTTGAGGAAAGGATTAATATTGTGTACTTATTATTTTTAGCGTGTTTGGAAGGACGGATCGCTGTTCCACCAACAGTTAACTCCTCAATAGCAAGTGAATAAATAAAGGAAAGTATTGTATGCAATCTTTTGGAGACCACGATTCTATAAGTGTACCTAAACAGTCTTTTTCTTAATACTGACATATGTAGATTTACCTTTGCCGAAAACCTCTAAAACTTGTATCATTTTCCAGGTATAACTTTTTAGCTGATTCTATTGATGACAGCATCTGTTTATTACAATAATTAGTGAGAAGTTTAGTATTTGCATAAAGCAGGCAATGATGAAATTCATTATCACTCATTTCTGTATAATTAACCGTTAACAAATCTGAATTAGTGTGCTTATGTTCATAAAAGTCCTCACAGTCTTTAAGAAGCCCTTTTTCAATGGCTGTATAGTAAAGAGGTGTGCCAGGGTAAGGCGTGACTGGTTTTATAGTGCGACACTCAGATCCATCATCATACTTTAATAGAAATTCCACAGCTTTATTTAGTGTTTCTTTGTTATCTCCTATATTACCAAATAACAAATTAAAACCAGGACTTATACCTGATTCGAATGTAGATTCTATCCCATTAATGATTTGCTTTACCGTTAAACCCTTCCTCATATTTCTGAGGACTTCATCATCCATAGCCTCTATTCCATAGCTAATACATACACAACCCGCTTGTTTCATTAATTTTAATGTTTCTGGTTTTGCGAAATTTAGTCTGCCAAAACAGTACCAATTAATATTTAACTTACTTTTTATAAAATCCCTACATAAATCTACAGTTCTTTCAGTTGACGACATTAACAGTTCATCTGCGAAACAAATATAACTAATATCATAATCTTTTTGCAAAAACTTAATCTCCTCTATAACTGCTTCATTATTCCGCGGTCTAAACCCTTTATCCATTCTATAGCAAAAAGTACATTTAAACGGGCAGCCTCTTCCTGAAATCACAGGAAAAGCAAATTCTGTTCTTTTTGTATACGGCATTCTAATAAGCCTATAAAAATTTACAGGAAACAGATGAAAAGCAGGAAATGGAATAGTATCAATATCATTTATTAATTCTCGCTCTTCATTAATGACCACATTATCCCCTTCCCAAAAAGCTATCCCTTTAATGCTAGAGAAAGATTTCAGGCTGGCCACAGCCTCAAGTAACTCAATTATTGTTACTTCACCTTCTCCCATTACAATCACATTCGCTTTAGTTTTTCTAAGAAAATATTCTGGTTCTGGCGAAGGGCAATGGCCTCCAATGATATAAAATGGTCTTTGTTTGGAATTATTTATAGCATTTGAAATTTTTAACAGTTTTCTATATTGATAATATCCTCCAATTACACCAACACCAACAACATCAAAATGATTTTTATTTAAATAATCTGTAAGATGTTCATCTGGATAATGATGGATATCTTGACTATATACCTCAACATCATATCCTTCTTTTAAAAGTACTGCTGCTAAATATGCTATCCCATGAGGAAACCAATTTGTATATTGTGCTGTATCCTTAGTTATTAATAATATTCTCATTTTTCAAGTAAGATATAGTGTTTTATTTCCTATTTCTTAAAGAAAGCGTAAATATAATCAGACCGGCCAAGACTTTCTATTAACTGTATATAAGCACTATCCATTCCCTGTAACAGATCAAACTTTCCAGTTCCTGTGGGAGTATTATCTCGTGCCCAATGTAAGGCATTTGAGATATCAAATCTTTGTTTAAAGAGTATTTCTGTTTCTTTAAATCCTGCACGTTGACTGAGGGACTGTATACTTTCTCTATTAAAATACCACGTATGCACATAGCGATAAAAAAACCTGTCATATATCCCAGGCAATAATTCTAATAACCAGTCATCCGTATTAGGAGTGCTAATTAACAAATATCCGTTTGGCTTTAATAAAGAATAGATCTCTTTCAATAACTGTAGAGGATATTCTACATGCTCTAAAACTTCACAACACACAGCGATATCAACTCTTTCTTGCCATTCTGGCAAGCACTCTTTGCAATATTTATATACTCTATGACCTTTTCTTGATAATTCCTTATAATAGAGCGAATTTGGTTCCACTGCGATTGTTGTATCAGCATACCCTTGTACAAGGTCTATGAAAGAGCCAGCAGAAGCTCCAACATCAGCAATAATTTTACCTCTTAAGTTACCTGTTCCTAAAACATTTAATTTGTCAACTTGCAGTTTATCCCTTATATTATAATTCAAGTGCACAGAGTTTTTGCCATGTACCATTTCTTGATAATCTGATTTTTCATAATCCAAGGGTGTTAGAGCTATAAAGCCTGACTGGCACTTGGAGCACTTCCATACAACATGGTTATCTTTAGAATAATCACCAAACTTTCCTATCCTAATCGGCCCTTCATATAAGATTAGCCACTCAGAAGCGCTACAAATTCTGCATGGTTCAGAAAAAGTTGTTTTATCCTTTTGTGTCATCTCATTATTGATATAAAGGTTTAGTCTTCCATTCTTTCTAGTTGTCTAATTGGTTGCAAAATATTGATTCTTTGCCTCGAACACAGGTTCCATTGAAGCTAAAGCATTATCAAAATCAATTGGATCGAATTTGTTTGAAACACGAACAACATCTAAAAAAGCGTTCACTGAATTTGATAGGCTCTCTTTCCAGACAAGAGGAAACCTGAGTTTTTCTTGTTTTACTAATGGTGGTGTGGTAAAACGACCGCTATTGTCAAACGTGTCCCTAGGGTAAGACAAACGCGCTTCATTGCCATCATATTCCCAATATCCATCAGTCCCTATAAACACAAAATGTGTATAATAAGGGCCTGCATAACTATGGAACAGATTGACACATACATCGGAACTCATTTTAAGTCTTAAAAAAACCGTATCAGGAGGTCCAGCCTTGTAATCAGTCTTCCAGAGACAATCTATTCTTGAATGATCAATATTGCCAAAAAGAGTTATAGCCAAATTTATATAATGCACACCAACCAGTTCCATTACACCGAAAGACTCACTAATATTGCTTCGCCATGAGTTCTTATATTTTTCGTTATGTGCAAGACCTTGGCATGTGTGAACATCAAAAGAGACAGGCAAACCTATCTGGTTAGCAGACAGAATCTCCTTTATGTATCTGGCAACTCTACTATAAAGAAAATTATAATTTACTTTTATCCTGGACTTTCTTTCTAATGGAATGTTCCAAAGTTTTTCTGTCTGTTCTTTTGTGGATACTATTGGTTTTTCAACAAGTAAATAACCATTATACCCCTCCAACATATCTATATGCTCGGCATGAGTGGGAGTTGGGCTTGCAATAATTATTCCGTCTGAGGAAATCAGGTCGTTGATGTTTGACGTAAATGGCATAGAACCATCAGTTGTCTCTTTGTGATAATAAACATATTGAATATGAACATCAGGAATATCATGTAAGAGGCCAATAATCCTGGCTGCGTGTCCTGATTTCCCTATAACCGATATTTTGAGCTTTCGCAAAATACTCTTTGTATCTTTATGTATAATTAAAGCTTCAATAGCCCTGTTTTGACAGGATACAATTTTTTCTATGTAATATTCTAAATTTCACACCTGTTACAGGGATAAAGCCTATGACGTTCACCCTTCAAATGTAACTCTCTCAGATAATTAAGCTTTTTTCCATTCCAAATCTCTTTGATTGACTTCTTTTGAACGTTACCGACTACAAGTTCACTCTTATAGTCTGAATCACACGGATTAACCTTTCCGTCAAACCAGATATACATTCTTTCCCACAAAAAATGGCAAGGGAAAATTAGATCGGCATGTGCAGGATTTTCATATGTATTCCATCGTTCAAATGACTTTTTCATGCCGACTTCATCACATATTTCTTCCCAAAATCTTTGAAATGCTGCTTCATCCTGCTCATCATTTATCTTTACGCCTGAAACACGTGTTGTTATTTGAGAATTTGAATATTCTTTAGCTCGTATTTCCTCGAAACGGGTAATATTCCTATACACATCCTTAAAACTTCCATGAACCCGAATATTCTCATATAACTCTTCTGTACATGCATCAACTGAAAAAACCAGCAAGTTCACATTAGATAATAATATATCATGACATAATTTCTCAGTAAGTTTTGTGGCATTCGTAACCAGCTTAAGTTCTATAAATTTATTAGATAAGTAGTACAGAGCCTTTGATATATCTTTATATAGCAGGGGCTCTCCCCTGGATCCAAGAGTTACAGCCTTTGTCCCTCCTTCTACCGCCTGGTCAACAACATCACGGAACAGATCAAAAGGCATCGCTCCTTTAAAATTTTTTGTTGTAAATGTTTGATCTACCTGGAAGCACATTTTACAGCGTAAATTGCACATAGATGTCAATTCAATAAGTAAATAAATAGGAAATTGAGTAACAATCTTCTTTTTAGGGTAAGTTTTAAACTTATAACGATGAATTATATAATCCAACCATTTCCCTCTATTATTATTTGCAAGATAATTTGATTCTTGAGGCGTCCACTTAAAAGGGAGCTCTTTTCTTTTTTCCAGTTCTACACAGATTTCCGCAAAAATATGCTTATCCTCTAAAGATAATTCAACATTTTCTGCTAGTCTATCAAGCAATTTCTCATCAAATGGCAGCCGTTCATCATTTGCTCCCAGAAAAGTAAAGCTCCCTACGCTATGGTTTGATTTCTTATCTTGAATTCCTGAATTGTTTTGAATTTTACTCATAAATCCTTATCATCAAGTTAAATAGTTATTATAATTTTAAGTCATTTCAATCATCTATTTTAATCTTACCAGACTTTATTTTCTGCATCAAGAATTCAGCAAACTCAAAATCCAGAGGTGTATCGATATTAACAAAAGGAACACGCTCAGGAATAATATACCCATAGCTATCAGAGCATATCATTCTGGCATTCAGATGCTTTACGCTACTTACAGGAACAACACAAGCCCAGAATGTTAACTCATAATATTCAGGATACCGTTGGTGTCGATAAAAACTGTTTTCCTCTATATTTATAACGGTATTAACATGACCTTTTCCATCTCTCTCATAACATAAATAAGGATGTGTTGTAGGAGTTTTTAATCCGATCAAAGGGCGTTGATTGCCTTGATTTAAATAACTTTTTAATACATTCTCCACATGCCGAAAAGTTCTAATAGGGTAGACAGGACACATAATTATAATAACATCAAAAAAAACACCCTGGCCTGAAAGAAACAAAAGGAACTCATCCACAACATCCCTCATATTTGATTCGTCCATGGCTAAACGGAGAGAGCGAAGACAGGGTTTCGCCCCAAATTGTTTGCCAATATCCAAATAATGCTCACTGTCACTACTTACATAAACATCATTTATGAGTTTACAGTTTATGGCAGAATCAATGGCATAGCTTAAAAGAGGTTTACCAAGTAAAAGCTTTATATTTTTGTCAGGCACTCTCTTGCTGCCCGATCTCGCAGGTATTAACGCAACGATTTTCATTAAAAATCAATTTGTTGATTATTTTGATCTATGATTCTGATTTCTCTTTCATTAATAATTCAGCGAGCGAAAAATCAAGTTCCGTGTCAATGTTAATCGAGTATACGGCCTCCATAATGTATGGTAAAATAACATCTCCGCTTATAGATCTTTTATCAATAATAGTTTTTGCCCGCACAACATCTATAGCACCGTTTTGGACATATGCAGTGGGAAGTTCCTGGCGAGGATAATTATACGGCTCTTTTATTCCCGTTACTTCTGTTGGCACAAAAGGCGTTAGATGGCCAGACACAACTTTCCACATCTTAAATGGATGCTTTGGTGCCAGACACAAAGACCTAACAGAGTCTCCGGCAGGGTTTGCCATTAGAATCTCTATCGCCTCGTCTATATGCTTCACCTTGCGAAGAGGAGATGTTGGCCTCAACCATGCAATCATGTCTGGAACAAACCCACCTTGTTCGCTTAACGTCTTTATCGCATGTTCACATACAGGAAAGTCCTGCACATTGTCTCTGGACAGCTCTTTAGGCCTTACAAATGGAGCTTCAACCCCATATTGTTTAGCTATCTCAATAGTCTCACTGCAATCAGTACTTATAATTATTCTGGATATATACTGTGATTTTTTAGCCTCTCTGAACGTATAATAGATTAGGGGCTTCCCTGCTAATAGCTTTATGTTCTTTTTTGTGACCCCCTTAGAGCCGCCTCTTGCAGGTATTATAGCAAGTATTTTCATATAAGCTTACTCACCCGAAAAGCTGTATCTATTATCCTGAAACGGTCCAAATTTAATATATAATGTTTATTTGCTTTATTAAATATTCCCCCAAATTGAGCTAAGCACTGTTGGAATAGATATACAAATGCAGGGACTAAAAACAAAATCTCCTATATGACTCACAGTTATAAAGCATTATTATGAAATGAAGAAAAGGGGAAGTTCTTTGCTGGTTTATATAAACGCTAAAAGTTGGTTCATCGTAAATGCATTTCTGCTGCAATTAGAATCATTTGAAATTAAATGTTTTGAAGTTTTATATCAGATTCAGTTGCATTTCTTTTCATCATAAATATTTCTCTGAATCCTGGACCAGTTTCACAAGTAGACCATCTTTAAAAACATGAAAGAACCTACTGCCGGCCTTATCAGCAGAATCTCTATCTGATTTACCATCGCCAACAACCAGTAACTCATCAGGATCTATGTTTTCTTTTCTAATAATCTCTAATAGGACTGAAACTTTATCATTTGGATATCCAAAGATATCACAAAAGCAATTTTCCCATTTTCTGTGTTTTACGATATCCTTTAACGAAATTTCAGGAGTTGTTGAATTTAAATACAGGTTATATTTTTTACTTAATGATTCTAATACTTCTTTGGCACCAGGCTTCTCTTTACAGTGCTTTGCACCATCAACTACTATAACGTTATATTCAGTTGCCAATTCTCGAACTCTATTATCCAATTCATATTCATTACCTGTTATACTATTTACCCTTCTCATAATCTCCTTTAATATTGCATAACGTGACTCCTCAAAGATTTCACCCAGGACCTCAGTTATTATTCTTTTATGAAAATCATCCGAAGGAAACAATTTATAATAAGCATCGTATTTTAGCTGATTTGAATCAATTAGCGTTCCGTCAAAATCAAAGACAATTGCCTTAATAGACATAAAAGGATATCCTTATATTGAAGAGATATCTCAGATTCTTAAGGATATTTATTTTTATACTAAGGGAGGCATGGATTTATTAATATTTTATCTTGTAAAACCTTAGCGTCTCTCATATTGAGACTTTTAAAGCTTTATTTCTTTACTGCAACTTTCCAATTTGCCACCTTAGTCTTTCTTTCCTCTCTTGACAGAGCCACTATTGCCACATCTTCATAAAAGGAATCATCATTATAATGAGTGGTTGAAACCTCTTCAAAAATCGCTCCATCAAGTGTATGAAACTTATGCCACTGATTTGGTTTAATATGGAACACCTCACCAGGTTTGAGCATAGTTTTATGTCCTTCGAGCACAATCTCTATATCTCCATGAAGCAACTGAAATGTTTCTTCCTTCTTTTTATGATAGTGATAAGGATGTTTTTGGCGAGGAAGTTGTATGATTATTTTTTTACAATACTTTCTGTTTATGCAGTCAATTATAATAGCGCCAAATTCCCTGAATCTTTCTAAACCATAATGATGCGATATCTCAATTGAACTATCCTCTCCTACAAAAATGTGTGCATTATTCAACATGCCCTTTATCTGAAGGATTATACTATAAACTATGTCTTCTTCAGACCTCTTCATACTGATACATGTAGCGCTTATTGGTTCTCTAATAGAGTAATCTTTGTTTAAAACAATGTTTTCATTCCATTCACAACTACTCATCTGCTCATCAAGCAGCGGCATAGCAAAAAAGACATCTTCACGTTGTATATTTTCTCCTTTTTTAATCTCTCTTTTAGTAAAAACACCTCTTTTTAAAGAATTGAGTGAATTAATCTCATCAGGGTAAGCAGGAGCGATCTCCTCTCCGCCGCATGTTTCAATTGCTTGACGATATGCCTTTATCCAGTTATCAATTTGTTCAGGGTGTGACGA
>Ga0187827_10009416_pt1 | contig 10353 bp, 5 predicted proteins | sample ETNtaG_39_FD_167969 | JGI IMG/M metagenome (GOLD analysis project Ga0187827, IMG submission 167969) | Marine microbial and viral communities from oxygen minimum zone, Eastern Pacific Ocean - ETNP2014_SV_150_PacBio MetaG (Illumina Assembly) | ecosystem: Environmental > Aquatic > Marine > Hypoxic... | reverse complement strand
GATATCGATCAGCCCCTCACGGACGGCTGCCTGGGCCACGTGCGGCAGGTAATCCTGCAGGTAGGTGTAGCCCGTGCCGACGAAAACAAAATCGGAGAACCGTTTTTTGAATTCAGCGTGCGCATGAATTTGGCGTGCCACCCCGACGAGCGGATCTTCCGGCGGGCGGTAACCATCGGAAGGCGGAAACAATGCCGGACGCTGGATGTGCGGATTGTAGTAGGGGCTGCCGGCAGAGAGATTCACGAATTTGATGCCCAGGTCTCGCAGGACTTCCATGAACTGAAACGGCTCGGACAGGTCGTATTTCGTTGGGTCATCGGTGTCCGTACCGAAGCCGTAGCTGTACGAATGAGCGCCTTCCAGTTCTTCGGGGATGCCAGGTCCGAGTTTTTTCTCGGTGGTCTGTTCGGGGTCAGGTCTGAAGGCGATAAAATCAAATGCGCTGACTCTTACTCCGATCAGCAAATCAGGATGGTTTGCCCGAATGCCCTGAACGACCTCGCGCAGAAAACGGCTGCGATTTTCTAGGCTGCCTCCGAATTCTCCCTCTCTGGATTTTGCGCTCAGGAATTCGTGAAGCAAGTATCCGTGGCAATGCTTGATATCGACAAACTGGAAACCCGCCCGGGCAGCCAGTCCGGCCGCGCTGATGAATCGATCAATGAGTTCCCTGACCTCATCATCGGTGAGTATCGGCACACCTTCATCAATGTGAAACTTCCGGTCCAGGACAGGATGCCGGTAGGCGAGTTTGTGCTCGCACTTGAACTTGTCATTTGGTTTGCAGAAGCGGCCTGAGTGGGTGAGCTGAAGGCCGACAAGAAGATCATCCGTATTCCCGAACCGCTCCTTATGTACGTTTACCAGTTCTTCTCGCAGGCTGGCAAAGTCGTCTTTGTTTTCTTCGTACAGGCAGAGCTGGTTGGGGTTTGCCCGGCCGTCGAGCCGGACCGCTACCGCCTCGCAACCCCAGATGAGCTTTGCTCCGCTTGTGCCGAAGTTCCTCCAGCGCCTTCTGACGTATTCGGTCGGTCTGCCATCTTCCGTGCCGTCCCAGCCTTCCATCGGGTGGATGCAGAAGCGGTTGCCGATGGTGAAGTCGCCGACGCTGATCGAATCCGACAATGGCGACGCGTCGCCGCTCAGGATCTCGCTATCGAGAGGGAGCGAGATTCCAAGTTCGTCCAGATAGGCTTTGAATTCTTCAACGGTTTTAAGGCTGGCGACTCGTTTATACTGGCCGGGTTGGATGGGCATGGGGTGATGCGTAATACGTAATGAGTAAGCGCGAAGGAGGCAGACCTTTTTCAAGGGCCTGACACTAAATGTCCTTGATTTCCATTGCTGCTTCTCCCAGATCTTCGTTCGCTGCTGTCAGCTTCTCGCGGCTCGAAAGCACACAGACGGGTGAAGTCTCAAACGCGGGGCGCAGTAGATTATTGGCTACATTGCGGACGTCGTCTCCGGTGAGTGTCAGAAGGCGTGCTCGAAATTCCTTTCTAAATTCCGCGGTCGAGCCGGACATGTGTCTCGACAGTGCCGTGCTGCCTGCCTGGCCTGGGCGGATCGGTCGGTCGAGTGTTTTCACTGTGCCGATGATCGCTTGCTCGACGCCGGCAGGGCTGAGATCCATTTGCCCGGTGATGAAATCAAACAGGCCGGTGTAAACATCGAGCGTCTCTTTGATATAGGGGTCTCGGTAGCTCGAAAGGGTGAAGATTCCGTTCGTGGAATCGTACCCGGCTCTGCAACCATAGGCGCCGCCCTTCACCCGGATGTTGTCCCAGAGGTAGCCGTAGCTCAGGTGTACGCTGAGCATAAGCAGTGCGGCCGCTTCCGGCTGGTCGATACTTGCGGTACGCCACGCGCGGGCCACAAAAGCGACGTCCGCCGGGGTGGCGATGCCTTCTTTCGAGCCGAGAGCAGATGCGAAATCACGGCTCTCCTCACCCGGTCCCCTGTCGTCAAGCCTGCCGAGAAAGCTGCCGATGAAATCTTTCAATTGGGCGTACTGCGGCTCTGCGCCGACAAAGCTGGTAGTCAGTTTGCCTCGGCCAAGAATGAACTCGCGAATGCGCTCGAGTTTCTCGATTAGATCTCCCTGCCTGTCATCAAATTGATCCGCGAACAGGTCCATCAATTGAATTTCTGAGACGCCGTTCATCCTTTCAGATAGCGCGCAATTCCGCGACAGATGCCGCGCTGCGTGCGAAGATGCGTACGCATTGCCGGAAGGCACGATGCTGCTGCGGCGGCCGACCCGGCCCTGGAGGATGATGTCTTTGAGACGGTCCATGTCGGTGAGATCCGTGCCTAAGATTTTCTGTTCGACGAGGCCGAGCATGTCACCCAGCTTGGCATTGATGGCTTTGGATGAGACGGTGAAGGATGGCCTCACGAAATCCGGATCGCCGATTTTGCTGCCGGTGCCCACGCCTGCGCCGATGCCGCCTGTGGATGCCGCCTGCCGCTCGGCCATGCGGACATAATCGTCATCGCCGGCGCCCATTTTCTGAAAGACTTCGCTATAGAGCGAGAGGTAATCAATGAGGTCGTCGTCGATGCCGCTGAGGTCAAACGTCATTTGCAGGTAATTGATGCCGTTCGCAAATTCGTCGGTGTAGAGCACGGTAGAGCCATCCACCTCTTCTTCGATCGTGTTCAGCTCAAATGGCTCGGGCGGGATATCCGAAAGCGAGAGGCGTGGCAGCGTGGCCAGGGCCTCCGGCGAGTTAGGCGTGGACTGCATTTCATCGAGCTCGGCTGCCTCCTTCACGATGCGCTCTTTATCATCGTCTGAGAGCGTCTCCTTAATTTTTGCGAGCTTTTCATTCTCGCCCTTCTCCTTCTTCGCCATGTATTCTTTGTCAGGCGAGTATGTTGAGACAGTGTAGTGCGGGTTGTCGACGATGAGCTCTTCGAGTTTGCCTTCGAGAAAGCCTTCCTCAGTTTCGAAGCGTTTGCGAAGCTCTGCGAGGTGTTCGTTGAGGCGAAGGTGATAGAGCGGGTCGGCGTCGTAGATCCAGGAGTTGTAGACCCTGTCCATCATGTGGAGCGGGTACATGCCCTTGATCTCCCGGGACGAAAGCTCGAGACGATGGAACGCGGCCTCAACCTTTTCTTTGTCGAGCCCTTCCGCGACAACCTTGCGGCAGGTCGCCAGGACCAGCTCGACGATCTCGTCCGCCCGTTCCTGCTCGCTGCCCTTCAGGCCGACGGTGAACAGCGTGTCGCGCTGCCAGTCGAGATAACCGGACGAGGTCAGCGCTTCCCCGAGTTTGGAATCTTCGAGTGCCTTGCGAAGTGGCGACGCGGCGTTGCCGACGAGGTAATACTCGATCACGTTCATCGAAAGCGCGCTCAATGCATCGGTGACATCGTTGGTAAGGAACGTCGCGACGACGGCCGTCTTTCCGGCGGTCTCATCATCCGGGCCGATCGGATAGGTCAACGCAGTACGACGCGGCTCGCCCCACCTTGGCTGCTGGGCGATGCTGGTATCAATTTCGATTCGGTCGAAGCTGCTGAGCCTTTGGTCGAGGAATTCGAGATGCTGTTCCGTCGAGATATTTCCAAAGATAAAGATGAACGAATTGGACGGGTGGTAGTAGTTGCGATGAAAGTCTACGAAGTTGTCGTAGGTAAGTTCGGGGATGTAATCCGGGTTGCCTCCGGAATCGAATCCGTAAGCGTTATCGGGGCAGAGCTGTGTGCCCATGTCGCGGTAGATGATGCCATCGAGATCCGAGTAAGCGCCTTTCATTTCGTTGAAGACGATCCCTTTGATGATGAGGTCGGTATCAGGGCTGCCCGCCTCGGCGAAATCGAAGTGATGCCCCTCTTGCTTAAAGTGTTTCTCCGTGATCAGCGGCTGGAAAACAGCATCGCAGTAAACGCCGGCCAGGTTGAAGTAGTCACGCTCGACCATGCTGGAGCACGGGTAGACCGTCTTGTCCGAATAGGTCATCGCATTCAGAAACGTGGCCAGGCTGGTCTTGAGCAGTTCGACGAACGGGTCTTTGACGGGGTATTGCTTCGAGCCGCACAGGACGGTGTGTTCAAGGATGTGGGGCAGCCCGGTGTGGTCAGGAGGCGGGGTGCGGAAGGCAAGTGCGATGAGATTCTCGGTATCTTCATTGTGAAGATGAAGTGCCCGTGCGCCGCTCTTGTCGTGTTGCACGCGAAGGGCCGTAGAACGGATGTCCGGGAGCTCGGTGACGTCTTCGACAGTGAAACCGTGTAACTGGTCGCCGGTGCTGAGCATGAGGATGGTTTCCTTAATCGGGATTTGGGTGGTTCAAGGATGAACGCAGCAGCTATGGCCACAGGATTTATTCGCATCCGCGGTCGTAGCCACGCGGCTCGCCTAAGACCACAAGCCGACAGCGCTGGCTTGTAGCCACGTTCAGCAGGCGGGCAAGCATGGTGGTTCCTGGCCAGTTTTGCAACGGAACTCAGAGCCACAGAGCACAATCCGCATCGTTTTTTCAGGAAATCTGTCGCACGGTGGTCACAGCCGTTGATGACTGAAGGAAGCACCTCTGGTCAGAGCCATCTGACCGCGGGAGAGCCAGGCAGATTTCTTCAGCACGCTCCTACGACACATTGCGAGGACCGGCCAAACCCGGCAGGCCGACTCTCAAGAGCTCACCTGAAGAATGAGACCCTGGCGGATTTTCTGGCGCTGGGCCGAGCGCCTCTCAGTTAACACAATCTGAAGCTATGGCGATATCCCTGACGACCAAGGTGGGAGCCAGTCTCCGTTCCGGGACGCTGCTGGAATTCCTCCATCAGAAAGGCCTCCTAAGTTTGCGACAGTGGCAGAACACAGAAAAGCAGTGTTCGAGATCGCGTCTGCCCTTTGACCAGGCGCTTGTCAAGATGCGCATCTTCAGTGAGAGCTCACTTGCGAGGACCCTGGGGCGGGCCCTGGAACTGCCAACCTGCAATCCATTGCGACTCAGAGGGGATTCAAGGCATCTGCGCACTGTGCCGCAGTCCTTCGCATCGAAACAGGGATGCCTGCCCATTGGGTTGCGTCAGGGGCGCCTCCTGGTCGCGGCGGCCGATCCCTGCGACGCTGAATTGCAGGACGACCTGTCCGCCATGACCGGGCTGCCGGTAGATTTCGCAGTGGCCACACGGTCATCCATCCTTCGCGCAATCAAGCAGTGGTATGACGATTCAACCGCCAGCGCAGCCGGTGAAATCAAGACGCCTGACACCAGCGCCGCAGGCCTTAGCATCAGCGTCATCTCAAACAAGGGCGGAGTGGGCAAGACCCATGCAGCAATCAATCTGGCCTATTCATTCGACAAAGCCTGCAAAAGGACGCTGCTCATTGACGGCGACACAGGTAACGCAAACCTGACCCAGAAGCTCGGCCTGTTTCCGTACCATACGCTGACCGATTACTTTGAAAAGAACGTGGAATTCGAGGACACCATCCAGGCGACCAAACATGGCTTTGAAGTCGTCCCCGGCCGTACCGGCGAAGGCCGCATGAACAACATGAAATACTTCCAGCGGCTGCGACTGTTGAAGGCGTTCCATGACATCAAGAACCAATTTGATTGCGTCATTTACGATCTCGGCGCCGGGGTAAGCCAGCAGGTTCTGGATTTCGCGCTTAACGCAGACCAGCTTGTCGTGGTGACTACTCCCCGGGATCTCGTAGCCGGTTACGCCTGCCTGAAGCTCGCCTTCATGCGCCATGCGGAACTGGAAAAGCGAAAGGCTGCAAAAGATAAAGACTATCGACCTCGCCGCGACTTCTCTCCCGCCATCGTCATCAACCAATGCGGAACGATTGATGATGCGAAAACGAGTCTCGGCCGCCTGATCGAAGCCTCCAGACAATTGGAGCACGCGAGACTCGAAGAGCTCGAAGGCTTCTCGATCTCGCCGTTTTCCCTGGGCGCGCTGCAATTCGACCCGGATGGTTTCGTCGCCTCCGAGCGTGCCCGGCAGCCTTATCTCAGCCTGTATGACAACCGTCCGAACGGGCATTACTTCCGCTTGCTCGCCCGAAAACTGTTTCAGACAAGCGCGCAGTCTACCGTTCACTGAGGTAGTCCCCAGGCTGGCATTTGAATGCGGCGCCTGCGAGCACACTTTCGCTCTGCCTCGTACCCAATGGGAACAACAGGTGGGAAACCGAATGATCGAGATCATCGGCAAACGACCGGAACGCCTCTTTCCGCAGGAGGTGCCGATCCCGTATCCGAAATGTACGGCCGTTTCAGCACGGCTCGCCGACTGAATCGGCTTTCACCTGTTCGGCGAATGGCGGCCCTCACCCCTGCACGCGCTGCGGATTCGCCAGTTGAATGGTATTACGCCGGGCCGAGACACCGTTGACTGCCACTCGGATTCGGTCACCAGGGGAGAGCCGCTCGTCGGGACTCGCTGGCGCAAACGACCATAGCAGACAGTTGGACAGTTGAACCAGACAGCCATGGCGGAGGCGCTCAAGGACCACGCCCTCCAAATCCTGGCCAGTGAAGCCTTCGAGGTACTTCAGCAGCCAGTAACGGCGAGATTTCGTTTCGATGTCTCGTCTCGTCTCGCGACACCACGCGGTCTGCAGGAACGCCTGCCGCAGGTCGTCCGGTGAGTACCTGGGCTCATCTGTCACAAGCAAGTTCACCAACTGCTGGTGCATGAGCAGATCCGTGTACCGGTGGAGGGCGCTGTCGATGGGGACGTAGTGCTCGACGCCGAGGCCATGGTGCGGTTCCGGATCCGCCTGGAGCCGCGCGCGGGGCATGATGCGTTTCTGGTTGCGGACAGCGATCGGGTCGTAGTCGTCCTCGGCGAGCAGATTCTCGGGGATCGAGGGCTCGACGCGGTAGAAGGCAGGTACTGCATGCCGCTCGCAGAACTCACCGATGAATGAGTTGGCCAGGATACGCAGCTCTTCCCAGATAAGCTTGACAGGCGAGCCCGCGTCAAGGAGGCGAACTGAGACCTTCCCGTCTTCAACCGAGATATCGACCTCGGGCTCACAAATGATGACCGCACCGGCCTCCCGGCGTGTGCTGCGGAGCTGAAGGGCTAACTGGTGGAGCAAGTTCAGGTGCGCATCTGCCGAAACGCGGCTCGGATCCTCATAGAAAGGGAGAACGTCCGTTATGCGGATGCGTTTGAGTTTGATCTCACGGCTCACGACCTCGAGGCTTGAGTTGAGCCGAAGCTCCGCGGTAAGCGCCGGTCTCCGCTCTGTTTCGGAGAGCCTTACCTGGGAGGTGAGCTGTTGAGGGAGCATGGGGATGCTCCGGTCAGGAAGGCAGTGCGAGACACCGCGGTCAACTGCCTGAGAAAGAAAAGGACTCTCCGGTGGCATCACCAGCGATGGCGAGGCGAAATGGATGCCGATCTTGGTGCCGCCAAAAAGGCTTCGGCGGACACTGATCGCGCGGTCACCATTGGCTCCCGCGTTCGAGACCCCGAAGACGCGGCCGAACCAGAGGCGTGACGCGAGCGCGGCCTCTTTGGTCCATACGCACTCCTGCTCTTCTATCTCTACCGGGAAGGAGACCGGAATCTTGTGTCGAAGCAGGTCAAGGTTCTCATTTTCATCCCAGTGCCCGAGCTTGACGAGGACATTGAAGGCGGCGACCGGGCCGTGAAGATGGGCCTTTGAGGTGAGCCTTGCAGCTTCTCGAGCGTCGGGATTTTCTTTGCCGACGAGGGCCTCGCCCTCGAGGAGCCGGATCGCTCGTCCGTGGTCTGCCGGCGCGTCTGTGGGGCTCCCGTTTGCCACGGACCGCAGCCAGCGGGCGACGTCTTCCAGCCACTGTTCCTCGGCCCGGGCCTGCTTCTCGTTTTCGTCGTGCTGGGCTACGACTTCCCGCGCGAGCGGGACAAAACGGTGGCCCCGGCGGTTGAAATGGTGGCCGTCATTGAGCGCACGTGCGAGGGCACACCGTTTATCTGATCCAGGGTCTTCGCCGAAGTAGAGCTCAGTGAGTTCCGACAGAGACCACTCGTCATTGTCGGCCTCGATCGCGAGCTCCCAGAGGGGGCGGATATCGAGTTCGCATTTCAGCTCTTCGCGGCGCTGACTGATCTGCCGGAGGGCTACCACGGTCTTACCCTGCGGCTGCCACGGGTTGAGCTGTTGGGAGGACAGGTCGACCGCCTTGTCCTTATCGACGGGCACAATGGCGCCATCTTGATCCAGCACCCGGATGTAGCGCCGGCGATCCGAGACAACGGCGCCGCAGCGGAGCGTCTTGCCTGTGATGAACTCCACCACGTGTCCAACTCCGATGCGCGCCTTCTCGAGTCGAGCCCGGTGTTTGGGCCCCAATTGTTTCGCGGCCTGGGAACGGGGGCGAGGTACGATTGCGGTCGAATGCTCGGTGAACCAAGTCTTCATGGCATGCCCTGATGCGGTACAGTTGAAATACTAAAACGCTCGACGAACTCGGAAGCCACACCGGCAGGAGCAGCGATATCGCCAGATTGATACGCTGCACTTTCTCGAAATGGACGAGGAGTCTAACTCAATATTACTCCATTACGAGGTTCGTCAGACACTGAATCCATTTCCCCATTTCCCATAGCAGAGCTTGTCAGCTTGGTGCCAGCGCGCCGACCAAAACTCTGGATTTGAGAGAAGTTCTCGTCCCGACAGGCGAGGCGGGGCAGTTAGCCCCGAATAGATGGATAGCTATGGCAGGAACTGATCATAACGCGGTCTGCTACCACTCGTCCTCATGGAAGGGCGAGGCCGGGAGACTTCTTGTTGTAGAGATTGCGTCCTTCCGGGTTGGCTGAGAGGGCCTCTGAATGCTATCGAATGGGTTAGGCTCTCCCATCATCAGATAACCAAGACTATCAAGTCCGAATGAATCACCTGCTCTCAGTTCGTATTCTGTCGATAATGGGTCTGCCTTACATTCTGCCCTTGATTAGTCTGCCTTATCTGGCATTAGTAAGCCTGCCCTCTACATTTGCTGAAGAACCCCGCTGGCAGACCATCACCTATGGGGCTCACTCGCCTCCTCCAGCAGATGCCGCTGAATTCCTTGTCCTTGATACCGGTGGCAGTGGTGGAGGATTTGGGCATGGCGATATCCGCCAGCATTTGCATGACGTCCATTTCTGGAATTCAGAAATCGGCTGGACTGCCGGATACGGCGGCGTTTTCCGGACTGAAGATGGCGGCCTCACATGGAAACGCATGAGGCCGAAGGGCGGCTGGTATCACCTTGAGATGACCGGCCCCAAAGAAGTCTGGCTGCACGAAGGATTCCATGGAAAGGGCAAAGCGAAGCTTTGGCTTACACGCGATGACGGAGAGCATTGGAATGAAGTCGCGGCAGAGACTTTCAGAGGGTACACCGACCTGCTCTGCCGTGCCGGAGAGCGATGGCTCCTTTGCGGTGGCTACCATTCCTACCGGAGTCGTGATGGTGGGAAGACGTGGACTATCGAAAACATGGGCGGTCTGCTGCATGGTCGCAATAAAATTTCCATCCCTGCTGACGTCCTCACACCGCAAGGATTCACCATCTATGTTCTCGGCCATCACGGCCGGCCGCTCCGCCTGATTCGTAGCCAGAATTCCGGCGGGACCTGGTCGGTCGTGCCAATTCCTACACTGCCGCGCCACCATGCCTGGCAGATGACTTCTGTCACCTCGCTCCGAGGCTGGCTCGGCGGCCCGAAAGGCGAAATACTTTTTACCGATGATGGCGGCAAAACGTGGGAACGACGCGACTTGCCCAGCGGGCCCGATCAGCGTGTGAAGTCCATCTGGTTCTCGCAGACAGGACGCGGCTTCGCGGCTGTGGAGAACCGCAACTTCGCCAAGCGTCGTCACACCCTCTATGAAAGCCATGACAACGGAAAGCACTGGTGGCCGGTGCTGGGCGGGATGAAGTCTGTGAACAGACTATTCGCGTTTGGCCCGGGCCAACTCTGGGCAGTCGGCACTGTCCCCGGTTACGTTCCGAACGATCTGGTCGCTATCCTGAAGCCCGAATGACAGGCCATCAGCGCCAGCCCTTGAAGCGGTCGAAGGAGCCTTTGAAATCAAAATCGACGCGGTTGTTGTGGCGGGTGAGGTCGTCATTTTTTTTGTCGGGATCGATCTCGACAATGATTCGATCCCAGGCATTGACGTTTTTGAATTCGACGGTTCGGAAACGCGGCTTGAGGTCCAAAGGCGCGGCGATTGGGCCGGTATGCTTTACGCCATTGACCAGCAATTCTCCCGAACGTGCGTCCCGGGCATGCACGACGACATCATCGACCGGCTTTCGGCCATTGTTGTAAACGCGGACAGTGAGATGCTCGCCGTAGACGAGCTCGATCGAGCTGACACTGATGGCCGGATCA
>Ga0187827_10009414_pt1 | contig 10353 bp, 10 predicted proteins | sample ETNtaG_39_FD_167969 | JGI IMG/M metagenome (GOLD analysis project Ga0187827, IMG submission 167969) | Marine microbial and viral communities from oxygen minimum zone, Eastern Pacific Ocean - ETNP2014_SV_150_PacBio MetaG (Illumina Assembly) | ecosystem: Environmental > Aquatic > Marine > Hypoxic... | reverse complement strand
AGATTGCACAGTTCCTGATTTATAGTAATATAATATGCATTTAAGTTAATGGCGTATAAAGACAATACAGTTCTTGCAGTGATTCCGGCGAGGGGTGGTAGTAAAAGGATCCCTCATAAGAATTTACAAAAAATTAGAGGTGTTTCTCTTGTAGGACGTGCTGCAATGATTGAAAAATCTTTGTCCTGGATTGATAAAATAATCCTTTCAACAGATGATGAAAGGATAGCTGAAGAGGGGCACATTTATGGTATAGATGTCCCATTTATGCGTCCTCCTGAACTGGCTACAGATACCTCTACGTCTGTAGCTATGTGGAAGCATGCCTGGCTATCGGCTGAAAAAAAATACAATATGCGTTTTAACATTTCTGTCTTATTAGAACCAACAAGTCCCTTGCGCATTCCAGGCGATATTGAGTTAACAGTTGAAACACTTACTACGAATAATTGTTCTGCCGCTGCTACAATAAGTAAAATTCCAGCGGATAATACACCCCCAAAAACATTATTAATTAGAGAAAAAGGGTATCTGTGATCTTATTTAAAAGGTGGTTTCAAATATAATAGCCATAACATTTCTGATTATTATTGCTTAAATGGAATTTGTTATGCTGTAAAGCGGAAGACATTACTTGAGAAAGGACACATTGTTGAAGAGGATTGTTTGCCAGTAATTATTGGACGTAACATTGTAAATATTGATGAACATATAGATTTAGAACGTGCTACTTATTTTCTTTCAAAATCGAGCAAGAATAATAATGAGCAGTAATTGAAAAATGCTATCAGAAATTATTAATAATTATTTGCCTGTTGATAGAATAAATCTCAGAGGAGATGATTTCTATAATAAGAAAACAAATGCAATTAAGAAAGAACTGTCACTTGTTAATAATAAACATGGCTGGCAGGATAGAAAGACTTGTCCGGTTTGTTTGTGTAATGATTATAAGATTGAGTTCGCAAGTTTTGGGATAGACATCGTTGCTTGTCATAAATGCACTTTGAGATATACTGCTAAGGTGCCTGTTGATCCCAATGATGTTTATGAAGATTTAGTATATTTTGATATTACCCAGGATTCTTGTGTCGATTTTCACGAGTACCGAAAAAAAAGACTCGGTAAGGAAAGGGTCCAGTTAATTATAAATCAGATTGGTAATATTAGAGGTAAGAAGCTATTAGATATAGGTTCAGGCAGTGGCTACTTCCTTGAATGTGCAATAGAAGCAGGCGCTGAATGTACTGGAATCGAAGCAGGGGGACATTTAAGAGAATGGTCGCAAAAGAGGTTGGGTGTCTCTATTATGAAAGACGATATAGATGAGATGCCTTCAAACATGCTTTTCGACATAATAACAATGTTTGATGTAATTGAGCATGTTTTAGATCCGGTGGCGCTTATGAAGTCCGTATGTCAGCACCTCACATTATCAGGCATTGTAGTTGTCTTTACGCCTAATTTTGATTCAATAGGCATTAAATATATGAAAGAGAAATCTAATTTGATCTTTCCAACTGGTCACTTGACTTATTTTACTAACAAATCAATGAATTGTTTATTAGGAAAAGTTGGTTTGAAGCTTGCTTACTTTGAAACTTGTGGAATGGATATAGCAGATATTCTGGGTTATTTAGAAGCTGATAAAGAACAAAATAAAGATATAATCTCCTTTTTAACAAACATGGAAAATGATCTGCAAGCTGTTACCAACAAAGCAGAAGCTGCAAATCATATGCGAATAATTGCCAGCAGGGTGGAGTAATGAATAGAAACAAAAATAAGCAAATAATTATTTTATAAAAAACATACTTCATTTTCAAAGTAGGGGGGATAGATTTTTATGCGAAATAAAAAAAAAGCGTCTAACGTAGGTGAAGGAATAATCTCAGGAGATGCATCCTGGACATTTGGAGGTGATACTCCTAAAACTTTTACTGCACATGTTAAACGTTCTGTGCCATTTTATGACGTAGGGCATGATTTGATAATTAAGTATAGTGATTTTTTTGTTAAAGAAGATTCTATATGTTATGAACTAGGTGTTTCAACAGGCGCATTGATATCTGAATTAGCTTCATATCATAATAAAACAGTTAGGTGGATAGGTCTTGATATACAAAGTTGTATGATAAAACAGGCAAAATTAGAAATAAAGAATCGTGACAAGAATGTTAAAAACATACAACTTATTGAGGATAATATAGTTACATTTGACTATGAACCTTCTGATTTAATCTTGTCCTATTATACTGTTCAGTTTATACCTCCGAGGCTCAGGCAAACTCTAATCAATAAGATTTATAATAGTTTAAACTGGGGGGGGGCGTTTATTATATTTGAAAAAGTACGTGGTCCTGACGCAAGGTTTCAGGATATGGCAGCGAGCTTATATACAGATTTCAAGTTAAAGCAAGGTTATACTGCTCAAGAAATTATTTCAAAATCAAAAAGTTTAAAGAGAGTTTTGGAACCATTTTCTACCCAAGGGAATATTGATATTTTTAAACGGGCAGGATTTGTAGATATAATGAGTATTTTTAAATATATTTGTTTTGAAGGTTTTGTCTGTATTAAATAAGAAAGGAAAGTGAAGTAAATATATGGAAGAATATATAAATAAGTATTTAAGCCATGTAGGTATGCGAGGAGATTATACTGCGAAACTATACCCCTGTGAAATATGTGGAGATACCAAGGCTACAATTATTCGTGAAATAGTAGATATAGGTAAAGAAGCTTTTGGAAGACTCCCGGTTGTTGCATGTAATTCATGTGGGTTCTTATTTCAAAATCCTAGATTTAATAAAACGTTTTATGATTATTATTATAGTAAAAGGTATCGTGATGTTGTATATGGGGATTCGACTCCTTCACAAGAATTTGTTGATGATCAGATCCGAAGAGGCGAATTGTTATATCAGATTGTCTCGAAATATTTTGACCAACCAGGAGACATGCTAGATGTGGGAAGTTCGGTGGGGGCCATGATGATTCCATTTATAAAACATGGATGGAATACATTTGGGACTGATCCTGATATTGGTTTTGTAGAATATGGCAGAGATAAATTAAATTTACCAGTTGTTGCAGCAGGAGCAGAAAATATGGAATTAGAAGATAATAAGTACGATTTCATTATGATAATAGGTTCCTTAGAACATTGTTTTGATCCTAATATAGTATTACAGCAATGTAGGAAAGCAGCTCGTCATAACTCAATCTTACTTTTACAAGGAAGAGGGCATCCACAAAAAGCCTCTAAAAAATATTTTAATCATAATCATCATCGTTATTTTACTATGAATTCCATAGAATTAATAATGATTAAGCATGGATGGAAACCGTTTAGAACGACAGATGATCCCATCTGTGGTGAATCACGTTCTGGGAGAATATATTGCTTTGGGCGACTTTCTGAACCACCCAGTAGAGAAGACTTTTTGAATATAATTAGCTCTGGTAAACGAGAAGTTCCTCAAGATATTCTTATAAAATATGAGGAAATTGACAGGACGATGGGAGTTTAAATAGGTGTGTGGTTTTTTTTGTGTGTTATCTAAAGAAAATAGTAAGGTGCCTGAAATGCCTAATCTAGTGCGTGCGGGTAGGAGAATTCTAAATCGGGGGCCAGATGATGAAGGGACTTTTGTTGAACCAGGGTTTGGAGTGTATTTTTGCCGGCTGAGTATAATTGATACAACTAGTGGAGGCCATCAACCAATGATTTCTGATGATAAGAGGTTGGTCCTTGTATTTAATGGAGAAATATACAATTATAAGGAGCTACGTTCAGAATTGGTGCAACAAGGGTATTCTTTTAATTCTGATTCTGATACAGAGGTTTTGTTGAAAAGTTTTCAGAGGTACGGCTTAAAATGTGTAGATTATCTTAGAGGAATGTTTGCCTTTGCTATTTGGGACCGGGAAAAGAAAAAGCTTTATGTTTTCAGGGATCGTTTAGGTATTAAACCATTATATATTTTTCAAGACGAAGAAAGTATTTTGCTTAGCTCAGAGATTAAGTGTATCCTTGAATATACACCTGAAAGCAAAAAAATTAATCAAGAAAGGGTCTTTAAATATCTTTCAAGGGGCTGGGTTGATGATTGCACAGATACATTTTATCATAACATCAATGCAGTTGCTCCTTCTTTTTATCTGATTGTTACTCAAAAAAGTGTAAGAGAAAAGCGATACTGGTCCTTGCCTCCGGGGGGAGACAGGGAATTTGATATTTGCTCATTTCAAGATGAGTTTACAGAGACCATATCTTTACATTTACGCTCAGATGTTCCTTTGGCTACAACATTGAGTGGAGGGATGGATTCACCTTCTATAGTGGGAGCTGCATCCAAGATAGTTTCTTCTCCAGAGCAAATTCAAGCATACAGTGTAGTTCCTCCTCATACTGTTGACGAATCATCCTGGATTAATGCTACAGTTAAGCATACTAAAGTACATCACTCATACCTTTCTTTGTGCTTTGAAAGAATTAATGAGGTAATTGATGATATTATAAAAACACATGATGAACCATTCCAAGCCAGTAATTGTATTTATCAGTATTTGATAAGAAAAGAAGTGGCGCTAAAAGGAGTGAAGGTTTTGCTTGTTGGAGAAGGTGGCGATGAAGTACTAGGAGGGTACCGGCGTTTTATTTATCCTTTTTTGTTTTCTCTGGAACAAGATAAGAGAATGAAAGAATTTGATCAAACTTTAAAAGGAGCAATAGAATTTTTGGAGATTTCTGGGGCTAATATTTTGTTAAATTTACAGCATTATAAAAAACTTTTAGAATTTGGCGGGAGCGGACAGGAAAATACTACATCTTATGATATTTTAACACCAGAGTTTGTTAATATTTATCAAGACATTTCTCAGTTACCAGCTTATCCAACTACTCCAGGTCATTCAAAGAACTACTTTTATGCTCATTTACGCATGCACCTGCTTTGTCGTGATGTTCCATATATTTTGCGGATGGAGGACCGTAACTCGATGGCTAAAAGTATAGAATCTAGAGTGCCATTTCTTGACCATAAATTTATTGAGTATGTATTTTCTCACGATTACAGGGAATTTATAAAAGAAGGTAAGAACAAGTCTATGCTTCGAAGGTCTATGGGTAAATACTTGCCTCAGGAGGTTATTCAAAGAAAAAGCAAAAGTCCGCGTCCTGGTAATAATTCCCATTTAATATATCATGTCTTATATAAGGAAATGATTGCACTTTTGAGAACTAAACTATTTAAGGAATTGGGTTATTTTAAGACAGATACTATAAAAAAGTTCCAAAATGATTGCTTAATAAGAAATAAACCAAGAGCAATAACATGGTTCAGGATTTATATATTGCTGCGCTGGTTTTTGCTTAAAACTCAATAAAATATACTTATCTCCAGATTATAAGCTTATTGATCTTGATTATTTGTATAAATGATAGATAACAATAAAATTACAATAGGAAATAGGCAAATTGGTCCTATGTATCCACCTTTTGTTATTCCAGAAATTGGAATTAATCATGAAGGCAACATTAATAGAGCTATTAAAATGGTGGATGATGCTTTTGATGCAGGTGCTGAATGTGTTAAATTTCAGTGTCATATTGTTGAAGATGAGATGATTTATAATGAAGTGATTCCGTCCAACGCAAATGAAAGTATATGGGATATTATGAAACGCTGCTCCTTGAAAGAGGAGGAAGATCTATATCTTAAAGAATATGTAGAATCTAAAGGCATGATCTATTTAAGCACTCCCTTTTCAAAAGCTGCAATCGAGAGACTGGAGCGAATTGGAGTTACTGTATATAAGATTGGATCAGGAGAATGTAATAATTATCCTCTTGTAGAACGCATAGCTTCTTGCGGGAAAACAGTTATTCTAAGCACAGGTATGAATGATATTAGTAATGTGACAAGGTCCGTTGCAATATTACAAAAACATAATGTTCACTTTGCGATTCTTCATTGTACCAGTATATATCCTACTCCGTATAATAAGGTGAGGTTAGGAGCTCTAAAAGAATTAAAGAAGGCTTTTCCCGGTGCAGTTATAGGACTATCCGATCACTCATTAAGTCATTATCCATGTCTGGGAGCCGTGGCATTGGGTGCAAGCATTTTGGAAAGACATTTCACATCAGATAAGAACTGGCCTGGGCCCGATATGGAGATTTCTATGAATCCAGATGAATTAAAGCAACTAATAGATGGGAGCCGAATTATTCATCAAACTTTAGGAGGGAGAAAAGAAATACTTGATGAAGAGAAACCAACAATCGACTTTGCGTACGCCTCTATTGTGACAATTCAAGCTGTAAAAAAGGGTGAACTGTTTACTGAAAAAAATATATGGGTAAAACGTCCGGGGACAGGGGAAATACCAGCTGCTGAATATAAGAATGTGCTTGGTAAGGCTGCAGCAGCGGATATCCCTTGTGACGTGCAACTTTCTTGTGAGGTGGTCAATGAATAAAAAGAAGATACTGTTTCTTACAGGTACAAGAGCTGATTTTGGTAAACAACAATCCTTGATTGAAGCTACTGAAAAAGAAGGAATATTTGATGTCTCGATTTTTATTACAGGTATGCATATGGAACCTAGATATGGTTCTACAGCAAATGAGATTCTAAAATGCAATTTTAAGAATGTCTATAGCTTTATCAATCAAAGACAGCAAGATTCTATGGAGACTATTCTTGCAAATACCGTTCACGGTCTGGGCAACTATATATATATAAAAAAGCCTGATATGCTCGTTGTTCATGGTGATCGTGTTGAAGCACTTGCTGGTGCTATTGTAGGCGCATTGAATAATTTGCTTGTGGTACATATTGAGGGAGGTGAGGTTTCAGGGACGATCGATGAATCTATCAGGCATTCTGTGTCAAAACTGGCACACATACATTTAGTTGCAAACGAGGAAGCAAAAAGGCGGCTAATTCAGATGGGAGAGAAAGAATCGAATATTTATATCATTGGTTCTCCGGATATTGATTTAATGACTTCTCAAGACCTTCCATCTCTTAAATCTGTTAAGAAAGATTTTGATATTCCTTTTAACCGGTATGCAATATTTATGTACCATCCAGTTACTAGCAGTTTACATAACCTGATGGATAATATACAGGAGGTTGTAAAGGCCATTGTTGCTTCAGAAAGGAACTTTGTTGTCGTATGCCCCAATAATGATCCTGGTTCAGAGTTAATTCTGGAGGAGCTTGAAATGCTAAAAGACAATCATCGTATTAAAATCTTCCCATCAATTCGGTTTAAGGCTTTTCTTGTTCTATTGAAGAATTGTGAATTTATTCTAGGCAATTCGAGTGCTGGAGTAAGAGAGGCACCATTTTATGCAATCCCTACTATTAACATTGGAAATCGTCAAAACGGGCGTTTTTTGCATAAAACAATAATTGATGTTCCAGAATCAATGGAAAAGATCATTAGCGCAATAGAAAAAGTGAAATGTTTAAAGGTAAAGTCTTCGAAGCATTTTGGTGATGGTAAGAGTACTAAGAGGTTCTTGAATGTATTAAAATCAAAAAGTATATGGGCGGAAAATATACAGAAGCAGTTTGTCGACGTTAATATTGTATAAACGAGAGTGAATGCGATTCAAATCGTTCATAAATGTTATAGAGAGTGTCTATGTATGATTTCATTCTGATCAACGCCGCTTCCGACATTGTTGGATGCAACGTGAGAGGAATGGCAGCGTATTTGAATAAGCACGGCATCAACACGAAGCTGCTCTTCCTCGCAAAAGAATACTGGGAGACATTTGAAGACGGGGAGCTTTCATCGATCGTTGATTTCGCCAGAGGAGCACGCCTCATAGGTATTTCTCTTTTTTCAAACTATCTTAGTATTTCTCGATGTTTAACTGAACATCTTCAGAAGGAGCTAGAGACACCGATTTTATGGGGTGGTGTGCATCCAACACTACGCCCGAAAAAATGTGCTGATATTGCCGATGCAGTCTGTGTTGGCGAAGGAGAGAACGCGTTACTTGAACTCTTTGTGGCGAACAAAGCAGCCGATAAGTTTTCCATACACTATCCCATTGCTGGACTCTGCTGGAAGAAAGATGGCAACTTCATCGATCACGGCTTTAGCGCCCTTCTAGAGAATCTCGATGATATACCGGTCCAAGATCTTTTTTCAGACAAGGCCTTTGTTCTAATTAATGGTCAAGTGGCACCCATTACGCGAGAGCATGTTACATCCTCTGGCTACTTTGCTAACGGCCGAGTGCCCTTGTCGGCTAGCAGAGGTTGTCCTTTTTCATGCACGTTCTGCAACAATAACTTCATGAATAAAAATAGTAACACGACGAAAGTTCGGCGAAAGAGTGTTGATCATGTCATTGGAGAAATTGCTTCCTATATACGTGAGTGGCCGGAAATCAAACTGGTTCGCTTCAATGATGATGCGTTTATCTCACTCCCAAAAACGTGGATGGAACAATTTTGCGAGAGCTATAAGCGGGACATAGGTCTTCCATTGGATGTCTCTGGTGTTGCTCCAATTCAACTAAGTGAGGACAAGCTGGCAATGCTGGTGGATGCGGGGCTCAAGACAATGCGTATGGGAATTCAGACCGGTTCGGAAAAGGAGAGACTGGCATACAAGCGAAAGGAAACCAATAAAATCCTGATAGAAAAGTTTGCTTTTTTATCCAGGTATGATATTGAAGTCCGTCTAGATTTCATTCTCGATAATCCTTTTGAATCGGATGAGGGGAGAATCGAATCGCTTCGATTTATTAATGAGATCCCAATCAAAAAGGTGCGGCTGAATTTCTTTTCGCTAACGTTTTATCCGGGTACAGAGTTATATGACCGGGCGGTATTGGAGGGTATCATCACTGACGAGGAGAAGTACCTCAGCACCACTGATACGAAACAGCTTGCAAATACCTATCTAAACGCGTTGAACTACTATCTCGGCATACGTTGTCGTCCAGCGGTTTGGCTGAACATCTTGTTGAGCAGTTTTGTTCGCAACAATCCGCTCGCTGTGCTTTTAAGAAGGTACTTCATTTGGAGATACCATTGTCACGAGACCCGCTTTTTTTCGTTCAGAAGCAAATAACACAAAAGATGAATACTGTTTATAGAAGATATGAAGATAAGGCTGATTGTTCAGATAGATGAAAAGAAAGTGGAGCAAAACGCAAGCATTGGAAAATTGCATATAATTAAATATACTTCAGTTATATATGAAAATCCTTATATTTGATAACTGTATATATGTGCATGAAGCACTATAAGCGTAATGAAAGTTTGAGCGAAAGATAATGAATATATACAACTTATAAATATTTATGGGAGAGCAATTAGAATCTTCTCCCTCAAGAGGACAAGATATGTATATAGCTATAATAATTGGTAGAAAGAACAGCAAAGGTTTCCCTGGAAAGAATTTATATCCAGTACTGGGCAAACCTCTATCCTACTATCCAATGAAAGCTGCAAAGGATAGTCCGGAAATTGATAAGATCTATCTTTCAACTGATGATGATAGACTAATGGACCTTGCAGAAAGAAATAATATTGAAATAATTGCTAGACCTGCTGAATTATGTACTGATGATGCTCTTGGTGAAGATGTTTTTGTTCACACATATAACGCTGTCAAGGAAAAGAATAAAGGACAAAATATAGAGATTGTTGTTTTACTTATGTGTAATGCTGCCACAATTGATTCTAAAATGATCTCAAAAGGTATAAATATATTGGAGGATAACCCTGAGTATGATTCAGTCGTTAGTGTGTCAAAATACAACATGTGGAGTCCTCTTCGCTCAAGAAGAATTGACAAAGATGGCCTGCTTAAGCCTTTCGTCCCTTTTGAGAATTTTGGTGACCCTGAAACAATGGATTGTGATAGAGATTCTCAGGGAGATGTCTGGTTTGCTGATATGGGCGTTTCAATTGTAAGGGCTAAATGTCTTGAAAATATTAAAGATGGGCTTCTTCCTCAAAAATGGATGGGAATGAAGATATATCCACTGAAACAATGGGGGGGGTGTGATGTCGATTATGAATGGCAGATACCCCAGGTAGAATATTGGCTACATAAGCATGGCTTTACAGAATATTGTGCCACTGAAAACACGGATTGAGTAAGACCTGAGATCAGAGGTCAGAAGTCGGAAATCTGAGGGTTTAAATCGAAGAGTAGAGATCAGAATGATATGAAAATCGGGCCTGCTAAGGATTTGCGGGTATACCAGAATGCTTATGCACTCGCTATGGAACTTTTTGAACTATCGAAAGAATTCCCCAATGAAGAGCGTTATGCTCTTACAGATCAAATACGTCGATCATCAAGATC
>Ga0187827_10009413_pt1 | contig 10354 bp, 5 predicted proteins | sample ETNtaG_39_FD_167969 | JGI IMG/M metagenome (GOLD analysis project Ga0187827, IMG submission 167969) | Marine microbial and viral communities from oxygen minimum zone, Eastern Pacific Ocean - ETNP2014_SV_150_PacBio MetaG (Illumina Assembly) | ecosystem: Environmental > Aquatic > Marine > Hypoxic... | reverse complement strand
GTAACAAACGCTTTATCAGAAAAACTTACAGTTCAAATTTCAAGAAATAACAAAATCTACGAACAAACATACGCAAAAGGAATTACCCAAACACAATTAAAAGAATTATCAGCAACAGAAAAAACAGGAACAACAGTTACATTCCTACCAGACATTGAAATATTCGGAACAACTGACTTTCACTTCGACACTTTGTCAGTAAGACTAAGAGAACTAGCATTCTTAAACAAAGGATTATACATCACTCTAGAAGACAAAAGAACAGATAAAAAGAACGAGTTCAAGTACGAAGGAGGAATTGTCTCATTCGTAGAGTTCCTAAACAAAAACAAAACTCCACTACACAAACCAATCTACTTCCAAAAAGAAAAAGACCACGTCATTATAGAAATCGCAATCCAATACAATAACTCATACCAAGAAAACGTTTTCTCATTCGCAAACAACATAAACACAATAGAGGGAGGAACTCATCTTTCAGGATTCAAAACAGCCCTAACAAGAACACTAAATTCTTACGCAGAAAAAAGCAAGATCAAAGATGTAAAACTAACAAGCGAAGATGTAAGGGAAGGTTTAACTGCAGTAGTCTCAGTAAAAATACCTGAACCTCAATTCGAAGGCCAGACAAAAACAAAACTAGGAAATTCAGAAGTTAGGGGATTAACCGACTCAATAGTAAACTCAACATTATCAACTTTCTTAGAGGAAAACCCTCAAATTGCAAAACTAATTGTAAGTAAATCAGTAAATGCAGCCAAAGCAAGAGAAGCAGCAAGAAAAGCAAAAGAACTTACAAGAAGAAAAGGGGCATTAAACCACGGCTCCTTACCTGGAAAGCTTGCTGACTGTCAAGAACGTGACCCTTCAAAATCAGAAGTATATATTGTGGAAGGCGATTCGGCCGGAGGCAGTGCCAAACAAGGACGTAACAGAAAATACCAAGCAATCCTACCATTAAAAGGAAAAATCCTAAACGTAGAAAAAGCAAGACTAAACAAAATATTCGAAAACGCAGAAATAACTGCAATGATAACCGCTATAGGAACTGGAATCGGAGAAGAATTCAATATTGAAAAAGCAAGATACCACAAAATCATCCTTATGTGTGACGCAGACATAGATGGTTCTCATATCCGAACTCTAATGTTAACCTTCCTTTACAGGTACATGCAGCCATTAATAGAAGCAGGATACATCTACATCGCACAACCTCCACTATACAAAATCAAAAAAGGAAAATCAGAAACTTATGTTTACAACGACAAAGAACTTGAGGAATCATTAGCAAGATTAGGAAAAGAAAACACTTCTTTACAAAGATACAAAGGTCTTGGAGAGATGAACCCAAAGCAACTATGGGAGACAACAATGGACCCAGCTCATAGAAGTCTGTTCCAAGTTACAATAGAAGATGCCGTAGAGGCAGATAAAATCTTCACTATTCTTATGGGCGACCAAGTAGAACCAAGAAGAGCATTCATCCAAGAGCATGCAAAAGAAGTGGTTAATTTGGATGTTTAATCTTCTCTATTTAAATTAGCTAAATACAAATTAGGATTTTCTCCTAACATTTCCATAAATCTTGTCAAAGCACCAGTACCTACCATATCATTTGGTATCCAAACCTTCTCTGCAAGAGTACGATACATCATATCTCCGTGTAATGTAAAGTCCCCATCTTCCACTCTATCTACCTGGCCGTACCCTACCCTAAAATCAAAAACCTGCTCTCCCTCATGACAAAAAAATCCTTCAGAAATGGGGGTCATAGAACCGTAACGAAGTGATGCAACACCCTCGCCCTCAGAGTGATCAACTCTTCCACTTGTTCTTCCACGAGGCACACTAACAGTTGGTGAGAAACCAACACTAACACCGTCTCCTAATTCATAAGTTGGATGGTATGATGAAAGACCATCACTGTAATCAATACTAACAACCAATTCAGTACAGCCTTCCCACCCCACCTTAAATTTAATCTCAGGAACAAACAAGTCATATTGGGGAACCCTAATTGAGTCTCTAAGCCCTCTAATCGCAAGACCATTCAAATACTTTAAACTTGGCACTCCAGATGTTTCATGAGTACCATTTAACTCATCAACTTTAGTTTGAAGCTCCCTCTCGCTTTCAACAAGTTCAAAAAGACTTCCTCTTTCTAAAGTATCATGAAAATCAGCCGGGTGCATATATGGAAATCCTATTCGAGATTCGGCTTCCCCACGGACAATTGGAATGATATCTCTATCCCTATGCGCCTCACCATAGACATCATACAAGTCAAATTTCCTAACTCCTTCTAAGAAAGGCCCATACCAATTTAAAAAATCAGCCAAGAACCCTTCAACGCCTTTTGTATTTTGCATACTAGCATTAGGGAACATAATTTGTTATAAAAAATATTACATTTTGCAAAATATTAATGACTATCACGTAAAAACAAATAAGCATAATAAAAAACACAAAAAAACTATCAATTTAAACATTTCAACCTAAAAAAGCGAAAGGTTTATAAATAAAATCAAAATATCTCAAAGGATGCAAAATAATCTTTCTTTTAGGGGGAACACTACAGTACACCTTTTCCTAAGACAGATAGATTGTTATGCTTTTAATGCCCTGGTAGTGTAGTGGCCATCATGAAGCCCTGTCGTGGATTACCATGGAAAGGCTTCGACCCGGGTTCAACAAATGTTCATCCAATTCAAAAAGATTAACAGTTTGAAAGTCCCGGCCAGGGCGTTTTTTATCAACGCCATAAATTAAGGGCCGGTAGCTCAGCCTGGAAATCAAAACAGATTGGGGCAATAGAGCACTGCACTTTTAATGCAGTGGTCGCGAGTTCGAATCTCGTCCGGCCCATTACGATCAAAACAGGCCAGTTCATCCCATTGAACGAAGTGAAATGGGATTAATTGTCCACAGGGGTCTTTCGGGTGAAGCCCATAGGTGGGAATCACTCCGGCCAATTTACATTCATAATACGCAAAATCCATAAAAATGAAGAAAAAGAAATTACCAGTAATCAGCAAGCACGTTTTGATTCCAAAGCACTCAAAGCTAAGTGACAAGGAAAAAAAGGAGCTATTAGAGAAATACAACATAACTCTAAATGAGCTTCCAAGAATATCTAAAGAGGACCCAGCAATTATTTCTTTAAGCACAAAACCCGGGGACATAATAAAGATTACAAGAGCCAGCAAGACTGCAGGAACTTCAGCATTCTATAGGGGAATCGTAAATGTATAAATATTCAAAAACATTAATCCAGAAATACTTTGAAGAACAAAGTTTTGTAAATTCAAATATATTATCATTCAACAATTTTATTGAAAACGAACTAAACAAAATTATCGAAGAAAACAAAGAAGTTGTTCCAACAATAATTCCCCATAACATTGAGTCATTCAAGATACAATTCGATAAAATCTGGGTAACAAAGCCGGAGATAACAGAAGCAGACGGAAGTAAACGGGCTATCTATCCAATCGAAGCAAGACTAAGAAAACTAACTTATTCTGCGCCTGTCTTCATTGAAGTTAGCGCGCACGTAAATGATGTTCAAAGAGAATCACTAACAACTCAAATTGGAAACATTCCTATCATGTTAAAGGGCAACAACTGTCACTTAAATAAACTTGACAAAGATGCTTTAGTAGAGAAAGGGGAAGACCCTGATGACCCTGGCGGTTATTTCATAATTAACGGAACAGAAAAAGTTCTAATCAGCGTTGAAGATTTAGCAGCAAATAAACTTCTAGTAGAAAAAAACAAAACAGGACCTTCAAAATTTGTCGGAAAACTATTCTCAGAAAGAGGATCATTTAAGATTCCCCATACCATGGAAAAATTAAAGGATGGAATCTTCTACCTAACATTTACAAGAGTAAAAAAAATACCTATCCTAGTAATCATAAAAGCACTAGGGATGTTAAAAGATGAAGAAATCACAAAATTCATCTCTTCAGAAAAACATTACGATGAAGTTCTGGTTAACTTATATGAATTTGTAAGTATAAAGACAGAAGAAGAAGCACTAGATTATATTGCAAGGAGAGTAGGAATTACTCAGGCAAAAGAAATCAGAGTTGAAAGGATGAAAGAAATCCTTGATAAATACCTATTGCCAAGATTAGGTATCGAACCAGAAGATAGGATGAATAAAGCTCATAACTTATGTAAGATGATCAAGAAATATATCGGCGTAGAAAATGGAGAATTAAATCTTGATGATAAAGATCACTACATGAATAAAAGATTAAAACTAAGTGGAGACCTTCTAGCTGACTTACTAAGAGTTAATATGAAAGTACTGATAGGAGACCTTCTCTACAATTTCCAAAGAATAGTAAAACGAGGAAAATTCCCATCAATCAAAGTAATAATCAGAGATAAATTGTTAACATCAAGAATCTACTCATCTATGGCAACAGGTTCATGGGTTGGAGGAAGAAAGGGAATCTCACAAAGAATCCAAAGATTAAACTTCCTAGAAACATTATCTCACTTACAAAGAGTTGTTAGCCCATTAAGCGCATCTCAGGAAAATTTCGAAGCTAGGGAATTACATTCAACTCATCTTGGAAGACTATGTCCGATTGAAACACCAGAAGGAACAAACATTGGTTTAAGAAAAAATCTTTCAATCTTATGTAGCATTTCAAACGACACACCAGAAGAAGAAATATTAAAATCACTAAAAAATATGAATTTAAAACCGATCTAAAATGGCAGAAGTATACTTAAATAGCAGATTTGTAGGAACCATTGACAATCCCGGAGAGTTTGTACAACAGATCAGAGATGAACGTAGAACTAACAAGCTACCTAACAATATTAATGTACATCATGACGTGGAAAGCAATACTGTTCAAATCGAAACATTAAAGGGAAGGGCAAGAAGACCGTTAATACTTATAAAAAACGGACAACCACTTTTAACAGAAAAACACATTAAACAATTAGAGAAAAATGAAATCTCTTGGTCAGACCTAGTAAATGAGGGAGCTATTGAATATCTTGATGCAGCCGAAGAAGAAAATGCTTACGTTGCTTTCTTTGAAAAAGACCTAACTCCTGAACATACTCACCTTGAAATAACTCCACTAGCAATGACTGGACTAGCAACATCACTAGTACCTTTCGCAAACTTCAACCAGTCAACAAGGTTAAATGCAGGAAGTAAAAACCAAAAACAAGCTCTAGGATTCTACATTTCAAATTATTCAGTTAGGATGGATATGGATGTAAATATTCTTTATGAACCTCACATTCCGATTGTCAGTTCAATAATGCATGGTATATCTGACTATGATAAACACCCTTCTGGTCAAAACCTTGTTGTTGCAATAATGAGTTTCAAAGGATACAACATGGAAGATTCAATTATTTTAAACAAAGGCGCTATTGATAGAGGGCTTGCAAGAAGCACTTACTACAGGCCAAGTATTTCTGAAGAACTAAGATACTCTGGCGGATTAATCGATGAAATTAGCGTTCCTGATAAAGATGTTAAAGGGTATAAAACAGAAAAAGATTACAGATTATTAGATGGAGATGGAATAATCTCTCCGGAATCAAAAGTTAAAGAAGGAGATGTTATCATAGGAAAAACATCACCTCCAAGATTCTTATCTTCATTAGATGAATATTCACTAGCATCTTCAACTAGAAGGGAATCTTCAGTTTCACTAAAACATGGAGAGAAAGGAATCGTTGACTTTATTTTATTAACTGAAAACGAAGAAGGTAACAAACTAGTCCAAGTAAGGCTAAGAGACCAAAGAATCCCTGAGATTGGGGACAAATTTACAAGTAGACACGGACAAAAAGGAGTTATTGGGTTAATCGTACCTCAAGCAGACATGCCTTTCTCAGCTTCTGGAATCCAACCGGATTTAATTTTTTCTCCACACGGAATTCCATCAAGAATGACTATTTCTCACCTAATTGAGCTTATAGCAGGTAAAGTGGGATCATTATCATCTAGATACATAGACGGAACAACTTTTGATGCTGAACCAGAAGAAAAACTAAGAGAAGAACTTCTTAGCTTAGGTTTCAGAGAAAACGGAGTAGAAACACTTTACAATGGACAGACAGGAGAACCGTTCCAAGCTAAAATCTACATCGGAAACATGTACTATTTAAAATTAAAACACATGGTATCTAACAAGATTCACAGTAGAGCTCGTGGTCCAATCCAGTTATTAACAAGACAGCCAACAGAAGGACGTGCAAAAGAAGGAGGTCTAAGGTTGGGAGAGATGGAGAAGGACACATTCGTAGCCCATGGAGCATCATTATTACTAAAAGAAAGATTCGATTCAGACAAAACAATAGTTCCAGTTTGTGAAAACTGTGGAATCATTGCAATCAAAGACGAATTCAAGAATAAGGCATATTGTCCAATTTGTGGAGACAATGTTGAGATATCAGATATCGAAATATCTTACGCATTTAAGCTTATACTTGATGAATTCAAGTCATTATGCATACATTCAAAACTAGTACTTGAAAAACAATACTAATAAAACCAAAAAAATCGAAGATTTTTAGGGTACCAAAAATCCGGAGGATTTTTAAGTATGGCAGAAGAAAAACTAACTGAAGAGAAAAAAGTTGAAGAAGTTAAGGAAGAAGTAAAGGAATCTCCTAAAACAGAAACTAAAGAAGAGACCAAAGAAACAACAACTGAAGAAAAAGAAATTGAACGTGTAGAACCAGTTGAGAGATATGTTTCAAAGAAAGTAAGTAGTATTACATTCTCAATTTTTTCACCAAAGATGATAAAGAAGATGACTTCTGCAAAGATAGTCACTCCAGAACTTTATGACAAAGAAGGATACCCAGTTGACGGTGGCCTAATGGACATAAGATTAGGGGTTATTGATCCTGGTTTAAAATGTAAAACCTGTGGTTCAAAGCTAAAAGAATGCATCGGTCACTTTGGTTATATTGAATTAGCAAGGCCAATCGTCCATATCAAATTCGCAAGTATACTCCTAAACATATTAAGATGTACATGTAGGGAATGTGGAAAAGTCTTAGTTCCAAGTAATAAAGTCGAGGAAATTAACGAAAAGTTAGATTCAATCGAGAAAGAAAAAGGGCTAGAAGACAGAAGAAAAGCAATCAAACCAATTATTGCAAAGATGAAAACAGTAAATAAATGCCCCCACTGTAAAGCAAGACAATATAAAGTTACAATTGACAAACCAACAACATTCGTTGAAAATGAAAAAAGATTAAGTCCTATTGAAGTTAGGGCAAGAATGGAGAGAGTCCCAGATGAAGATGTTGAACTCTTTGGGCTTAAATCACAATTTGCAAGACCTGAGTGGATGATTCTTACAATAATGTTAATCCCTCCAGTTACAATGAGGCCTTCTATCACTCTAGAATCAGGGGAAAGAAGCGAAGACGACTTGACTCATAAACTTGGAGATATCGTAAGAATAAACCAAAGACTGTTCGAAAACATAAATGCAGGAGCACCAGAAATAATCATAGAGGACTTATGGGATCTTTTACAGTATCACATTACAACATTCTTCGATAATGCAGTTTCACAGCTTCCTCCAGCTAGACACAGATCAGGACAGCCGTTAAAGACGATTACCGAAAGAATCAAGAGTAAGGAAGGAAGAATCAGGCACAATTTAGCAGGTAAAAGGACAAATTTCAGTGCAAGAACAGTTATTAGTCCAGACCCAATGCTTGATCTAAATGAAGTAGGAGTCCCCGAAATCATCGCATCAAAATTATCAGTTCCGGAGAGAGTTAACGAATGGAACATGAATTACTTAAAGGAGTTCATCAAAAACGGACCTTCAAAATACCCTGGAGCAAACTATGTAGTGCGACCAGACGGAAAAAAGAAAAAGATTACAGACGAAACAAAAGAAGCAACCATTGAAGAAATTCAGCCAGGATACATGATTGAAAGACACCTCTTAGATGGAGACATTGCAATCTTTAACAGGCAGCCTAGCCTACACAGAATGTCAATGATGTGTCATAGAATTAGAGTTCTACCTGGAAAAACCTTAAGGCTAAACCCTGGAGTTTGTCACCCTTACAACGCTGATTTCGATGGAGACGAAATGAATCTTCACATTCCACAAACAGAAGAAGCAAGAGCAGAAGCAGAAATTCTGATGGAAGTCCAAACCCAACTTATCTCTCCAAAGTATGGATTAAGTGTTATTGGATGTGTACAGGATGCTATCTCTGGTAATTACCTTTTAACAAAAGAACTAAGTTTCTCAAGACCAGATGCAATATCTGTACTAAATGCAATTGGCGTTACTGAGTTTTCAAAATTACCTAAAAAAGAAACAATAACTGGAAAAGAAGTATTCTCAACACTAATCCCTGATGATTTTAACTTCACAGGTAAAGCAAGACATTACGAACAGGAGTTAAGCAGAGAAGAAAACGTTAAACTAGATACTTATGTACAGATTAAAGACGGACAGCTTATTAGTGGAGTAATGGATAGAGCAAACTTAGGTGAAGGGTCAGGATTATTACTAAGAAACATTCACAAAAAATATGGAAAAGAGTTTACGTTAGACATGTTAAGTAAATTATTCAGATTAGGAATAGAAGTTCTTCTAAGAACTGGGTTCACAACAGCAATATCAGACACTGACCTTCCAGAAGACGCAAAACTAAAAGTTAGCGAAACACTTGATGATGCAAGAAAAGATGTAAATAATCTTATTGACTCATACAAAAACAATAAACTAGAAGCATTCCCCGGAAAAACATTAAGGGAAACATTAGAACTAAAGATTTTAGAAGCCCTAAACAAAGCAAGAAACGAAACAGGAGCTTTAGTTGCAAAACATTCCGATAAAAAGACTCATACAATGGTCATGGCTAACAGCGGAGCAAGAGGAAATCTATTAAACCTAGCTCAGATGGCAGCTTGTGTAGGACAGCAAGCAATGAGGGGTAAAAGAATCGAGAAAGGGTACAAAGGCAGAACATTATCATGTTTCAAGAAAGACGATTTCAGTCCAGAAGCACACGGATTCATCAGTAACGGGTTCAAAACAGGTCTTGACCCACATGAATTCTTTTTTTCAGCAATAACTGGACGAGACTCACTGATGGATACTGCATTAAGAACTCCTAAGTCAGGTTACTTATATAGGCGTCTTGCAAATGCAATGCAAGATCTTAAAGTTGAATATGATCACACAGTAAGGGATACAGCATCAAAAATCATCCAGTTTAAATACGGAGAAGACGGAATGGATGTTTCAAAATCAGAAGACGGAATATTAAATATAAAGAGAATAATTAAAACTATTACTTAGGTGAAAAAAATGGTAAACATTCCAAAAGAATATGAAGATAAACTTCCTGTAAGAATCATTGAAAGCTTAAAGGAGAATTTACCTAAAGATGTTAGTTCTACTAAACTTAAGAAGATTCTAGACAGAACAGTTGAAGAATTCCTAGGGGCAAATGCTGTACCTGGAGAGCCAGTTGGAATAGTCGCAGCAGAATCAATTGGAGAACCTGGAACTCAGATGACATTGAATACATTCCATTTCGCAGGAGTTGCAGAGATGAATGTTACAATGGGATTACCAAGGATTATTGAAATACTGGATGGACGTGCCGCACTTTCTACTCCTATGATGGAAATTTACCTAAAAAAACCATACTCACTAGGAAAAGATATCAGAAAGCTAGCCTTGACAATCAAAGAAACTTTACTTGAAGAAGTTTCATCTGAATTCTCAATTAACATTGTTGAATCAGCAATTGAGATAACCCTTCTTAAGGATAAGATGAAAGAGATAGGCATAACCTCGGCTCAAATAATAAAACTGTTGGCAAAACCTGCAAAAAATTACACAGTTAAGGAAAAAGACGACACATTAATCTTAAAATCAAAAAGCAAAGAAGAATCACTAAATGAAATTTACAAGATCAAAGAAAAGATCAAATCAACTCACCTAGCTGGTATAAAAACTATATCACAGGTTTTACCAGTTAAGAGGGGAGAAGAGTACATAATCATGACAGCAGGTTCTAATCTTGCTGATGTTCTTCAATTACCTGAAGTTGATACTTCAAGAACAACAACAAACAATATTTTTGAGATAGCAACTGTTCTTGGTATAGAAGCTGCTAGACAGGCAATAATCAACGAAGTATATAACGTTATTGAAAGCCAAGGACTTAATGTGGATATCAGACATATCATGTTAGTGGCAGATACAATGTGTACCTCCGGTAAGATAAAAGGAATAACAAGGTATGGTGTTGTTAGTGAAAAAGCATCAGTACTAGCAAGAGCATCTTTCGAAACACCGATAAAACACATAAT
>Ga0187827_10009410_pt1 | contig 10356 bp, 12 predicted proteins | sample ETNtaG_39_FD_167969 | JGI IMG/M metagenome (GOLD analysis project Ga0187827, IMG submission 167969) | Marine microbial and viral communities from oxygen minimum zone, Eastern Pacific Ocean - ETNP2014_SV_150_PacBio MetaG (Illumina Assembly) | ecosystem: Environmental > Aquatic > Marine > Hypoxic... | reverse complement strand
TCATTGACTCCATTCTGGAGGTTATCTATAAAATTAAATGCAAAGTTAGCCCACGGCACATCTTCAGAAGCAATGGCATCATAGTATACATTTTCTGACGCATCAAAGATTTTAAATGACGGGATACCACCTAATATCATGTATCCTTCAGTCAACACATATCCATCATCACCCATCACTGGTACTTCACATATTTCTATTTCGGATTGACCACTACTACAATTTGATGTATCCCATTGACGAGCACCAACGCAGATATCACCATTAAATGCGGCTACCCAATCATTGGCCTCAATATTTTCACCATCAATAGTTACAGTATTAAAGAAATAAAATGCTTGAAGTGTTGAAGAATTATATCCAAAGAGTACTGGCATACCACTACAATCATAACCTTCTTCAGGACCATTTCCACCGCATTCACCACATTCATCTTCAAAAGTGCAGGAGCCATCATCTATAGTAGCATCAGGATTATAGTTACAGGCTGAATCATCCATACATCCTTCTACATCACTCTCTTCACAAAGTCCGCAAGATTCTGGGCAGGCTTCACCAATTGTAATCCCACCCCACATCATCTCACACCCGAAGCTAGCAACGGCTGTGGAACAAGTAAATGGTGCTACAAGAGAATCATCATCTTCACATGATGAAGTTGTGCCAATATTGAATGTTATAGGATTGATTACATCTCCGAGAACATCACCAATAACAAATTCGTAGGTTTCTACAATATCTAAAACTATGTCCTCTGATGCATCATACAATTTAAAATTAAGAAGATCCCCAGCAGCATTACTTCGCAGGGTTATTTCCCAGACAGGAGTCCCTTGATAGGGACCAAAAGGTGGAAAAAGCAACCCTACATTTTCATTTGCTAAACCTCTGACATTTCCAGCATCATCAAATGCTGCAAACATATCGCCAGTATCACCAAGCTGTATTCCATCATTTATTATTATAGCACCTGAAATTGCAGCTACAAATTCATAAGCACCTGGATTATCCTCCCAATCAGGTGGATCAGCAAATAATATACTCATAAAAGAAAATATTATAATATTATATATATTCTTAACCAAAAAGGTTTATTCCCTCCCCTTTAATAATTTATAACTGAGATTCTTCATATAATTTATGATTAATAAATTTAACTAATTGCTTTATAATAAATTTGTAACATTTTGTAATTTTCATAAATAGAATTTACAATTTGCAATATTCTTACAGTTTGAGGTATATCACATAATAATAAATCATTATTTATAGTAGCTTTATGGATAATTGTTCCAGAAATTGCTGAATCTTGTTTTGCAGTTCAACCACCATTGACCTCCACTTTGATAGTACTGTTTAAACAATAGAAATTTTCAAACTGAATCAAATCCAATTTTTAAATACAAAATGTCTCAAATCCCAGACAGTTGTATTAAATAGAGAGAATACAACGATGGTTTACCATTAAAACTCAGCATAAATTATTTAGATGAAACTTTGGGGTGTATTATATGAGCCATTGACTGTACAGCTTCATTTAAATTTTCTCCCGTCACAGATGAAATCTGTATGACTGGAATATTTATTGAAAAATTTTTTACTTTTACTGGTTCATCTAAAACTAAATCTGACTTAGTCAATAATAATAAAGAAGGCCTTTCAATTAATTCTTTCTTATGTTTCTTGAGTTCATTTTGTAAAGTAGAAAATTCATCTTGAATATTTTTAGCAGTACAATCCACTAAATAAACTAACACTTCCGTTCGTTCTATATGTCTCAGGAACTGGTTCCCAAGGCCCTTTCCATCTGAAGCTCCTTGTATTAATCCTGGAATATCTGCCATAACAAAAGATTTGTATTCTCCATATTTTACAATTCCTAAGTTAGGGACAAGAGTTGTAAAAGGATAATCTGCAATTTTAGGCCTAGAATTACTAATTTTTGAAATAAACGTAGATTTCCCTGCATTGGGAAATCCAACCAATCCTACATCAGCCAATACTTTCAACTCTAACTCGATCTTAAATTCTTCTCCTGTCTGCCCATCATTTGCAATCTGAGGTGCAGTTCTCCACTGTGTTTTAAAACGAGCATTTCCAAAACCACCGTTTCCTCCCTTTGCCACAATACAAGATTCATCTACATTAGTAAAATCCTTGATAAGTTGTTTAGTATCGGCATTTTTTATTATAGTACCTGGAGGAATATTGATGATAGTATCTTTACCATTTTTACCATGCCTGTTTTTCCCCGATCCATTGGCACCATTCTCAGCACGATAGTGACGTTTCAAGGCTATATCTTGGAGAGTTCCCAATTGAGGGTTGACATGAAAAATAATACTTCCACCATGGCCACCATCTCCTCCACACGGGCCTCCTTTTGGCCTAAATTTTTCACGTAAGAATGCAATACAACCCATCCCCCCATCTCCAGCTTTAACAGATAGTGTGGTATGATCAACAAATTTCATCTTGAAAAAAGAAGCCGAACATGATATTAATATTACATGTTTTGAATTAAAGCATCACCAAATTCGGAACATTTAAGAAGTTTTGCCCCATCCATAAGGCGTTCAAAGTCATAGGTGACCTTTTTTTCATTTATTGTTTTATTCATGGTTGATACTATTATATCTGCAGCTTCATTCCATCCCATATAACGAAGCATCATTTCACCTGAAAGAATAACCGAGCCTGGATTTACTTTATCCTGTCCAGCATACTTTGGTGCCGTTCCATGGGTTGCTTCAAATATTGCCTTGCCAGTAATAAAATTAATATTCCCACCAGGAGAGATTCCAATTCCACCTACTTGGGCAGCCAAAGCATCGGAAATGTAATCTCCATTCAAATTCATAGTTGCTATAACATCATATTCAGAAGGACGTGTGAGAATCTGCTGGAGAAAAGCATCTGCAATCACATCTTTTATTATCACTTTTTCCGCTTCCACTGCATCACTCTGGGCTATGTTGGCAGCTTCCTTGCCATCTTTTTCTAGAATTCGATCATATTCGGACCAAGTAAAAGTATGATCTTTAAATTTGGATTCAGCAATTTCATACCCCCAATTCTTGAAACCTCCTTCAGTAAATTTCATAATGTTACCTTTATGAACAAGGGTAACAGATTTACGCTTGAGACGAATGGCATATTCAATTGCATCAAAAACTAGCCTCTGTGTACCTTCTTTAGAAACCGGTTTAATGCCAATGCCTACAGTTTTTGGAAAACGAATTTTTCCAAATCGATGGAAAAAATGATTCTTCATTAAATCTAGAAATCGAGTAGCATCCTCTGTTCCTGCTTCAAATTCAATACCAGCATAAATATCTTCAGTATTTTCCCGGAAAATCGCCATATCAATATTACGAGGGTTCTTCACTGGTGAAGGGACACCCTTATACCAACGTACCGGTCTTAGACATACATATAAGTCCAACTCCTGCCGTAGAGCAACATTTATAGAACGGATTCCGCCACCTACTGGTGTTGTGAGTGGTCCCTTTATAGCAATAAGATATTCATTAATATAATCCAAAGTTTCCTGTGGTAGCCAAGTATCGGTTCCATAAACCTGATTTGATTTCTCACCGGCATACACTTCCATCCAGTAAATTTTCTTCTTTCCATTATAGGCTCTTTCTATTGCTGAATTAAGAACTTTTACAGATGTAGCCCAAATATCAGGTCCAGTACCATCACCTTCAATAAATGGAATAATAGGATTATCAGGGACAATTAACTTTCTATCTTTCATCGTTATTTTCTGTCCACCTGATGGTATCTGTACCTTGTTCATCTAATTATTTTTCTTTCTTTTGTGTTGATTGTTTTACTGTTTCTTTAGTTTTTTCTTTTTTAGATGGATTAGAATTTCCATTATTATCCTCTTTAACATTTATTTTTTCTTCAGTAGGGTTTTTACTATTTTTATAATCAGTTAAATAAAAACCCGAACCTTTAAAAATCATCCCAGACCCCCCAGTTATAAGACGTTTAACTTCTCCTCCGCAGCTTTCACAATTATTGATTGGTAATTCACTCATTTTCTGGAAATAGGAAAAGTGTGAGTCACAGCTACTACAGTAATAATTATACGTGGGCATACATATTCTTCTGTAAAGCCGCTATTGCAGAAACATTAATGATATCATCTACTGAGCATCCTCTGGACAGGTCATGGATAGGCTTATTAAGTCCCTGTAGTAGAGGTCCCCAAGCAGAGTATCCAGCCAGTCTCTGTGTCAATTTATAAGCAATATTCCCAGCATCTAGATTAGGGAAAATAAGCACATTTGCATCTCCTTTAATTGGAGATTGAGGTACCTTTAATTTATTAACTTCAGGGATAATGGCAGCATCCACCTGAATTTCACCATCATGGATAATTTGAGGGTAATTCTTACTAAATATTTCAACTGCCTCTCTTACTCTATCTACCCGATAATGACTGGCACTACCTTTAGTGGAAAAAGATAAAAATGCAACAATAGGCTCCTCCCCAGTCAATAGTTGGTGGAAGTCTGCTGATTCTGCCGCAATAATCGATAATTGGTTACTATCAGGTTCAGGTATTACAGCACAATCTCCATAAGTAAAGGCTTTTTGACCATCAGGAGAAATCATAAAGAAAATACTTGATACACTATTGATTGAAGATCGAATCCCTATCATTCGGATAGCTGCTCTTATGATATCTCCACTTGGTGTACCCGCACCTGCTACTAATCCGTCTGCATCATTACATGCAACCATTGCCATTGCAAAATGTAATGGATTACATAAATATTCTTTAAGATTAGTTGAAGGCCAGTTATTAGTAAATGATAATGTTTTGATATATTCAATATAAATATCCATGTTATCCTGAAAATCTTGATTATAAACAACTTGAAAACCCAAATTATGGAGTTCTGTAACAGCTATTTGTATTCGATTATCACTATTCTCAGGAAGTACTAAACGTGAATTTGTTTCCCTACCCATTGCAATAATTCTTTCGTGGTATTTATCTACCGGCATATTTTTTTTTCAGAGCTTTATCCACATGAGCAGGTACATATTCACTTACAGATCCACCCAAAGAAGCTGCCTCTTTGACCATAGAGGAACTGAGGTGAGTATACTTAGCATGAGGCATTAGAAAAAGGGTGCTAATATCATCATTCAGGCTTCGATTCATAAGAGCCATCTTAAACTCAAATTCAAAATCAGAAAGAGCTCTTAATCCGCGGATTGCAGCAACAGCTTTGTACTTGTTTGCATGATCTACCATGAGACCTTCAAAAGAATCTACTTCAATATTCTGGAATGAAGAAACTGATTCTAAAACCATTCCTTTACGTTCTTCAATAGAAAATAATGGCTGGCCTTTTTCGGCATTATGTACAACCGAAATAATTACCTTATCAAATAAATTAACAGCTCGTTCAATAATATCAAGGTGGCCATTCGTAATTGGATCAAATGAACCTGGATATATTACAATTTTCAAGCTGCAGTTCTCCAAAAAACAACTTGTGTACTTCCGTAATGTTTAACTCTCACATCAGGAATATCAATCTGTAACTTCTTCATTTCCATACAAAATACTCCGCCAGGTTTTAATATTCTTTCAACTTTATCTTTTATTTTAATATATTGAATGTCAGAGTATGGTGGATCTGCAAAAATTATATCAAAAGATGATTTTTTTAATCGGGCCGTAAATTGTAATGCATCTGCAAGGAAGACACTACAATTGCCAGTATCAAAGAATTCAAGATTCTTTTTCAATACATTACACACTCGACGATTCCTTTCGACAAAGACTACCCGTGTAGCACCTCTACTTAAGGCTTCAATTCCTAACGTTCCCACTCCAGCATAAAGATCCAGAACTTCCATATCATTTAATGGCTCCAATATCTGAAAAATTGACTTCCTCACTTTAGCCTGAGTGGGTCGAACATGTAAATCTTTTACATCATGCAACTTTCGGCCTTTATACTTTCCCGCTATTACAGAGATCATGTCTTACCTACCTGTATTTTTAAAAAAAATTGACCTGATTCCAAATGATTTAGAGATAAAATAAATTTCTGTATCAAACCATTTTCTGCCATTTGTAATAAAAATGAAATAATATCAGATGATCTCCCCTGAAGTTCGAATTGCTTAGTAGTATAATTGATTGATTTTTTATTTGAAAAAATAGTCTTACTAGCCAATGATTTCAATTTTTCAATATCTCCTCCTTCTTTTCCACCTTCCCAAGGAAAATTCAAGCTCACATAGTTCATATTATTTTTCTGATACATCTGAAATGGGATATTATCTTCTCTGCGGTATCCATAAGCAAAATCCTGAAGAGGATTTAATTGATTGGCTTTAATTGTAACCTTGACAGATCGTGGTGCAAAATATGCTTCTTGTAGTTGCAGATCTTTCATATATCCACTTTCAATAATCAGATCTACCACATGATTTAATACCATATCTGAACTTACTGTGTTATTTGATTTGATATAGTATGTGAATCCTGCAATTATCAATAGAGCATACAAAACCAATGCAAAATAACTACCATGTGACTTGATTTCTCTATTCCCGCTACTTTTTACATTTGGATCAGACTGCCCTTCAATTATCTTCCTTTTATGTAAAAAAGACCAGCAGTCATCTGAATCAACAGCTTGAATTCCCGGTTCAGCTATAAAATTTATATCAAACATCTATGCCCTTGAATGCATTGCCTGTCTCAGCAAATGGCAGCATTTTATATTCATTCAATTTTTCATCATTAACAGTTTTTAAAGCAGACAGAGGATTCAAAAGTGTAAGATTTTCTATCTGCATCTTATGAAAACTTTTGACATCATTCATATTATTTTCTGAAGTATACAAATAAACCTGCGCAGCTGAATTGAATTTTTTTGTTTTCATAGATTGTATATCGGCAATATCCTGCGCAATCAATTGTGCTGATTCACTATCGCCATACTGCCATAATATTTTCCCTTTATTACCTTTTCTTTGGAAACAGAAATAAGTTGTTAATTCACCATTATTGATAAAAAGCAATTCATCCTTTCTCATCTTACCAATTTTCCAGATGAGATAACTAGCATTTTTGTGTGCTTGCATCCATTTCCGGGCACCAACTTCAGCGGAAAATATTCCTACACTGATCCCATTCAACTTTGACTTTAATAAACGCATATTGGTTAAAAAGGATTCACGAATTATTTTAGGGACACCAATGTTTAGCATAGTATTTGAATTTGGGCCTATGGGATAATGATAAAAATCCATAGTCATCTTTAATTGATCATCCATGCATTGTGTGAAATGCCAGTCAATCAATTCTTGGCTCATACCTTCCGCAAAACATGTGGAAAATAAAACATTTCTCCGATCCAAACTAAAAGTATAGATTGGTTCACCATTCTCTACCTGTGAGAAAATATTATTTAGAATATCAAAATAATATTTTTCCTCTCTATCTGAATCAGTTAATTTCTTTTGCAAAGAACCATGATGTGTTACCAAAGGGCCCCGCTCCGATGGAATCCAGTTCAGGTAATAATAAGTAGATTGAGACTGTGCAATTGCAAGCATTGTTTTATTCTATTCTGCCCAACTCTTTTGAGTTCCTCGAATATAGCCATGATCTCCTGCTTCAAATGTAAATACACCAAAGCGGGATTCTGTATATGGTTCCTCAAGTATATGAAGAGGTGATTTAATAGTAAATACTGGTTCTTCATTTGTCGTATCAATTTCAAAAATATAGGGATCATTAGTAAGGGGGCAATAAAGCATACTATTATCCAAATGATACTTTTCCCTTAAGAAATCTGTTCTAAGCTCAGTCCTTACTAGAATATCTAAATCGTATGTGGTGTGAAAATATTCATCAGATTGATATTTGATCAAATCCTTAACATTGACAAACAATGTATCTATTCCACCTGAATCGGGATTTTTCATACCTACTGTATACACCGTATCATCATAGCTAATATATAATTCAGTTGGTTGACTGAATGTTGTATCTATTCGTGTTTCGATACCCCTGTCCATATTAACGGGATAAGCATTACCATTCAAATAAATAATTTTCTCTCCAGTAAAAAGAGTATCAGCTATGAGTGAATCCATTGCTGCTTCCACCAATTCAAAAAGATGCACACCATCAGTGGTATAACCTCCAATCATTTCCAGATAAAACTCTTCTGCATTGGCAATAGCAGTCATTCTATGTCGTCCTTCCTTACGAAATCTGACTTCTTCTTTCCATATTAACTGAGGTAAATAAACTGTCAGTAATAATAAAATTGAAGAAATAACAATTCCCCAATCCAGAATACTTATTTTTTGTTCATAAGTCTTATCTTGCATGACCATTATTCCTAATACATTCTGATATGTTTTTATATTTTATAAAAGGTTTTACTCCATTTCAAGTTAACAGCATAATATTGAGCAAATTTGACTGAAAAATTAATGAATCAATATCAGTTGAATTTCTCAAAGTTTACATTATCATTTAATTCTTTTGCAAGATCATCAATTAAAGATTTTGCTTTCTTGGATACTTTATTAGGAGTTTCTATATTAACTCGTACCAGCAAATCTCCAAAGTGATTTCGATTCAGTTCTTTCATCCCTTTTCCGCGAAGTCTCAATACCTGACCGCTCTTGATCCCACTGGGAATTTTAAGATTAACCTTACCAGACAATGTAGGAACCTGTATATTAGCACCAAAAACCGCCTGAGGAAACTGAATCCAACATATAAGGAATAAATCGTTACCGTCCCTCTCAAACATAGCGTGGGGTTTTTCTTCGAAATATACAATCAAACCTCCAGGTTCTCCTCCTTCTCCCGGATAATTACCTTTGCCACGCTGAGTCATATAATTGCCATTAGATACTCCTGCTGGGACATCTAAAGTAACTGTGGCTGATTTTTTTATTTTACCTCCACCATTACATTTTGAACATGGTTTTGATACAACCTGCCCTCTACCATTACACTTATGGCAAGGCTGTATATTAACCACCTGACCGAGGAATGACTGCTGTACCTGTCTAATTTCACCAGATCCCTGACAAGAAGGACAAATAACTGGGTTGGAACCGGGCGCAGCACCAGAGCCAGTACAATTATCACAAGGTTCAAATCTCTTAATTTTGACTGTTTTATCCGTACCCTTATGTATTTCTTCCAGAGTCAATGAAATAGTAATTTTAAGATCTGATCCTCTTGCAGGCCCTGTTTGTCCACTCCTTCTTCCTCCACCACCGAAGAAACTACTGAATCCCGATGAGGAAAATATGTCTCCAAAATGATCAAATATATCATTCATGTCCATATTATGAAAACCACCACCACCCTGATTAAATGCTGCATGTCCAAACTGATCATATTGTGCTTTTTTCTGATCGTCACTTAAGATTGAATATGCTTCAGCAGCTTCCTTAAATTTTTCTTCAGCGACAGAATCACCGGGATTCTTATCAGGATGATACTTCATTGCGACCTTACGATAGGCGCTTTTAATTTCCTTCGCATCTGCATTCTTAGAAATGCCTAATGTATCATAATAATCTTGCATCAGTTTTTACTTACAACTACCTTTGCATGTCGAAGAATTTTATCATCATATCTATAGCCTTTTTCAAATTCTTCCAAAATTACATTTTCACCTTTATCAGTTTTTTCACTCAATAGAGCTTCATGTAATTCAGGATCAAAATCTTGCCCAACTGAATCAAAGGGAACTATTCCCTGTTCCTCAAGAGTTTTATCCAGTTTCGCTACAATTAATGCTATTCCCTCTAATATACTTCGTGCTTTCCCTTTTTCATCTGATTCAAGAGTACGATGAAGGTCATCCAGAATAGGAAGTATAGATTTTGCTAACTCTTCACCGGCATATTTAAAGAGTTTTGTACGTTCTTCCTGAGTGCGACGCTTATAATTATCAAATTCTGCCAGAAGACGAATATTCTTATCAGATTTCCTATCAATTTCTTCTTTGTATTTTTCAAGCTCTGATTCTAAATCATCAATTTTTTTTCGGAGGGATTTTACAGAATCACGAGTGGTTTTTGACTTTGACTTTGTTGATTTTTTGGCAACCATGATATCCTAATTATTTATTGAACGATAAAGACTCTAAATTTAAGTGAAAAATATTAATGAGAAAAAGATGATATTTTAAAAATGGACATATATGGATTTATTTGCTATTGAACAATATTATAAATTGTCACCTATAAGTATAAATATGGTACTATTCTACTATGATATTGATGAAACACAATTGTTTGAGCAAAAATAAATAAAAATACCCAAAATGA
>Ga0187827_10009407_pt1 | contig 10361 bp, 11 predicted proteins | sample ETNtaG_39_FD_167969 | JGI IMG/M metagenome (GOLD analysis project Ga0187827, IMG submission 167969) | Marine microbial and viral communities from oxygen minimum zone, Eastern Pacific Ocean - ETNP2014_SV_150_PacBio MetaG (Illumina Assembly) | ecosystem: Environmental > Aquatic > Marine > Hypoxic... | reverse complement strand
TTCAGCATGAGCACCCTGTAATTGAATATTAAAGGGAAGTGAATTGAGTTTATCACGTAAACCTGAAATTTGATCATAAGGCATAGAGGCCGGAAAACGCGGCACAATACTTAAATCAGTATAAAGACCTACCGCTCCCGATTGCTGCGAAAAGCCAACAAAGTTATGTGCGTTCACCCAATCTTGAATACTTGGATCATATTCACCATAAGGATAAGCCAGATAACGCCAACTTTGCCCTGTTTTTTCTTTAATAATAGCTTCTGCTTTAAGCAATAACTCTGTTTGTTTATCTAACCATTGCGTTTGATCTAGCCCTTCATTTATTCTCACCATGGAATCATGTTCAAAGCCATGGTTAGCAATGGTCACACCTTCATCTGCTAACGATTTTAATTGCGACCATGATAAATACGTCGACTTTTTCTTTTTTTCTTCACGGTTTATCAAACCCGGGTTCACAAAAATGGTATAAGGGTAATTAAATTTATCGAGCAGTGGCTTTGCTTGAACAAGCAGGTCAATATATGCGTCATCAAACGTAATAGCGACAGTTTTATTGGGTAAAGTTTTTTGCTGTTCAATAGCAACAATGATTTGTGATAAGGCAACAACATGAAAGTGATTATCTTTTAAATATTGTAAGTGCACCTCAAATTGCTTAGGGGTAATACTAGTACTTTTGGGCGTACTATTGCTAACATGATGATATTGTAAAATGACAGCGGCAAAACTGGAAACGTGAAAAGCGCATAAAAATAAAGCCAGAATGCCAAATCTCATAATTATTTCCTATTTAAAATTGAATATCTTAAAATAGCTTTTTTTTGACGATATGCCTAGTGATAAGGAAGAGTTTTTGCTAAAAATTGCCGACCTAGATCAACATAAACAGCTATTGTTGCTAGCTTTTCCCATGATACTCTCTAATATAACCGTGCCTTTACTCGGTTTAGTCGATACCGCTGTCATCGGCCACTTGCCTCACGCTTATTTTTTAGGTGGCAGCACTATTGGTGCAATGATAATTACCTCAATAACTTGGCTATGTGGCTTTCTGCGCATGTCGACTACGGGCTTAAGTGCACAAGCCTATGGTTTCAATGATATCCAGCAAAATTTATTAGTACTATTACGCGGTATCTTAGTTGCTTTTGCTATTGGCTTTAGCTTTGTTTTGCTACAGGTTCCCTTTATTGATATTGCCCTAAATGTAGCAGGTGGCTCAGAGCAAGTGCAATTATATGCTAAACAGTACAGTGAAATACGTATTTGGGGTTTACCCGCTGCATTGGCAAATTTAGTGATTCTCGGTTGGTTATTAGGTAACCACCAAGCCAGCGTAGTCATGTGGCTGCTTATTGCTACCAACCTTATTAATATTTGCTTAGATTTACTGTTTGTTTTTGGTTTTGGCTGGCAAGTAAAGGGGGTTGCTAGTGCTACCATCATTGCTGAATACTCAGGATTACTTGCCGGATTAACCATTATTTTTCTGCGTTATTACTCATCGGTTAAGCAATTTTTGACGGATCAGACAGCACTATTCGCATCATTGTTTGAGCAAAATAGTTTGTTCTGCTATTTCAAGCTAAACCGTGATATTCTAATTCGCACTTTATGTTTAGAAGCCTGTTTTCTTTTTATTACCTTTCAAGGGGCAAGATTAGGTGATGAAGTGGTTGCCGCCAATGCTATTTTAATGAATTTTCTGTTACTTATTTCTTTTGGTTTAGATGGCATCGCCAATGCAGCAGAGGTTATGGTAGGTAAAGCCTACGGTGAAGAGGATAATAAAAAACTGCACTCAACTGTAAAAATAGGGTTGTTTTGGACTGCCATTTTCGCCCTGGCTTATGCCTTGCTGTTTGCTCTAGCAGGACAATGGTTACTGTCACTTATTTCAAACATTAACGCCGTTATTGATTTTGCCCAACACTATTTAGTGTGGATGATAATCCTGCCTCTAGTTGCCTGTTGGTGTTATTTGTTTGATGGCGTATATATTGGTTTAATGAAAGCAACAGCCATGCGCAATAGCATGATGATAGCCACATTTGCTGGTTTTTTTCCATTATGGTTTTTACTCAAAGATTACGGTAACCACGGTTTATGGGCTGCACTGTTATGTTTTATGCTCATAAGAGGAGTTACCTTAGCATGGCACTACAAGTGTAGAGTACTTAACACTATTCCTATTGATCCGGCTTCAAGTTAGGCAAACTGGCGTTACTCATGGCACTTAACACCACGCCGATAGCAAAACCAATAAAAGTAATTGCCCCCATCGCTGCTTTATATTCTTCTGTTACCTCAGCAGCATAAATCAGGGTTAACACCACACCCATTGCCGCGCAAACAAAACTAATTTTAGCTATCACTCCGATAATTTTTTGCCAAAAATGTTTAGGTTGGTGTTTAGCTGGTTGCATAGATATCACCATTAAAAAGTTATGATCTATATTCTAGCTATTGATCAGCAAAGCGCTTTGACAGGTATCAAGTTTTGAACAATTTTTGAGAATAAGAACTTGCTAGTTTCGCTAATATAAAACCAAAAAATAATCCCAGTGCATTAGCGCCCATATCTAACCATTCACCATAACGGTTAACATAAGGCTGTATAAGTTCAATAGCACCACTAAACACCAAAAAAGCGATGATAATTAATCGATAATAGCGAGGTTTTCTCAAGGCAGTAGGTAAAATCAATGCTGCATAAGCAATAAAGTGATGAGTTTTATCTGTGCCCGGTACAACGGGCAAATTTGCAGCAGGCCAAAGCGAGAGAGTCGCAATGGCAGCTAATAGCAACAAGGTTAAGCTTATCCAATATTTTTCCATAAAACGAATAACATAAAGCATACTAATTATCTTTATCATTTTTTGCCGACAAGCTTTGATTGACTTGAGTACGATTGAGAATAGTAAACCAACGATTAGCAAAAATACCAACATAGCCCCATATTGCAATAATGCTCGCTAGGGCTATTACCACTAGCCCTACCAACTGCCATAGGTGATGATAATAATAACCAAGAGCAATACATAATAGCCCGAAAACAAAAAGGCCAAGACCACGCAAAAAAATAGCTAAACTGCGACGGGGATCTTGACCTAAAAAAGCAAGCAAGTTGTTCATATTAACCTGACTGCTCTGTGCTTATGATATTTTAGCACGGGGAAAAATTAATAATATGAATGTTCACCACGATTATGCTCAGTGACATCTTTCACGCCCTTGATTTCATCACCCATGATATCAAGTAGCTGCTTTTCAATGCCATCTTTTACGGTCACATCAATTTGACTACAACCATTACAGCCGCCACCAAATTGCAATACTACAAAGCCATCTTCGGTGATTTCTATTAAAGTACATTCACCACCATGACCCGCTAATTGCGGGTTAACTTCTGCTTGTAAAAAGTAGTGAACACGATCAAACAGTGGGGCATCACCAGCGACTTTGCGTAATTTGGCATTGGGTGCTTTTAAGGTTAACTGAGAGCCCATTTGGTCAGTCACAAAATCAATCTCAGCTTCTTCAAGAAAACTTTTACTATCGCCATCTACCATGGCAGAAAAACCCTCGAAAGGTAATTCTAGATCATCAGGCTCTACCGCATCTGCTGGACAATAAGAAACGCCACATTCCGCTTTAGCTGTCCCAGGGTTAACAACAAATACTCTAATATGTGTGCCTTCGGCTTGCTGTGATAATAACTTAACAAAATGCTCTTGAGCGCTTGGTGAAATAGTGATCATAATACTGAAACTCTCTAACTTAGTGTCCACGGTACACTGACTGGTAGTAAACAAACATACTTGAGTAATTTACTCAAGTATGTTCATTTTACCCGCCAATTAGCTGATGTGCTAATGATTTTTACGCTTTTATTTGTTATTTTAATCTAAATCAATAAAAGGAAAGTGTAATGTTTGCTGTTCATCGTTTAATTTCATTATTTTTACTGTTAATTTCACTATCGGCTCAAGCATTGCCTGTTAATGGCTACCTGCCCAAAAAAATTAATTATGACCCATCCATTTCACGCCCTAGTACCAGTTTAGGCTTTGAAATTGGCCAACGACACATAAGACACGATCAATTAATAAAGTATTTTTCCACCTTAGCCAAACAAAGCAGCCGGCTGCAATTAACCACTATAGGTAAAACAGCGCAACAAAGAGATCAGTTTTTAGTCACTATTTCAAGTCCCGATAATTTAGCGAAGTTAGATAATATTTTAAACAAAAGGCATATTCCACTTAACCATACTCACCCCCAAGATGAACCACTGGTTATTTGGCTTGGTTATAGCATTCATGGCGATGAAATCAGTGGTGCCAATGCGGCCATGGTGGTTGCCTATTACTTAGCTGCCAGTCAAGAAGAGTCAATAGAAACTATACTGGCTAATACTATTATTGTATTAGAGCCAAGCATGAACCCCGATGGTATGGACAGATTTGTTAATTGGGTAAGCACTTTTAGAGGCTCAGCAGATAATAGCGATGCGAATCATATTGAACACCATCAAGACTGGGTAAGTGGCAGAACGAATCATTTTTGGTTTGATTTAAATCGTGATTGGTTATTGCTAACACAATCAGAAAGTCGTCATAGATTACGCTATTTTCATCACTATCAACCTCATGTGCTCGGCGACTACCACGAAATGGGCCCCAACAGCAGTTACTTCTTTCAGCCGGGCATCATCAGTAGAACGAATCCCTTAACACCCAAGAAAAATGTTTCTTTAACTCAGGCTTTAGCTAAATATCATGCCAAGGCGTTAGATGGTGCACAACGCTTATATTACAGTGAAGAAAGCTTTGATGACTTTTATTATGGTAAAGGCTCAACCTATCCCGATATTAACGGCGGCATTGGTATTTTATTTGAGCAAGCTAGTTCCCGAGGTATGCAGCAAAAAACCATTAATGGCTTACTTACCTTTGAGTATGGTATTCAAAATCATGTGTTAACTTCTCTCTCTACTATAGAAGGTGCTTGGCACAATAGAGAAGCATTAAAACAATATCGCCATGAGTTTTACCAGCAATCGATCAAGCAAGCTAAAAAAGATAATATTGAAGGCTACTTAGTTTCCGAAGCTAAAGATAAATTTCGTTTACATGCCCTACTGTCAACTTTATCGCAACATCAAATAAAGGTTTATCCACTCACGAAAGATTTTGCGTATAATGACAACAACTATGCTAAAGCTGACAGTTACTTTATCCCCACTGAACAAGCACAATATCGATTGATCCAAGCGTTATTCACTCAAGCTACCGATTTTCCTGATAATACCTTTTATGATGTCTCAGGTTGGACCATACCACTTGCAATGAATATAGGCTTTCAAGCACTTGATAGCACTTGGGGTATTGAGCATGCAAAAAAAGCTTGGTCTAAGGCAGATATAATCTCGATAGAAAATACAGTTTCAGAACAAGAGAGCTATGCCTATGCTTTTGAGTGGCACCATTATTTAGCGCCTAAATTATTAAACCAATTACTGGCTAGAGATATCAAAGCCAAGGTTGCCACCAGTGCTTTTATCAGTCAAGTAGCCAACAAAGACTACACATTCAAAGCCGGCACTATTATTGTGCCCGCGGCAATTCAAACTCAACTGCATTGGCGCAAAACGCTAATAACACTAGCCAACCAGGTTAACCTCCCCGTTAAGCCACTTAATAGCGGCTTAACTAGCTCAGGGATTGATTTAGGCAGTAGCTCTTTTCACAAGGTAACACCACCTAAAGCATTACTATTAGGTGGTGAAGGGGTTTCTCAATATGAGGCAGGAGAAGTTCGTTATTATCTTGATGAAACCTTAGCAATCCCTGTGAGTATTGTTGACCATAAACACTTAGACAAACTTAATTTATCCCACTATAGCCATGTGATTTTAGTTAACGGCAACTACACTAAAGTAAGCGATAAAAGCAAAAACAAGCTCAAAGATTGGCTTCAACAAGGCGGTGTAATCATTGGTCAAAAACGTGGTGCTAAATGGCTTTCTCAACAAGAAATACTAGCGGTTGACTTTGTTAGCAAAGAGCAAATAGATCAGTTATTTGATAGCTCCACATTAACATATCTAGAGAAAGAAAAATTAGCGGCAAGAAAACGTATCGCTGGCGCTATATTTAATACCCAACTCGATATATCTCATCCGTTAGCATTTGGTTTTGACACAAACACTTTACCCCTTTTTCGTAACAGCACCTTAATCATGAAAGCGGGTCAACAACCATTCATCACCTTAGCTAAATACACACCAAAACCATTGTTAAGCGGTTATAGCGATAAAAACTTAGTTAATCAGTTAGCACATCATGCGGCGATTGTTGCGCATAATGTTGGCACCGGTCGAGTGATAGCTACCACAGACGTACTAGCCTTTAGAGGTTATTGGCTTGGTAGCTCTAAGCTCTTAGCAAACAGCTTATTTTTTGCTAAGGCCTTTAACACACCTATTGGGGATTAACGCTCTTTCATTTGGGTAAAGTTAAACAAACCGTCACCACAGTGACGGTTTCAACACCTTGTGATTTTAATAATTTACAAATTTCATTCACTGTACTGCCTGTGGTCAATACATCATCAATCAACACCACCTGTTTACAGTGTTTAATCAGGTGTTTATCAACAGTGAAGGCTTTGCTTAAGTTATTACGTCTTTGCTCTCCTGTTTTACCAACTTGACTGGCATTCTTTTTTACACGTTGTAATGCTAACGCTTGATAGGGTAATTGCACTTTTTGAGCAAATCGCTTAGCAATAAGGTGCGCTTGGTTATAGCCACGTATTTGCCATTTACTGCTATGAAGTGGCACACTCAAAACTATATAATCAGGTTTTTTAGTCTGACGAGGTTCTGATGCTAGCCATTGCTCTGCCAATAAGTTGGCAAAAATAGTCGCTAGCTCAAATCGACCATTATATTTAAATGTTGTTAACCAGTGAGTGAAGGGGGGTAAGTAAGGGGATAAAGAAAATAAGCGATCAAAATTCGCTCGAGGTAAACCTTTGCTCACTGCGGGCCAGTTAAGTAAATCTCCCTGAATTAAATCCTGATTAAATAGTGGTAAAGCCTCAAAGCAAGTAGAGCACAACAACGGATACTTTTGTGTAGCATTGCCACAGAGATCACATTGTCCAAGTATTAACTGTAGCTTATGAAAATATCCACGAATTATTGTTTGCCATTCCATTATAAATATCCCTTAGGTACACTAGCTTTAACTTTTTTCTCGTAACTTGTGAAGTACACATAAGCATGGCAGAAACATTATATTTTTCCAGTTATGGCAACAACAAACAATCCTCAACGCCATTAGTATTACTTCATGGTTGGGGGTTAAATTCCGCCGTTTGGCAACCTTTTATTAATTCATTAGCTGAAAATTTTACTGATGACTTTCAGGTCATTACTGTTGATCTTCCTGGTTTTGGCTTAAATAGGGATAACACCATTGAGCCCTATTCTTTAGCCAACATAGTCACACAGCTTAATCACACTATTAGTCAGCCTGCTATTTACTTAGGTTGGTCGTTAGGTGGTTTAGTGGCTACAGAAATGGCCTTAACCCACCCTGAAAAAGTACTAGCACTAGTGAGTGTGGCAAGTTCACCATGTTTTATTGAGAAATCTCCATGCTCGCAAGAGGTTAATAGTCATTGGCCAGGCATTAAGCCTCATATCTTGCATAATTTTCATCAACAATTAAAAGAAGATACTCAAAAAACAATTACTAATTTTTTGAAAATACAGGCAATGGGTAGCCCACATATTCGTCAAGACATTAAACAAATCACCCACTTAGTGATGCAGCATGACATGCCAAGTAAAGCCACACTAGATCAATCACTAGCTCTGCTTGAAACAAGTGATCACAGAAAACAATTAACTTTAATACACCAGCCTTTTCTACGTTTATACGGGAGCAATGACAGCTTAGTCCCTAAACGAGCGATTGAGCAAATAGCCAAGCTAGCAAACCAAAGTGAACAGCATGTTTTTTCACCAGCATCACATGCGCCTTTTATTTCACACCTTGATGAGTTTAATCAAGTGGTAACGGCATGGCTTTTAGAACATTTCAGCAACTAGACATTTCGCCCATTCACGCTATTTTTACTCAACGCTAAGGTTTACTTTTTTGTGTTTTTGGTCAATAATCAAACAGAATACTTAAAGTTTAAGGGGCTGTTATGGAGATCCAATCAGCATTTAACTCTGGCGTACAAGGCCTTCAAAGAGCAAATGAAGAAGCAAATAAAGCTGCTGAAAATATTGTGGCAGAAACAACCGCGCCTAACGAAGCGGTCAACCTTGAAACATCGAACATTGATGAAAAGAGTATACCCGATTTGAATCAGTCAATTGTCGATTTGAAAGTTGCTGAATTTCAAGCAAAAGCATCTGCTCAAGTCATTCAAAGTGCCGATGAAAGTTTGGGCACCTTAATTGATGTGACGGTTTAAAAAGCACCGTTTAAAATTATGAATATCACCCCGCAAGCACCCAATTTATTTACCCCTACCGTGTTAAACCCAAACACGGAGACCTTGCGTCGAGAAAATCATCAACGAGAAATTATCACTCAACCTGCAGCCTTAAATCAGTCAGCCGCAGAAAAAGGCGTAGCTTCAGACAAAGAACGAGGCAGAACGCCCGCACAAAATAATGAAAATATTGATTTTGCTAGCTTAAAAGAAAAAGCAGAACAAGCAAATCAAGCCATCTCTGAACAAAAGGGTGAACATGGCAATGGGCAAAACTCACACCAGCACCAAGATCATCAGCAAGAGCAAGCGGCTAAAAAAGATGAGCAACAAGACTCCAACCAGGCTAACGAGCAAGACGGCAATATCAGTGAGCAAAAAGCACAAGCACTTGAAATTAGTCAGTTACAACGCAGAGACCAAGAAGTTAAAGCACATGAGTTAGCTCATGCAACCATAGGCGGCTCAGTAACAGGAGCACCTAGCTATACTTTTGAAACGGGCCCCGACGGTAAAAGATATGCAGTAGAAGGCGAAGTCTCTGTGGATCTTTCTATCGTAAAGGGCAACCCTGAAGCTACTATTGCTAAAATGCAAAAAGTGCATGCAGCCGCTTTAGCGCCAGCAAACCCGTCGGTGCAAGATGCTAAGGTTGCCGCCAATGCTGCGCAAATTATTTTACAAGCTCAATCAGAATTATTAACAGCCCAACATGAGCACATAACTCAAGCACAAATAGCCACTGAAAATACAAATTATTCCGTAGCAAAAGAGACATCAAATACTTTAAGCAATAGTAACAGTGAACGCGATTTTGATACGTTAATTAATCAAACCATTGAAGCTCAAGAGCAAGTTGCACCAACTCGTTCTGAAGATGTTATTCAACGCGCAGGTAGAATTGAGAGTTTTTATCAAGACATAAGCCAGGCTTATAACAAACCTGCAACTCACCAGTTTGAACTAACTGCTTAAGAGCATTAACACAATATATACTGCTTCTATGTAAACTTTCGAGGGCTTAGCGCTTAAGACAAGCAGTTATACTAATGACATTAGTAGCCGTTTTTGCTGAGCAAAAGGTACGAATAGTCAAAGTAAATCTACTCAGCCCTCATGCCCAACATAAAAAAGAAAACGTTAAACCCCGTAATCTAAACGATACTGCTTAATACTCGCCAAACTTTCACTTAACTCTGGCTGGTCAGCTAACTTCTCTTCAAGGTAAGTGACAACATCAGCAAGGGTTACAATTGAAATGACATGTGTATCAAAATCTCGCTCTACTTCCTGAATAGCAGATAACTCACCTTGGCCTTTTTCTTGGCGATCTAAAGCAATGAGTACACCTGATAACTTCGCATCGTGAGCTTTAATAATTTCCATGGATTCACGAATTGCTGTGCCAGCGGTGATAACATCATCTACTAACATCACTTTACCATTAAGTTCGGCCCCCACTAAACTGCCGCCTTCACCGTGAGTTTTTGCTTCTTTACGATTAAAGCAATAAGGTACATCAAGGTTGTGCTGATCAAATAACGCCACTGTTGTAGTCGTTGCAATAGGAATACCTTTATAAGCAGGGCCAAATACTAAATCAAATTCAATATTAGCATCCACTAAAGCTGCCGCATAAAAGCGGCCTAAACGAGCTAAATCACCACCGGTTTTAAATAAGCCCGCATTAAAAAAATAAGGGCTAGTACGGCCTGACTTTAAGGTAAACTCACCAAAACGTAATACTTGTTTCGATAAAGCAAAATCAATAAATTCGCGTTGATAATCTTTCATCTTTCTCTCCAAATTTATTAATTAGCTTAATGCCGCTTTT
>Ga0187827_10009403_pt1 | contig 10365 bp, 14 predicted proteins | sample ETNtaG_39_FD_167969 | JGI IMG/M metagenome (GOLD analysis project Ga0187827, IMG submission 167969) | Marine microbial and viral communities from oxygen minimum zone, Eastern Pacific Ocean - ETNP2014_SV_150_PacBio MetaG (Illumina Assembly) | ecosystem: Environmental > Aquatic > Marine > Hypoxic... | reverse complement strand
GTACTCGATGTGCCCGCACTGAAGGCAGGTCTGATCCCCGTCGTCGTGGCAGAGTTGTCCGGTGGTGCATCGTGGGCAGGGTTTCACGTTGTAACCTCTCTCTTTGATATACAGAAGGGGGGTAGGGTAGCAACCCCCACCCCCCTCGTTGGATTCCCGTCGGCAGAGCCGATCCTACTCTGTCGGCGGTGTGCTGACGGCCTCGGATTCAACAGCTTCGGCGACCATGCCGAAGGTCTTCCCGCAGTAGGCGCGGGCCGAACGGCTCTTGGGCTTGCCGGTGCTGGTCAATCCTGTGAGCGCGTCGATCTGCTCAGGCGTGGAGAACGTCTCGGCTAGGTACTTGAAGGACGGCACATCGCTGTCTTTCCCGACCGTCGCGTTGACGAGCGCCTTGACGCCATCCGGCGCATCGTCCGACACACTGACAATCCGATAGGTCCCACGCGGCCCGCCTCCGCCACCCCCGCCCCGGCCTTTCGCCACGGCGAGATTGACTGATCCGTTGCCATTCGTCACGAACCGGACCGGTCGCATGGCGGCAGCCTCGTCGGGACCAATCCCGGCCTCTCCAGCGGCCTGCTGCAAGGCTCGGAGTGCGGCGATCGTGCTCTGGATCGGCAGGAACTTGGCTTCCAGCGTCTCGACGCGTTCGTCCACATCGGTCAAGGCGATCCGCTTGGGCAGATCGCCAGCCGGTGAGAATTCCTGCGTGCCGAACGCCTGAATCAAGGGCTCCACGAACTGCTCCGTCGCGATCCGTTTGCTCAGGCTCTCAATCCGGGGCTCCAGTCGGGCGACCTTCGCGACGGCATCTTCGGCGGCCTTCAGCAGGATCGGATACGCCACCGACTTCTTGAAATTTTTTCCTTTCGACTCTCTGAGGTCTTCGATGCCTTGAGCGGCTTCGGATGCGGTGGTCGCGGCCTCGTCGCGTTGGGCGGTGAGGCTCGCGAGATCAGTCTGGGCCTTCTCCATCTCGGTCTGCGGTGGGGTGTCTGCGGTCTGGTCTGCGGTCACGGTCTCTCCTTACTGTCCGGGGCGAGCGTGATTGGTATCTCGCCCCGGTTTATTCCGGTATGCATTATGCCTCTTGGCCTCGGTGCGTGTCAATCAAAGCCGCGTAGGCTTCATGGAGGATTGGGAAGCAGGGCGCTTCGTAGTGGTCAGAGAGCATCCGGGCTAGGAAGCGATCTTGCTCTTCGATCTCGGTTCTGTTGACCGGCAACCACATCGCGTCGACGCGGATGCGACTCGCGCGGTATCCTTTCTTGAACGGCACAACCACACCGTACGCTACGCATTGGGCGATGACGTTCGTGTGTCGCCTACCGCGCAGTTGGGTGTGAGCGAGTTGGCCCCCGATCCCCCCGTCGTATCCTTGGTCGGCCAGTTCCGGAAGGCTTTGGAACATATATACGCCGCAAGAATCCGCGTTCAGCGCATCATAGCAGTGTGCAAGATGCCATTCGCATTGCTGTTCAGGGGTGAGTCCGTCCGGCGTGGCGGTGCTTCGGGGTTCGGTAGGCGGTGGTTGCTTTGTTGGCGCGTCGTACTCCAACCAGGACGGCAATCCTGGTAGGTGGATCAACTCAAGATGACTGCCGTACCGACTGGTCCCGTCTAGTCGTGCTCCCAATCCGCACCCTTCACAGGTTGCCGTGAATGTCGGCCCGGACCAATGATTCCCGTAACCGCCTTGCAAAATCGAGTGATTCTCAATCAAATCTTGGAAGGTTCGAGGCAGAGAGTACGCGCGCCATCCGAGGATCGGCGTATTTGGGGCCGGGTCGAAGGGCCTCTCAGGGGCATCCGGTTGGTCCGGGTCCGGAGTCTCGAATCCGGGTTCGGGGTCGACATCTGGAGAGTCGTCCCCGACCAGATGCGCGAGATCCATGATCTCGTCGTAGGTGAAGTCCCGACAATTACACCCGCCTACCAGATTGAGCCGTTTTCGCCAAGTCGCACGCGGGATCGTCCACTCTTCCGCGATCAACACTTCGTCCACAATCACACTCACCACATACATGGCATGACGGCACGGTGTCGACTTGCCCATTGACCGCCAGCGACCGTCACCATACTTGGGAGCGGATACGAACAGGTATCCGAGTGTCCATGATTCCCAAGATTCTGCGTCGGTCCATGAGGCATTTAGCCCGAGGATCTTGACGCGCTTCAGAAGTTCGTTTACCTCCGTGGGTGTCGGTTTCGGGTCGTCGCCGTTGCGACTGCTGATTTGAATCCGGGGCATGGGATCTAGCCTCCTCCCCTTCGTACTGGGACCGGTTCGCGCTTCTCAGGGATGGGCGCGGGCGTCTGGTGCGGGATTGGGTCTGAGATCTGTGGGGCCTTGATTGGCTCTGTCACGATCATTGGTTTTCCTTCTTGTTCTCCGAGGTCTGCCATGTTGCTTAGACTTCCTCTTGTTCGGTGTGAGGTTCGCCGATGCAGAACGACTCTCCGTCGACTCCGGGGATTGCCATGCTGCCGTTGAGTGTGTGTAAAGCGTAGAGCATCAGTCCGCGCGCTTCTGCTTCCATTCGCGGATCACGTTCGTCCGCTGGTCGCTCTAGATTCCACATTAGAGCGTTGACGTGATATCCGGCGGTCATGCGGATGGGTGTTTTACGGTCTGCCATGTTGCTAGTCTTCCTTCGTGTCATGCGCGCCACCGAACTGGGCGATCAGGCTCTTGTTGTCTTTCTTTGACCGGCCATGCTTGATCTGCCCAGCTTTGTGCTGCCACATCTTCCGTTTTATGTTGTAGAAGAATCCCGCCGCCTTGAGGAGCGCGGTAGTCGTCTTCAGGGGCTTGGCATCGAACTGAATCCAGATCCAGGTACCAACAATCGCGGCTGGGATCTGAATGCCGTTACAGAACGCGGCGACTTCAGCGGTGCTGCTTGTCTTGGAACACTTCAGCGTTGGCAAGTTTCCCGCGACGAAGACCGCCGCGTAATCCGTACTGCCAATCGCGACCGGCATCTCGTCCAGCAGATTCCCTACCGGTTGGCCGGGAGTGGTGACCAATGGCACCACGGTCGGGGCCGGGGATACCGGGAGATCGTCGGACGCGTCCGGTTCGGGGTCTGGTGCGAGACTACCAGCAGCGCTGGCCTTCTCGGTCTCTTCTTGTTCGCGTCGCTTCTTGTCGACTTCGACCAGAATCTCATACAACGCTGATCCGCACTCGATCCCGCCGGAGCCGAACCGCTGATAGCTCGTCAGCAGCGTCCGGTAGGTGAGATCGTCGTATCCGTTCGTGTACCAGTCTTCCGGACGCCATCCGAACGGTCGGCAATCGATCACGTTTGACCAGTCCATGGCGTTCGGGTCTGGGAGCGTGCACTGACACGCCGCCCCGAAGATCTCGCCGACGCCGCCACAGAGGCCGCAGTCTGGCTTACCATTCCACAAAAGTCTCCTCTCTCCGCACAAGGCAGTATCATCCGTCACGCCACCCCGAAGCATCGCAGAGTACAGATGCGTGTCACCACGATGCGTGAGATCGTTATGGGCCTCCGTGGAGAGTGTCCACGAGTGTTGTTGACAGGTGAGGCAGACCGCCGATCGGGCGTCCGCTCCGTCTTCGTGCTTCATGATACATCCTCAATCCCGCACGCTTCCAGGAACCACACGCGATCAAAGCGCGGGTTATCGTCGGCGAACATCTGGGCGAGTTCAAGACTGATGCAGTCAGCACAGTCGATCGGACGGTTGAGTACCGATCCGTCGGCTGTACTCACGACTTCGCAGCCGACGTGAGCGTTGAGGATCTTGGCGATCCGTTCGTAGTGTTGTCGGGTGAACATAGGTCTCGTGTTTCCGTTGGTTGGGGGTCTTGGATTCTGAAAATCTAACAGATGGCGCATAGTTGCGGGTCGATGCCGCGTACCGCGAGCATGACATAAAGCGCCACCAGGGTTGCCGCGATGGCGGCAGGGATCAGGAGCGCGAGCTTGATCATGCGTCTTCCCGATCGTAGGGATGTACCGGGAAGTGATCCGCGTAGGGGTTGGTCGCTTGTGCCATCCGTTCGCTGATCGCGTCGTAGATCTCTTGACCATTCTCGGTCAAGTCTCCACGCGTGTTCAGCATTGGCGCGCGAAAGTGCATCCGGCCCAGACGCGTGATTACGCCATATTGCCCGTAATCATGCGCTGCGAGGCTCCATGCTTCGCAGATGTCGAAGCGGTCGAATGTCGCGTTGGTCTTAGGCGTCCTCCGATGCAAAGTCCCAGAGTCCGAAGTCGCCACCGTCTCTGAACGCCCAGTGCGACCCGCTCGGTCGGTTGTGCAGGGTCCGAACGTTCAGCATCTCGATAGCCTCGCTGACGGCATCCGCGCGTCCTTCGACCATGTCGGCGACCTGATCATCCGTCATGCCGTCCATGTCATACCGGACGTACTGTCGAAGGATCTCGGCCATCAAGATCGGGTTGTCAATGCGCCGAGGATCATGCGGGAGGGTATCGACGATGTCGGCGAGGACCATTTCGGCATGATCCGCGCCGTTGACACTGTCCGCGTACAGTCCGGGCTCCCAGACACGTTGGACGTAGTGGACGGTCTTCCAAGCGTTCTTTTGAGTGGTGTAATCAGGCATGATGTTCGGTTTCCGTTGGTTGGTTCGTGGTTGGGGGTCCGTGGTTCGTGTCTAGCTGTTCAGGTCCCAGACACAATCCATGCACAAGCTCAAGTGTTCTAAGTCTCCCGCGCTTGTGTATCCGTGTCCCAGTTCCCGAACTCCGCTGAGGGGCGTGTTGCATCCATCGCACTCGCCATGAGAGAACGATGGATACGGGCAATAACACACGTCCGATCCGTCGCATCCGTTCGGGTGTTCTGTTGCTTCATCGAGCCATTGTCGGCACTCTTCATTTTCACAAGAGCGAAGCGCGCCACCAGTGGACACGAACTCAAGGCTAAGCAGGTAATTCGTAAACGCGTATCGGCGTTCACCGAAGGTGCGGATCTCGGGAGTGGTCGGCATGATTGTCTTCTTTCGTTCAGTGGTTGGGGGTGGTTCGTGATTAGGCTGCAACTAGCCTCTCTCCGATAGCGGGCAATCCGTCGCGAAGTGGAAGCGGTCAGCGGTCTCGTCCGTGATCTCGCTGTAGTCGTAGAGACCGTGCTTGATCGGGAGTCGGAAGCGACTCGGGTCGCGCTTCCACGTCTGTACTGCACCGTTTGTGCGCCATCGTTCGATCGTCTCGGTCATGCCGCCACGTGGGCCGATGTGACGTGCACAGCCCATGAAGTGGTATTCCGCGTGCGGATTGTCTCGGATGCTCTCAGGAGTAATCGTTTGCATGGTTGGTATCCGTTCGTTGATCAGTGTGTTTAGGTAGGTCAAGCCAAGCGAAAGGGTCATACGTCGTCCGATCCGAGTTTGATCGTTAGGATAGTCTTACGTTCTTTCTTTATCAAAATGGCTGAGTTCGCGCGACCTTGGTCGGTTCTTGGCGCTCTTTGCACAACGCCTCCACGAGATCGGCGAATGTGGTTACGTCGTTGCCTGTCGCTAGCGCATCTCCACTAATCGACCAGCTAGTCTCGCTGTCAAGTTCTTGTCCGCAGTCTTCTAAGAAGTCGAGGATCAACGCTTCTGCTAGTGTTAGGTGCATGGTTAGGTCCTTCGGTTGTAGTTGGGGTTGGGTTGGGCCATATTAGGCATGTTCGGTACATGCGGACTGGGTGGCTTTGATTGCCACCAGGTTAGCTTCTGTCCCATCATGCGCTTTACGTCGGATTCCGACGCTCATGGACCTTGTAGGGCTAATCATCCTGCTAAAGAAGGGATGACGCGTACTAGTAGCCTGCCTCAAATGGGGAACTCGCACCTAGCGCCACTAGGGACCGGATTACCGGTGGGCTGTTCGGACGCTGCCACCGTGTCAAATTAGGGCAGGGTGCGCAACCACATAGTTCGTGTAGCACGAAGGAGTTGGGGCGTCATAACGGGCGTATTCCCCATCGAGTGTCATCACGTTATGTGTGGATGCATGTTGGGTGGCTCGCTGGCTTTGTGCCTGTTTATGCCGTTCGGACACTGCCCGCGTTTACCCTGCGAACAGGCGTTGTATGTCTAGCGTATTGCCTGTCGGGGTATGATCACGAGAATCGTCATGCTGTTCGCCATAAGGAGATAAGATCCCTCCCTTCTTAGAGGGAGGGAGGGAGGGATCCCCTTCCCTCCCAACCCCGAAGGGAACGCCGCATTGCTCCTTATATAGTTCCTTCCGGACCGCACCAGATTTACTATTTTTCAACACCCACCTGGCCGAATTGTCTAAGTCTGCGCCGCCTTGACTCCAGATGGTCTGGACTGGTATGACTTAGACAATGTATTGAAGGGATTCCTATTTTGCATCCAGGAACCGTTGCAGGCGCAGTACCATTCACCGAGGATCAGCGATCGCAGGCGCTAACGATTGCGCTGTCAACGAGATCCGTTGATGAAGCCCTCGAATGGTTGAAGCGATTATGGGGGGCGGGATTACCGAAGGGTGAGGAACCTATCCTTCCGGGGCGCTCTACCCTCTACGCCTGGAAGCACGATACGTCTATCGTTCCGGACCCGAACATGATGACCCGCATTGAGGTGATTCGGCGTGGGCAACGGTCTGCCGACCTCGAAAAAGTCTGGGACTTGATCATGGTGGACGTAAAACGCAATCACGACGCCGAAACGATGACCTTCAAAGACTGGCGTGATGTGATGATTGCAATGGGGATCAACCTGGACAAAATCCGCCCTCCAGAAGCAGGCGGCATCAACTTCAACATCAACGATATGCGGACCCACAACATCTACACCGCAGTCGTGCGCCGAGATGAGCCTACACCAATCGAACTGACCGGAGAGGTAGTGCCTGATGACGACAGTATCGACCCCGCCGAAGGACGCGATTCCGGTCTACCAACTCCACGCCCGTCAGTGGGACCTCCTGGAAGCCCTGGAGACATACCATCCGAATGAAGTCCTGTATGGGGGCCAGGCAGGCGGAGGTAAGTCGCATCTTATCAGAGCTATTGCCTACCACTATGCGAACAAGTGGCCGGGATCGCACATTGCGATCTTCCGGCGCGTCTACGCCGAACTCGAAAAGACCCACGTCCGGGCCTTCATGCAAGAACTCCCCGAACACGAGTACAACTTCTCCCGGTCCCGATACCAGATAGAGTTGCCAAATGGCAGCATGATAGAATTCAACCACGCGGCCACCTTCGACGACGTATTCAATTACCAGTCCGTCGAGTGGGCCATGTGCATGATTGACGAGGTTGAGCAGTTCGAAGAGGAAGAGATTGACGAACTCAAGTCCCGAGTCCGGGCACCCACAGACGGCCAAGAAGCTGACTGGGAGGATTGGTTCCCGTGCTTGTTCCTCACCGCCAACCCTGGCGGCAAAGGCCACTCCTACCTCAAAGAGACCTTCGTCAATCCCGGCGTCCAGGCCAACCTCAACCCGGACAAGCCCTACTGGGAAGAACTGGTCGAGATCCCCAACGACCCCGACCCGATCGCCATCAGGAGGATGTATGTTCCAGCGGCTCTCAAGGATAATCCGTCGCTCAACCGACGCCAATACAGTGCCACATTGGCATCTTTATCTGAGGCCCGACGAAAGCAGCTTCTCGAAGGTGACTGGGATTATTTTGCCGGTAAAGCCTTCGAAATGCTCAATGCTGATACCCACCTCGTCGACCCGCGCCGTTTATTCGGTCAGACCGAATCCGGGTCCATGCGGCCCAGGCCGGTCGACTGGCCGGTCGTAATCGGCCTCGACCACGGCCAAGTCGCTCCCACCTGCGCGCTTTGGACGGTCGAAGACCCCGATGGCTTCTTCCTCACCTACCTCGAATACTACAAACCCAACACCGCAGTCGGGACTCACATCGAAAACGTCAAAACCTACCTCCAGCGAGATCAATCCCAGGCCGTCGTCCCGTATGCTGACCCAAATATGTGGCGGGTCAATCGCGGCAAAGGTCATATGGTTTGGTCACTCGCCGACGAATACGCATGGAACGGAGACCCTCCAGAAGATCGTACAGGCACTCCAGACGGAATCGTCCTTGCACACGGGATGCAAGATCGAGAAGTTCGACTAACCACCCTGCAACGCATCTACACCCCCCAAGAAGATCGCATGTTCCCGGTCTGGCACCCGAAGGCCGGTCAATACGGCTCCCCCCAAGCCTTCATCGCCTCACACTGCATCAACTACTGGCGGGAACTCAATCTCGCGCGTCTCAAGGATACCGCCGACGAGCGTGGCTTCCAGGACATCGAGAAAATGGACGACCACAGCATTGACGCGGCAGGCTTCAGTGTGCCAATGTTAGAGAGGCGAACCATTCGCCGCTCGACCGGACCTCGGCGCGTCCTGAAGCCCAGTACGAAGCGGAAGCGACCTACCCGTGCCGCACGAAGTCACCTCCTATAGCGACCTCGACGACGAAGCCTTTCTCCATCTCGCCAGAACAGTCCCGAAGCGCCCCATCTGGGTCTCTCACCACGAGTACATCGAGAAGATCCGCGCCCTCCGGGACGGTAACGATCCGCTCGACATCCCCGAAACGCACGCCGACCTCTCCACGATGCGGAATCACGAAGGCTCCGGCGTCCTCGATCAACGCATCCTGCAACTCGCCAACTGGATCTCGATGTCCAAGATCCGTGCCAGTGTCCAACCTGGGGGCTTGTCCCCCACCGTCTCGCGCGGTACGGACGCCCAGGAACGCTTTCTCGTTGCAGGCGAGAAAATGCTCATGCGCGGCAAAGGACTCCACAACTGGGCATTCGAAGTAGACGAAGATCTCGCCGAATGCGGAGTCAGCATCGTCCGAAGTGGCCCGAGAAGCTCTTACTTCGACAAGATGCCAACCGAAGACAAAGCACGCAATGATTACGTCAAAGGCTCCTCCCTCAAAGACGCTTGGTCACGCGAACGAATCGACCCGATCGGCTTCGCGTGCATTGAAGATCCTACCGGCGAGCCCCTGGTAATTACCTCCGAATCTACCCGCCACGTCGGCGAGATCGCCAAAGAGTTCGGGATTGAAAAAGCCAAACAAATCGCCAACTTCCATGACTTTGGTACCGCGCTCTCCAAAGACGATCCCGACGCCTGGCCTCAGCACGATACCAAACTGATGCTGAACGTCACAGTAGTGGAGGGTCCCGACAATGGAGCCCTTGTCGTCATCGATAACCAAGACGAGCACTCCAAAGGCCAAGCCGCCGATCGGGTAATCACGCGCTGGAAAAACCCCCTGGGGCGTCCATCGTACTTCCCGACCGTCATCTCGAAACGCCCCTGGCGCTCCCCTCTCGACCGCATGGCGCAGCTTACCAATCTCCGCAACTTCTACGCGACGATGCTCGACTTGCAAGCCGCAGGCGCGGCATTCCGGCACTGGCAGCTGATCGAGAAAGATACGCAATCTCAAATCCCCCTGGCGAACTTCGGCACCGAAGCCCCACCCGAACATATCATCTACAACATGGCCGAACCCCCACCCAACATGGGACCGGGTACGGAATGGATACTCTCCCCGTTCGAGTTCCATGACCTCATGCCGCGATATGAAGCCATCCGTGCCCAGCACGAAGAGTCCGGCATCTCGGTCTCGCAGATTATGGGCCAGGGCGTCAACCAAAACACCCACGTCGGCACCGCCCACATCATGGAGCACGAAACCCGGCGCAACTTCAACAACGTCTTTATCGCTAAGGAACAACAGTTAGAGGACGAGTGGCGGGTGTTCTTCCGCTGGCTCCGGGATGTCCACAAAGATCAGCTGTACGTCTGGGCGGTCGCCCGCGACACCCAAAAGGACATCGGACGGTTTATCAACATCGCCCTCTCTCTAAGCGGCGAGGATGTCAAGTCCGAAAACATCACCATCGAGATCCGGCCCGACCTGCCCATCGACCAAGCCGCCCGGTATCAACTCGGGATGCAGATGCGCGCAAACGGCGACATGACATACCGGAAGGCCGTGGAGCATAATCTCGTGCCCTTCGTGGATGATGCAGAAGGTGAGCGTATGTCGCGGTACGTGGAAGAACGCGAGCGGGTCAAGTTGGAAATCCAACTTCAAGTTGCCGCCCAGGAGCACATGGCGCTCATCTCAGGCGGCGGCGCAGAACAGCAAGCCGGTCCCGGTACCCCACCAGGCCGGGTCGGTTCCCCAGGTGATACCGGCAAAGGCCCGGACAACATCGCAGATAGCAGCATGAACCCAAGCTCCCAGGACGCCATCGGCGGGCAACCCGCCCTTATCTCCGGAGGGTAATGCTTCGTGATTTCCGATTCAGACCTCATCCAAAAGCTTGACGCTCAAGCCGAT
>Ga0187827_10009401_pt1 | contig 10366 bp, 8 predicted proteins | sample ETNtaG_39_FD_167969 | JGI IMG/M metagenome (GOLD analysis project Ga0187827, IMG submission 167969) | Marine microbial and viral communities from oxygen minimum zone, Eastern Pacific Ocean - ETNP2014_SV_150_PacBio MetaG (Illumina Assembly) | ecosystem: Environmental > Aquatic > Marine > Hypoxic... | reverse complement strand
ACTTTCTGGTGATGGCGATTGGGGAATTAATAATTTATCCCCTAAGCCTGAATGGATGAATTTTCTCCCTGATTGGATGTGGAGTTATAATTTTCCACATAATGTCCTTAACTCTGGAATCCCAATGGAGAATTGTGAAGATGCATTCTGGGAACCCTATTGTTATCAGTTAGCATACCCTGTATGGCCTACTGCTTTCTATGAGGTTATTATGGGAATCCTTATTTTTTATTTTCTATGGAGTATTCGTAATAGGATAAAAGTTGCTGGAATTATGTTTTTTACCTATTTAGCATTAAATGGTGTAGAGCGTTTCTTTATTGAAAAAATAAGAGTGAATACCAAATATAATATATTGGGTGGCATTACACAGGCAGAGATTATTTCTTTTTGTTTAGTTCTAATTGGCCTTCTAGGTTGTATTATTCTGTATAAGAATAATAAGAAGGCTACTCAAAAGGTACTCGAATAGGTCCCCCGCATTTTCTGTTGCTTTAGCAACTTTAACAAATATTATAAATTATTGCAAGATTAATTTCTTATTAATCACACCATTTTTTTTTGAATTTTGGTTCTTAAAAAATAAAGTCCTATAAATGTAATAAATCCATTCAGAATAAGTAGCTCAAAACTAAATACATAATTAAACCAGCTTTTAGAATTAAGGTTTATATAGAACGTTACAAAAGGAGATGTCATTGCTAATATTGGTACCCATTTATCTTTTACTTTAAATTGGGTAAAAAGACCAAAAGCATACATACCAAGCAGTGGCCCATAAGTATAGCCTGCTAATTGAAAAAGAGCATCGATTACGCTATCGTCATTGAAAGATTTTATAATCAGGATAACTCCAACTAAGATTATAGAAAAAAGTAAATGAACCCCTTTTCTGGTTTTAATCTGCTTTTGCTGATTCCCTTCCTTCTCAAAATCCAAAATATCCACACAAAAAGAAGTAGTAAGGGAAGTAAGAGCAGAATCAGCAGAAGAATAAGCAGCAGCAATAAGCCCTAAAATAAAGAAAATACCCAAAGTAATACCCAAGCCACCATGCAAGGCAATCATAGGAAAAAGTTCATCCTTATTCTGGGTAATTCCTATCTGCTCAGCATACATATATAGCAATGCACCTAGAAAAAGAAAAATGAGATTAACTACTACCAAAGCCCCTGCAAACCAATACATATTCTTCTGAGCATCTTTAGTGTTTCTGCAACTCAGATTCTTTTGCATCATATCCTGATCAAGCCCTGTCATTACAATAGCAATAAATACTCCAGCCAAGAATTGTTTCCAAAAATGCAATTTCCCTTCCCAAAAGAAAACTTGACTGTACTCACTCTCTTTTATAGTAGATATCATTGAAGTAAAACAAAGATTCATCTTATCTGATATAAGATAAATACTCATCCCAACTGCAATTAGCATAAAAAGGGTTTGTAAAGTATCAGTCCATATAATAGTTCTGATCCCACTTCTGAAAGTATATACCCAAATCAGCAAAACGGTAATAAGTACCGTTACAATATAAGGAACGCCAAAATCATCAAAGATGGCCATTTGCAACACATTAGCCATAATATAAAGACGCAAAGAAGCTCCAATTACCCTGCTTAGCAAAAAGAAGGAAGCACCAGTCTTGTAAGTGTTATTGCCAAATCTTTTCTTCAAATAACCATAAATAGAAGTGAGATTTAATCGGTAATAAAGCGGTATTAGTATAGTAGCAATAAGAATATAGCCAAGTAGGAATCCAAAAGTCATTTGCATATAAGAAAAAGCAGATGCTTGCACTTTTCCAGGTACTGAAATAAAGGTAATTCCTGAAAGTGTAGCCCCAAGCATTCCAAAAGCAACTATGTACCAAGGAGATTTTTTATCACCCAAGAAAAAAGCACTATTACTATCTGATTTTCCAGTATAATAGGAAATGAAAATCAGAAGCAAAAAATAGATGGCAATTACTGTTAATATAAGTGTTGATGACATATAAGTTTTGTTTTTACAAATCTATCAGAATATTTAAGAATAGGCCTATATTTGCATCTATGAATTTCCCTTCTAAACTTGTTGAATCAGCTGTAAAACAACTTTCTTCCTTGCCAGGAATAGGTAAAAAAACAGCCTTACGTCTGGTGTTGCACATGCTAAAAAAGGAAAAAATACAGGTAGAAAAATTTGGAGAATCTTTCATTAATCTGATTCGAAATATCAATTATTGCAAAGAGTGTTTTAGCATTTCTGATTTAGAACTCTGTGAGGTGTGCTTAAACCCAAAAAGAGAAAAAAGTATTATTTGTGTAGTGGAAGATATAAGGGTGATGATGGCAATTGAGAATACCATGCAATTCAAAGGTGTTTATCATGTTCTTGGAGGACTTATTTCTCCTATGGATGGAGTTGGCCCTTCTGAGCTTAGAATTGAAGAATTAGTTAGAAAAGTGAAAATCGGCTCAATAAAAGAAGTAATTTTTGCGTTAAGCACTACCATGGAAGGTGATACTACCAATTATTATCTCTTCAAACGTTTGAAAGAGTTCAATGTTCCTGTTTCGGTAATAGCAAGAGGAATAGCTGTTGGAGATGAACTGGAATATGCAGATGAAATCACTTTAGCTTCTGCCATTTCAAGCCGTTTACCTTACGAAAATTCCCTAGTGAATTAATGAAACTCTCGGTAATTATAGTTTCATATAATGCAAAGTATTTCTTAGATCAATGCCTGAGTTCAGTTATAAAAGCAACCCAAAATTTAGAGGTAGAAATTATTGTAGTAGATAATAACTCAGTAGATGAATCTGCTGAAATGGTTAAGAGAAAATTTCCAAATACTACCTTAATACATAATAAAGAAAATGTAGGGTTTTCAAAAGCAAATAATCAAGTAATTCTACAGGCAAAAGGAGAATTTATTCTACTATTAAATCCAGATACATTAGTAGAAGAAGATGCTTTGGAAAAGTCCATTTCTTTTATGTCAGATAATAAAGAAGCGGGAGCAGTAGGTGTGCAAATGGTGGATGGAAAAGGAAAATTCTTAGATGAAAGTAAAAGAGGGATTCCCAATTTTTGGACTTCCCTTTTAAAATTTCTAGGATTGCATAGATTTTTTCCAAAATCTAAACTTTTTAATCATTATTATTTAGGGTATTTAGAAAAAGATCAAAGGCATGAAGTAGAAATTTTAGTTGGTGCTTTTATGTTAATCAAAAAATCTATACTAGATAAAGTAGGGCTTTTAGATGAGCAGTTCTTTATGTATTGGGAAGATACCGATTTAAGTATAAGGATTTTAGAAGCTGGATACAAAAATTATTATTTAGGAGATGTTAAAATTATTCATTATAAGGGTGAAAGTAACAAACGGCATACTTTAAGCTTTACTATAGGATTTAATCGGTCCATGCTAGCCTTTGTAAGAAAGCATTTTAGCAAGCACCTACTTTTTTTACCTCTTGTAAGAATTGCTGCCATGACAAAATCTTTAATGGTTATTATCCGAGATTTTTTCAAAATATTTATTGACCCTATAATTGATTTTAGTTTGATATATCTTGGCTTGCTTTATTTTACCAATTTTTGGGGTACAAATTACGCCCCTTACCCATTTACTGAAACTTTCACAAATATTATTATTCCATCTTACATTCTAGTTTGGATAATATCCTTGTTTTTTTCTGGCGCTTACGACAAGCCTTTTAGAGTTAATCAAATAGCAATAGGTGTTATTTTTGGACTTTTAGTGATTGCAACATTCTCCAATTTCTTTAATGCAATCCGTTTCTCAAGAGTAATCATTCTAGTTGGAGGAGCATTGGTTTTTACTTTGTTTTTAGCCTTACGATTCATTTACAGAATTATATCATATAAGGATTTAGATATTGCAGGAAAAAGAGTGATGAACCTTTTACTTCTGTCTAAAAAAGCAGAATTCCAAAGAGCAGAAGAAATTATCTCAAACTCTAAGCATAACACACAATTAATTGGTTACTTAAATGAAAAGGGAGAGAATGGAGCTTTGGGCACTTTTTCCGATATTGAGAAGATGATTAAAATACATAATATAGATGAACTAGTTTTTGCTAGTGCAGATATTAGTATTAAAGATATTATTAAGCGACTTATTTTTCTTTCAGATAAAGGTGTGAAATTTAAGATATTACCTAAAAATAGCCATTTCCTTATTGGTAGTAATTCTAGAGATTCTTTAGGAGATTATTACTGTCCTGAGTCGAATTGGGAACTCTCTAAAAATAGCCATAAAAGAAACAAAAGAGTGATTGATTTTAGTATAGCTTTTCTATTTTTAGTTTTATCCCCAATATTAATGTGGTTATGCAAATCCCCTACAAACTTTATCAGAAATATGTTTTTAATATTAAAAGGAGATTTAACCTTTGTTGGTTTTAATAAAAAATACGAATCTCATTTTCCAAATATTCGAAAAGGGATTATAACTCCTATTTCAATGCTGAAAAACAATAATTTAGATAGTAATGAAATCAGAAAAAAGAATATGTTGTATGCAAAAAATTACAAAGCGAGAAACGATTTGTATTTTATCTTTAAGTGCATAAATCAACTTGGATAATTCATAATCTTTACAATTCTTTTTTAGTATTTTTGCTATTCAGAATTTTTAACAAAAAAATATGGCAAGAGTAAAACTTATTATACCTAAAATGGGTGAAAGTGTTTCGGAAGCAACTGTTATTTCTTGGTTTAAAAATGTAGGAGATATGATTGAGATAGATGAAACAATTATTGAGATTGCTACCGATAAAGTAGACTCTGAAGTTCCTTCAACACATGAAGGAAAATTAGTAGAGATGCTATTTCAAGCAGATGATGTAGTAAAAGTTGGTGAAGCTTTCGCTATTCTAGAAATAGAAGATGATGATAACCCTATAACAACTAAACCTTTTACCTCAGAACCAGAAGTAGTAAAAGTTGTTGAAGAATCTGTAGTAGAAGCTGTTAAAAGTACTAAAACTATCATAATTAATCCAGGAGAGAGATTTTATTCTCCACTTGTCAAAAATATGGCTTCGAAAGAAAGAATTGAAATGGCAGAATTAGAAAAAATTCCAGGAACTGGGAAAGATGATAGAGTCACAAAATCAGATATGATTGATTACATCAAAAACAGAGGTGCTACATCTACTACATCATCTGAAGCTCCAAAAGTTGCTCCAACAATATCTGGTGATTCTGAAATTATTGAAATGGACAGAATGAGAAAATTAATTTCTGCACATATGACTATGTCCAAACAAACTTCTGCACATATTACTTCTTTCGTAGAAGCGGATATGACTAATATTGTAAATTGGAGAAATAAAATAAAATCTGATTTCAAAAAAAGAGAAGGACAAAATATCACCTTTACTCCAATTATTATTGAAGCAATGGTTAAAGCAGTTAAGGATTTTCCTATGATAAACGTATCAGTTGATGGCACAAATATCCATATTTACAGAAACATAAATATTGGAATGGCAGCTGCCCTCCCTGATGGAAATTTAATTGTTCCGGTAATAAAAGAGTGTCAGAATAAGAGCTTAGTAGGTATTACTAAATCAGTAAATGATTTAGCGTTAAAAGCAAGATCAAGTCAACTGTCTCCTGACGATATTCAAGGAGGAACTATTACCATGACTAACATTGGTACTTTTGGGAATCTGATGGGAACTCCAATTATCAATCAACCTCAAGTAGCTATAATGGCTTGTGGAGTGATAAAGAAAAAACCTGTTGTTTTAGAGATAGAACATGGAGATGTAATTGCAATTCGTCATATGATGTACCTTTCTCTTTCATACGACCATAGAGTTGTTGATGGAGCATTAGGGGGGCAATTTGTAAAAAGAGTTGCTGATTATTTAGAACAATTTGATACTAATACAATCGTATAATATTTATAAAAAGCTCTAAATCTCCTAGTTCTTTTTTATACTTTTACCCTATGGATTTAAAATTAGAAAAACCTATTGTCTTCTTTGATTTAGAAACAACAGGAGTACAAATTGCAAAAGACAGAATCGTAGAAATCTCTATTCTTAAAGTGTTTCCTGATAAAAATAAAGAAAGTAAAACATGGCTTGTAAACCCTACTATTCCTATTCCAGAAGAAATTACTGCTATACACGGAATTTCAGATGAAAAAGTAGCGAAAGAACCTACCTTTAAGGAATTAGCTTCTGAAATTGCTGAACTCATTCATAATTGCGATTTAGGAGGATATAACTCTAACAAGTTTGATATACCTTTACTTGCTGAAGAATTTCTTAGAGCTGAAGTAAATTTTGACATGAAAAACAGAAAAACAATTGATGTGCAAAATATCTTTCATAAAATGGAAAAAAGAACTTTAGTAGCTGCTTACAAATTCTATTGTGACAAAGATTTAACTGACGCACATTCTGCAGAAGCAGATACTACTGCAACATATGAAGTTTTACTTTCTCAGTTAGATAAATATGATGAATTAGAAAACAATGTTAGTTTTTTATCTAAATTCTCAGAAATAGGAGGAAAATTTGCAGATATAGCTGGATTTATAAGATATAACAAAGAAGGGAAAGAAATGCTTAGTTTTGGGAAATACAGAGGAATAACTTTAAAGCAAATTTGGAATGAGAACCCTGGATATTTTTCTTGGATCAATCAAGCCGACTTTCCTTTATACACTAAAAATGTAATGCGAAATTTTGCAGATAAGATGAAATTGGAGAAGAAATTTAACTCCTAATATATGAAGATTATATGTATCGGAAGAAATTATGCAAATCATGTAAAAGAGCTAAATAATAACATTCCTAAAGAACCTATTTTCTTTTTAAAACCAGATACTGCCATACAGCCAAAGGGCCATCCTTTTCTTATTCCATATTTTAGTAATAATATTCATTATGAGGTAGAACTAATTCTAAGGATTAACAAAACTGGAAAACATATTGAAGAACAGTTTGCTCATAAATACTACTCAAGAATTGGATTAGGAATTGATTTTACAGCTCGTGATGTACAAAAAGAGTGTAAAGCTAAAGGGCTTCCATGGGAAAAAGCAAAAAGTTTTGATGGATCAGCACAAATAAGTAGAACTTTTATTGAAAAATCTGATTTAAAACTAGATAACATAGATTTTAGTTTAGAAAAAAATGGAGAAATCGTACAAAAAGGAAATACTAAAGAAATTCTTTTCTCATTTAATCAAATCATTGCTTATGCCTCAAGATTTTTCACTCTGAAAATTGGAGATTTAATATTTACAGGTACTCCTGAAGGCGTTGGAAAAGTAAGTACTGGGGATATCTTAAAAGGGTTTATTGGTGAAAGAAAAATGTTTAAAGTGATTGTTAAATAGATTAGTCAGCAACTACAACTCTTTCTACAAATTTCTTATCTCCAATCTTTATTTTTAAGAGATAAACTCCAACTGCATTATTTCTTAAAAAAGAAAGATTTATTTGATTGTTGGTTTGGGGAAGAATCGAAAAAGTCTTATAATTAATTCTATTTCCCTTAATATCATATACTTCTATGCTCATTACATCCATATTAGCAACATAAATATAAAGGTGAGAATTTTTGCTAATTGGATTTGGCACAACAGCAATTATACCAGAAGAAGTGTGATCTTTAGATTCCATTAAAAGCAAATCAGCCAATGCAAAGTTTGGCAATCCATATCCTAAAGAATCATTAGGATTCTCATGCAAATGCGCACTTAAAATAATTGCATTAATAATTTCTATATTTGTTCTATTTGGATGAGCCTGCCATAAGCAAGCAGTCATTCCGGCAATTACAGGAGAAGAGAAAGAAGTTCCATTTCCAGCCAAGATGCCATTATCTGAAGTAGCAACAATAGTATTTTTACCTTGAGCAACAACAGTTGGTTTTATTCGCCCATCAATAGATGGGCCATAAGAAGAAAACCAAGCAAAACCCCTGTTCTCATCCACAGCGCCTACAGAAAGGATACTATCTGCATCAGCAGGAGCACCAATATAATGCCAACTACTTGAACCAGAATTTCCAGCAGAATTAACTACAATCATTCCTTTTCTACTTGCAAGATTTGCAGCAATACTTACAGGAGTTGTTTTTCCATCCATATCAGAATAAGTATGATTCTGATTCACATCATCAAATGTGGTATAACCAAGTGAAGAATTGATAATATCTGCTCCTACACTATCTGCAAATTCAGCTGCACAAAGCCAATTATATTCCTCAATCAAATTTTCAATATTGCCATCCTCTGAGCGTAAGAGCCAAAAAGAAGCATTAGGAGAAGTTCCTATAATCTGACCATTATTTTCTGCTCCCATAGTTGAAAGCACCATCATTCCATGTGAATGATCTTCAAATACAGATTCCTCCTGAGCTACAAAATCCCAACTACCAAGAATTCTATCCTCTTCAAACAATTTTTTAAATGCATCCATCTCATTTGCCTTAGAAAAACCAGCATCCAAAACTGCAATAATTTTCCCTTCTCCTTTCAAATTTCTATTATGTAAGATATTTCCTTTTAGCATTTGTAGTTGATTATAAGCATTTCCATAATCTGATTTGTTAAAATTATTCTCAAACTTAGAATTTGTTCTCTGATTGGAGTTGTTCTTATTCCAACTTCCAAAATAATAAGTGTTTTTAATAAATGAAAAAAACATATTATCCACTAGATTAGAATCATTTGAAGAAAGCATTACTCCATTAAACCATTTAGAACAATTTAATACATCAAAACCTAAATTTCTGATGCTATCTACATACCAATTGTTAATTGGTAAGTCTTGAATTTTAATGGGAATATTTTGCCTTATTCTTCTGTCAATAGCTCTTTGCGAAAGAAATGCTTCAGGATTATTAATAGAAAAATTAGAATTAGACTTATCGGTAAAGTCTACCCAATATTTATAAATAATGGAATCTTGCTGAGCAAATGCAGAGAATGAGATTATTAAAAGAAAGATTGTCTTTCTTATTCTCATTTCTTTAAAATAAATCCCCCAGCAATTAAATCATCTCCTTCATAAATAGCAGCTGATTGACCAGGAGCTATTCCTTCCACTTTCTTATGAAAAAGCACTTTTAAGTTTTCTCCATCATTAGTAATTTTTGCTTTTTCTCCTTTGTGTTTGTATCGGACTTTTACTAAACATTCCATTCCATCTTTAATCTTTGGATACTTTAAATAATTAATGTCACGCACAAACATTTCTTGTTTCTTTAATTCTTCTCTACTACCCACAACAACTGTGTTTTCATCAGGATTAATTCCAATTACATAGGTTGGATCTTTCCCTAAAGAAACGCCTAATTTTCTTTGTCCTATTGTATAAAATGGATAGCCATCATGTATCCCAACTACATCTCCCTTAATTGTAACAAAGTTTCCTCCCTTTACTTTTTCTTCTAAACCACCTATCTTTCTTTTTAGAAAACCTCTATAATCATTATCGGGGATAAAGCAAATTTCGTAACTCTCATTTTTTTCAGCTAAAGCAACATATCCTCTATCAATTGCCATCTGTTTAATATCCTTCTTATGGTATTTCCCTATTGGAAAAATAGTTCTTTTTAGGCATTCCTGAGTAACTCCCCAAAGCACATAGGATTGATCCTTACTTTCATCTAAACCTTTTGCCACTATATATCTACCATTCTCCTCACGAACTTGAGCATAATGTCCTGTAGCAATAGACTCACATCCAAGCATATCTGCTCTTTTTAGAAGTGCCTCCCATTTGATATGTGTATTACAAAGCACACAAGGATTTGGAGTCTGTCCTGAAATATATTCTTCTACAAAATTATCAATAATAAAATCTTCAAACTCATCACGAATATCTAATATAGTATGCGGAAAACCATAATCAACCGCTAATTGGCGTGCATCATTTATAGAGTCCAAGCTACAACAACCCGTTTCCTTCTTTTTACCTCCTGAAGTCTCATAATCCCAAGTTTTCATAGTCAATCCAATCACTTCATACCCTTGCTCATGCAACAAAAGTGAGGCTATAGTACTATCAATACCTCCACTCATAGCCATCAATACTTTACCTTTACTCATTGTAATTTATAATGGTGTCTTGTACTCCTTCTTTGGAATAATAAAGCCAATCCCCAACTTTAATATTATTACTATAATTCCCAATAATATCTATTTCTCCATTAGGATGATAATAAGTATATTTTCCATTTAACATCCCTTTTACATAAGTGGTATTCATCAAAATCTGACCGGTATTGTAATATTGCTCCCATTTACCATTTTCCAAACCATTCTTCCAGCTTTTTATTTCATACAGTTGTCCTTCTTCATAAAATGTTTTTGTTGTTCCATGCA
>Ga0187827_10009400_pt1 | contig 10366 bp, 11 predicted proteins | sample ETNtaG_39_FD_167969 | JGI IMG/M metagenome (GOLD analysis project Ga0187827, IMG submission 167969) | Marine microbial and viral communities from oxygen minimum zone, Eastern Pacific Ocean - ETNP2014_SV_150_PacBio MetaG (Illumina Assembly) | ecosystem: Environmental > Aquatic > Marine > Hypoxic... | reverse complement strand
AAAGCCTCATCGCCGTGGGCCACCGCTTCCAGCAAAATACCGACCACCACCTGCAACAGCCTTTGTTGTAACCGGTTTCTGCTCTTGAATTGCAGTTGCCTGATTTGTCAGGCGAATTTATTCAATCAATGAATTGGGCAACCACAAAACTCAAAACCAAAATCCTTGTAAAACGGTGCGCTATTTGGAAAATGATTTGCGGTTATAAAGCAGTGTGGAGTTTTTTCCGATGAGAGGAGTGTATGTAGATAAAACGCTTTCCAGGGAGGGAACTTGTGAAAACTATCTCAGAAAATTTAACCTCAATAGTATTTGGGATGCTATTCGTTGGAATGGTTGCGACGTTGATCGCAACTTCGCATCACGACCCGCTACGCAACAATATCAACGATCAGTTGAAGGCGATGAAGAAGGCCCCCGTGCACAATCCAATTGACTCAAAAAATTTCTCACGCGGTCGAAGCAAACCATAAGCCGGGTTTTGTTCTCCCCGAAAGGAGAGGTGATCATCAATCTAGGCCTGCCGTTGCCGACAGGCTCGAGCAATCAACCCGAAAGTATCGGGCGAGCCGCCCTCAAGCACTTTCCTATTTGATCTTGCTCCGGATAGGGTTTGCCAAGCTACCACCGTCACCGGCGGTACTGGTGAGCTCTTACCTCACCGTTTCACCATTGCCGCCGCTAAAAGTTTGCACTTCTAACGGGTAGGCTGTGTCCTTTCTGTTGCACTTTCCTTGAGGTCACCCCCACTCCGCGTTACGGAGTATCCTGCTCTGTGGAGCCCGGACTTTCCTCTCTCCCGACTAAAAGCCGGAACAGCGATCACCCGGTTTACTTCGGAACCGCGGTTTCTGGATTTTCTTCCCAGTAAAGAATACGCAAACACTGCTCACAGTGATTTATCGTTTCGCCAACTTTAACGTCGATCACCTGCTGGGGAAGGACTTGCTGATGGCATCCCTGACAAACATTATCCAGTATGGTCACGACAGCGAGACTGTCCCGAGCTTTAATAACTTTATTGTATTGCCCCAGCAGTTTTTCCTCGATAGCACCAGCCGCCGCATGACGTCTTGCGCGAAGGACTTCCAATTCTTCTTCTGTACGCTCGGCCTCGGCTTCCTTTTTCGACTTATAAGCTTTGAAGTCTTCTTCTTCTTCCTTGCACAGGGCTTTAAGAGGAGGAAGTTCTTTTTCCTTTTCCTCCATCGTCTCCATCAACTCCAGTTCCTTATCTTCGAGAACAGAAATTTTTTCTTTTACCGCGTCGACTTCATGCAGGATTGCTGTGTATTCTTTATTGGTCTTGACCGCCGGAAGTTTGCTTTTGGTTTTAGCGATATGATCATTTTCTGTAGCGACTTCCATTTCCAGATCCTTGCGCTTTTTTTTCAATTCTGCGAGGACGTCCTGGGCTTCTTTTAATCCGTCCTGCTTCTCCTTAAAAGCTGTTTTACCAGACTCTATTTGGTGGGGGATGGCGGCTTTAGCTTTCTCCAATTCAGTGATTTCGCTATCCGTTTTTTGAAGCTCGATCAAGCGTTGCAGTTGAGGGTTCATTAAAATGAGGGCTCTCGGACTATCCGGCAGTACAACCCGGCGGTTTGTAAGTTGTGTTCTTTAAAGGTATACCGCAAAAATTTAGCACGGTGCCTGCGGGAATGCAAATTTTTCAGGATAAACGGTGGTGGAGGGCTGTGGGTTTCTTCAAGCGCGCTTGGGATGGGCTCGATTTGCCCAGTATACGAGGAAAACACTGGCAATAAATATTGAAGAGTAAGTTCCCACGAGAACACCTATCACCAGGGCAAATGAAAAGTCATGGATGATCTCTCCACCAAGAAAAAACAGAGCAACCACCACCATTAATGTCGTGCCGGAGGTAAGAATGGTTCTGCTCAGGGTTTGATTGATACTGGTATTGATAACATCCACCAGTCCTATTTTCCCCCTGCGACGCATATTCTCTCGAATTCGATCAAATATGACAATGGTGTCATTCAGGGAATAACCAATGATGGCCAGAAACGCCGCTACAATCACCAGAGTGAACTCTTTGTCTGCAACTGAGAACACCCCCATAGTAACCATCACATCGTGAATAAGGGCTATAATCGCCGCAATGGCGTATTGAAACTCAAATCGCCAGGATATATAAATGACAATCCCGATAATCGCGTAAATAATCGACAGGAGCGCTTTTTCCCGCAAATCTTTTCCGACTTTGGGACCGACCATTTCCACGCGCTCAATCACAATATCTTCTGCTTGATATTTCCCTTCCCCGATCAAACTGTCCTTGACTCTTTTACCCACTTCTTCGAGCTTGCCTTCGGATCGCTCGACACGAATCAAAATATGATTTTTTGACCCGAATTCCTGAATCTCACTCTCTCCCAAACCGATTGTTTTCAGTCCGTCTCGAATCTCTTCAATCTCTGGCGGATTCACAAACTTCAATTGCACCAGAGTCCCACCGGCAAAGTCAATGCCGTACTTCAATCCGCCATGGATCAGGATGGATACGATTCCAATCAGAATGGCAATACTGGACAAAGTAACGGCCATGCCCCTTTTCCCCATGAAATCAATTTCTGTAACGCGCTTAAAAATTTCCATAATTATTTATTCAGATACTCAGACGAGTTATTTTTTTCCTACTCATGACAATGTCGAAAACAGCTCGACTGACAAATACGGCAGTGAACATACTGGCCGCTATACCAATACACAGAGTGATCGCAAATCCTTTAACCGGCCCGGTTCCGAACTGAAACAAAACTACCGACGCGATGAAGGTCGTTAAATTGGCATCAACAATAGTACTGAAAGCCTTAGCAAACCCAGCATCAATCGCCGCGCGCACTGTTTTGCCAACACGTGTTTCTTCACGAATACGCTCAAATATAAGGACATTGGCATCGATGGCCATACCTACAGTGAGCAGCATTCCAGCGATACCCGGAAGTGTGAGTGCGGCCCCAAAATAAGCCAGAGCGCCAAGCATCAAAACAAGGTTCAACAGCAACGCCATGACCGCGACGATACCGGAAAGTTTGTAATAAATAATTATGAACATCATGACCAGTGCGAAGCCTAACAGCATCGACTTAACACCCTGCTCAATAGAATCTTTTCCCAGTGATGGCCCGACTGTTCTGTTTTCCAGAATAATTACCGGTGCGGGCAAAGCTCCAGCCCGTAAGATAATAGCCAGATCACGTGCTTCCTCAGTGGTGAACTGACCTGTGATCTGCGCCCGTCCGCCCGCAATTTCTTCCTGAATCACAGGAGCCGAATAAACATTGTCATCTAGAACGATGGCCAACCGTTTTTTGACATTCTCCCGAGTGACCTCCTGAAATATCATTGCGCCAATGCTGTTAAACGTAATGGCCACATAAGGCTCGTTGAATTCTGTGTCGTAACGAACATCGGCACCGCTCAAAGTTTCTCCGGTAAGCACCGTTCGCTTTTTCACAAGGAAAGGTGTCTTCGTCACCTCACCCGTTTCCAGATTCTCCTCACGCTTATATAAAATCTGGTCACCGTCGGGGATCGACCCGTTCAAAGCAGTTTCTGCGCTGATAGATTCATCAACCATTTTGAAATCAAGTCGGGCTGTTTTACCGATCAGTTTAATAGCGCGATCGGCATCCTTGATACCAGGCAACTGAATAAGGATACGCCTTTCTCCCTGTGCCTGAATGGTCGGCTCGGCAACACCAAACTGATCGACCCTGTTGCGAATAGTTTCCAAGCCTTGATTCACCGCGTTTTGCTGAATGCGTTTCTCTTCTTCTCTGGACAGGCTGAACTTGTACCCACGGCCTTCACGCACCTTGCCTTCATTTTTCATGTAGGCGGTGTAGTTTTTCATGATTTTTTCAACCGGTTCAAGATCCATCGCGTCGACCATAAGAACCGTCACGGTTTTATTCACAAGGTCGGTACTAACGCGGTCTACTTCGTAGTCCTCGTTCTGGATCTCACGTTTGATGTCGTTTGCAATTCGCTCCAGACTGGCTTCGACGGCTTTTTCCGTCTGTACTTCAAGCACCAGATGCATTCCTCCCTGGAGGTCGAGGCCAAGCGCAATCTTTTCCTTTAAAGGATAAGCGAGAAAAGCCGATCCCAAGACAACGAACAGGATCACCGGAATTTTCCATTTTAGGTCTGTAAACATGCTCAGTCTTTACCCGATTCCCTAGTAACTCCGATGGAGGTCCGATTGATTTTAATGCGTACGTTATTGTCAATTTGCAGAACGACAATATCGTCTTTTAGTTTTTTAATCTGGCCATGAATTCCACTCAAGGTAACCACATTGTCTCCTTCCTTCAACTCGTCGAGCATTTTTCTGCTCTCCTTCTGTTTCTTTTGTTGCGGCCTGATCAGGATGAAGTAGAAGATCAGGAACATCATGATCATCGGCGGTAAAAGAGAGAGAAGACTTCCCTCTCCTTGTCCTGCCGATTCTGGCGGCGGTGCCATGGCAAATGCTAGGTCCAGCATAATAAGATCTCTAAGTTGGATATTGACGTTTCACATCAATGTGAAACATTGATTGTGAAGCTTCCACAAATCACCACTTTCACATGGCTTGGAGCCTCGTATTGAATCGGTTTGGTATTTTACAGGAAAACAACTGGTTATCAAGACATCCCAACCAGTCGACCGGATTCAGATATAAAGAGTCGCTTCTACCAAATTCATCGAAATTTGTCAATTATTTAACAGAAGACCCTGTGCCGCAATCAGTAGAATTTCGCGCCTTTCTTGACGTTCTCCACTTCATGCGTCAATTCAGCGTATAGGGCTTGAAACTCTTCGGTGGTCAGCTTGGGGTCTCTCAGTCTTTGAAGATCCTCTTTGCTAACGAGAATCTCTGACTGCAGGTCCCAGGCCGAAGTCCCAATGGCGACATAATTGGGTGGATTCAGCGGACGAAGGATCAACCGCTCAATATTGTCGTTGTACTTGAACGCAATATCAATCACCAAACGTGCATCCTCGGCACTGACTCTACTGCCTATCGCGATGTTGGTGGGTGGGTGCCCGCCTTTTGGCTTCCAGTACTGGATGGTGTGGCGAAGTACTTTGAGGTCTTTGGATTTCAAAAATTTACGGATATCCCGGTTATTCTTTTTTTGTTTATGACCCAACCACAATTCGATGGTGCAAACGGTGGTTTTTCTTTCACCGCAAGGTGGTTTATTAGCCTCCGATTCGGCATGGGCGGGTAATAAAGCCACAGTAAAACTCAGTAGAAACAATATTGTCAGGGAAACCAGTTTTTTCATAATAAATCGCTCACCTCTAAAAATAAGTACGAATTTAGGAATTACAGAGTATTGTATCGAAAGTTCATCCCAAGTCAAGATGGGTTCAGGACCTGAAAAATTCCCCTGATTTTGGCCTTCCACCTGACTCTTCAGGTATCCGCATTGAAAACAAAGGTGGCGGGGAGAGTTGACCTTTCCCTTCCATCACTGCTTTTCACTCGTTCAAAATTGCGATAACGGACTTCTGGTTATCAGGACGCATTGATGTTCCCGTGTGACTGGCAAAAAATTTCCGCAATTGGCCGACACGAACTGCTATCGGGCCAAAGTCGTTTGCCAGTTTAGAGTGAGTGAACACAACAACAGGAATGAAGGGTCGTGAACCCAGTTTCTTTTCCAACGCGTTGATGTGTTTCCGATTTTCCCAAAGTGGATTCAATATCGTATCGTTTACACCTCTCCGCTTTATCTGCCATTCCCGCTCATCCTTATCCCCTGAAATTTTTCCGGGCAGGTCGCACAAGGTGATAACAAACACGCCATAAGGAGATATCACTACATACGGAATGGTCAGCATCCCTCTTTCTGCTTGCACAATCACATTGTCAAACACAACATATTTTTCATCCAGCCGGTCCAACTCATTTTTAATTTGTTCCGCCCCGGAAATGTTTGAGCCCCCACCTCCACTGCGAAGAAACAAAATGATAAGACCAACAAAAACCACCAGCGTGGCAAATACCTTGACCCAGTAAGCTGTGATGATTTCAATCATGGCAATAATAATTAATCACTTGGAAAATGGGTCTGGCGGTTCATAGGTCGATGGTCCTGATGAATTAAAACCCGTTGCGGAAGGCTCTTCAGCTTTTTGCAATTCAAACGCAACTTTCATTCCGGCCTGGGTTGGAAATAGTTGAGGGGATAACACCTCTCGCCGATCAGAAATATTTTTGAACTGCTCCCGTGATTTCTTCAAACAGGTCAGGGTAACCGGTCGTCTTGGCGGTAAATCATTTTGCGCTGACAGGGCCGCTCGGCGTCCGAACACGGTAATATCGAGCAACGAATTTCCCATGAGCCGATTGGTTCCGTGAAGTCCGCCGGTCACCTCACCTGCGGCCCACAATCCTTTCGCTTCGGTACAGCCATCCCTGTCCACCTGGATTCCACCATTCTGATAATGCAGTGTTGGATAAATTAGGATGGGCTGTTTTGCCGGATCTATCTGATACCGCTCGAACCTGTGAACGATTCCTGGGAACTGACGCCTGAGTGTTCCTTCTCCATTTATTATATCGATGAGTGGGGTGTCGAGCCACACCCCGGCTCTATGAGTCGGAGTCTGCGCTCCTCTTTTTTCGGCAACTTCACGGATGATGGCGGCCGCCAGCACATCACGAAAAGTCATTTCCCCTATGAAACGTTCACCTTCGGCATTCACCACCTGTGCTCCGGTAGAACGGATCGACTCGGTCACAAGTTGCCCGACCAAGGCTTCGGGATAAGCGGTTCCTGAAGGATGGTACTGGTAGCTTTCTCCATGCAACAGTTTGCACCCCTGCCGGTAAGCGAGGACCAAACCGTCTCCCGTCGCACCAAGGTGATTGCTCGTGGGAAATCCCTGCAAACGCAATTGACCGCTTCCTCCGGTGGCGAGTATAACTGCCCGCGCTGACACCGTGACAAGATTGCCTTTGTTGCGATCCCACAGAACTGCCCCGGTCACCTGCCCTGCTCCATCATCGAGGAGTTCAACTGCGGCATGTTCCTGCAAGGTCTGCGTGTTACTCAACAACACAGCGTCCTTCAACACACGCATAATTTCGAGTCCGGTATAATCTTTACAAGCCAGCACACGAGGTACGGAAGTACCGCCACCAGAACGCAAACGAAAAGTTCCATCCTCATTGCGATCCAGCGTGCAACCGAGCTTGCCCAGCCAGCGAATGGTATCCGCGCTATTTTCACATAAAACACGAAGCAGATCCGGGTCGTTTTTACCGTGACCACCAACGTACGCATCTGCAAAATGTCTGCGCGATGAATCATCGACTCCCAGTGAAGCTTGAATCCCACCTTCGGCCATCACGGTATTGGAATCGCCCAATCTTAGTTTTGTCGCGAGGTGGACTGTCAGTCCTGACTCTTCCAAAGCGAGTGCCGCCGAGGCTCCCGCCCCCCCTCCGCCCAGTATGAGCACGTCTGTTTCGATATCGACCGATGGCTCAAAATTTTGCGGCAGGTGGCTGTCCGATTCCAGAAGGTCCGCGAGTTCATGAGGAAATTTGCAGGTGTCTGCATTGGGTCCGACCCGCACATTGCGTTCCATCCCTAGGTAATCGGGATGAAACTCCTGAAGAAGTTTATCCGCGTCGGCATCACTCAGTGTAGGAGGTTCCTGAAGCAACCGTTCCTCGCGGGTCGCCTCGAGTTTCTTGAGGGAATCACTTGCCCAATCCATCACTCTTCAATCCCTCCACTGTTCCTGAACTGACGAGCGTGATTTATTCGTTCAGTCGGATTGCCTTCAAGAAGATACTTCCATTCCCGCTCGACCTGCTCCGGTTCCACTGCAACGACGGCTTCCTTGAGCGGACCCAATGAAGCTCCGATAGAACGGCGCACCCACATTCCCATGTTGTGTGGTTGCACCCGGTCCTCGCAAACGAAACGACATAATCCACAATGAATGCAGGTTGTAAAATCCTCTGCCACAACGCTGAGCTGATCCGACTGCATTCTGAGAACTGAATCCATCACCGGTATAGACATCGGACAAGCCGATGTACAACTCCCGCATTTGGTACATCGATCAAGAGTTGGATAGGCGGTGCGTAATTTTCCAGCATTTGGACTGGCTTGAGGCGCAACCGATGGAACAGGGTCTACTGGACAGGGAAAGACTTCCATCCCTTCCTCCGCCGTGCACAGGCAGGCCAGATCGGTCCTACCCGGGCGTCCATCCGGAAAGCGAACTGTAATGGTGCAAGCCCCACAAACACCACCCACACAACCGGTCTTGACCGACTCTGCCATTCCAGCGGCCCACAGGGCATGAATCACCGTTTCACCTTCCCTGGCCTGAACAGGTTTCCCCGCTACTTTTATATCAACCGTTTTCATAAAAACAATTATCAATGAACCCTGGTAAATTATCAATGCCGATTGCCTCTTTCGTCGGTTCTATGCTAGATTAGCGATAGTAAGATTGTTGAAAAAGTTTTTGTAGTTGCCCGATTCCCGTCCCCCTATCATTAAAAGTTATATGACATGAGGGTGGATATCGGGCAACTACACTTACAAAAAGAATCATTCAACCCTCATCTGGTTTTATAATATGTCCGGACATTCCAAGTGGTCAACGATCAAGCATAAGAAAGGCGCGGCCGACGCGAAACGTGGGAAGATTTTCACCAAGGTCATCAAGGAAATTACCGTTGCGGCTCGCATAGGAGGCGGCGATGTTGATGGCAACCCACGACTGAGAATGGCGGTTCTAAAAGCCAAGAGCGTTAACATGCCGCAGGACAATGTGACCCGCGCCATCAAAAAAGGCACCGGGGAACTGGAAGGCGTCCAGTATGAGGAACTTTCTTATGAGGGTTATGGACCGGGAGGTGTGGCCATTTTCATGGAAGTGATGACCGACAACAAAAACAGAACCGTTAGCGAAATAAGAGCCACTCTGGGTAAACGTGGCGGCAACATGGGAGAAAACGGTTGTGTCGCATGGATGTTCGAGAAAAAAGGATTCCTTGCCATCAAGATATCGAAAAAAGGTGAAGACGAGCTGCTGGAAATGGTTATCGACGCGGGTGGTGACGACATGCAAACCATAGAGGACCATTACGAGATAACCACTTCTGTGGAAAACTTCGAAGCAGTACGCAAGGCCATTGAAGATGCAGGCATCGAAACCGAAACAGCAGAGCTAACCCGTATTCCGGCAAATACGGTCAATGTCGATGAGAAACATTGCAAGTCGCTTCTTCGCATGATGGACGAGTTGGAAGATCATGACGACATCCAGAAGGTGTATTCCAATTTCGACATCACGGACGAAGTGATGGCGGCCATCGAAGCAAATTCCTAGTTTCTGGTTTCAAAGTAATACCGCGAAACGTTTTTTCCTTTCACCTTCCTGAGTTTTATGTTGAACCCTCGTCACCCCCTATCCTTTAAACCTAATCAGGAAAAACTATGCGTGTGATGGGTATCGATCCCGGAAGCAACTGCACCGGGTATGGAATCGTTGAAGAAATTAATGGCGACCTCAAAGTGGTTCACTGGGGAAGCGTTAAAACAAAGCCGCGCCAATCTTTTCCGGAGAAACTGAAACTCATATATGATGAACTCATCGCGACCAGTCGCGAGTTCAATCCCGATGAAGTGGCTGTCGAAGATATGTTTTACGCAACGAATGTCAAATCGGCTTTGAAACTGGGGCAAACAAGAGGTGTCGCTATATTATCCGCTGTCAACGAAGGCAAACCAGTCGCCGAGTACAGTCCGCTGGAAGTCAAGCAATCGGTCGTGGGCTATGGTCATGCGGAAAAGGAACAGGTACAGGACATGGTAACCGCTATTCTGAAGCTCAAGGAAAAACCAGAGCCCCTGGATGCATCAGACGCGCTTGCTGTCGCCATCTGCCACATTCACGCCGCTACGGCAAACTCTAGACTCAAGGCTGCAAAAGGAACATGATCGCACACCTAAAAGGCAAACTCACACATAAGTCACCTGTCGAAATCGTCGTCGATATCAACGGCGTGGGCTATCAGGTTTTTGTTTCGCTCACTACATTTTACGCGTTACCGGAACTGGGAAGCGAAGTGTCGCTGGGCATTCACACTCACATGCGTGAAGAAGCGCTGAAGCTGTTCGGGTTTTACGCGGTCGATGAAAAGAGAATCTTCGAAAAACTCATCACCGTCAATAAAGTGGGACCCAAACTCGCGCTGACAATTTTGTCCGGCATGCCGCCCGCAGAATTCCTGTCAGCCATCGACTCCAGCGACGTTGCCAAACTGAGTACCATTCCGGGAATCGGACGCAAAACAGCGGAACGCATGATCCTT
>Ga0187827_10009399_pt1 | contig 10368 bp, 7 predicted proteins | sample ETNtaG_39_FD_167969 | JGI IMG/M metagenome (GOLD analysis project Ga0187827, IMG submission 167969) | Marine microbial and viral communities from oxygen minimum zone, Eastern Pacific Ocean - ETNP2014_SV_150_PacBio MetaG (Illumina Assembly) | ecosystem: Environmental > Aquatic > Marine > Hypoxic... | reverse complement strand
CCGGATTGGTCGCTTGCGTCCTCCCCCCAGAATGATGCATCTGAAGCGGAGAGGTCGGTATCCATGGCCCAGCCGGAAGCTTTACCAAGTATGAGGTATGTCTGGCCCGTAGAGTCACCGCTGTTATTATTCCCCCATGCTCCAATCAGAATGTCGTCGTATCCATCTCCGTTGACATCCCCCGCACCTGCGACTGACCATCCGGCCCTGTCGAATTCACTCTCGCCCCAGAACGATGCATCATCATTTCCGAGATACAGGTCCATTTCATAATCAAGTGCCTCCGAATGGGTCGGAATGAATAACGTTAACACTAGCATCAGGAATATCATGTACAGTGCAAATCCTTTTCTCATTGTGACTACCTTTTAAAAAATTGTTTCTCAATTTTTCAATTAATATATGAATTGATAGTTACTATGATAATTAAATATTTTTCCTTTATCCAATAAAAACGCTTTCGATGATAACGCTCCCATGAACAATCCGCCTGTATTATTATTGATGGATACCAAACACCCACAAATTATTAATATATCAAGTGCCAGTATATGACCGCTTATTTAAAACGAAAAAAGGAATCATCGATTATAAAAGTAGAAAAAAGTGGTGCATCTTATGGATTTGGATCAGAATGGATTTCACAACTGGAAGAACGGAGTTCTGACAATTATTATCGGCTTGTTTTTAATGGGTTCCATATTATTTGTAATGGGTGTCGCATCCCAAGGGACCGCTGGTGCTTTAAGCGCAGATTTCGATATTGAGAAATATTATTTCAATACCGGGGAATCGATTCATTTGGATGCAACAAATTCCACCTGTCCAGCAGGGGAAACGCTCCTCTACCTTTGGGATTTCGGGGATGGAGTGATAAAGAATTCACAAGAATGCACCATTAACCATACCTATGAAAAACCAAATCAATACACAATAACTCTTACTGTTTCGGACTCGAACAGCGATACCAGTTCGACATCCATTATGATAAATGTTTCCGACCTGCGCCCGATACTAACGATCAGACCTCCCTCACATCCTGTTAAAACCAATACTCCCGCTGTATTCGAGGCATCCCCTCACTACATCGTGGATCACCTGGTGCTTTACGAGTGGGATTTCAACGGGGATGGTGTTACAGACATATTTTCACCGGATAGGAAGGTCACATATACTTTTTCCAATGTATCTTCCGAATTTTCCATCTCTTGCCATCTTACTGATCATAACGGCATTCTGAGCGAGAAAAAAACTTCTATAAAGATTGATATTGTAAAAGATTGGTACCTTCTGGATATTACATCCCCGGAACCCATATCTGAATTCGTTGTGAACCGGGAAATATTTTTTTCTGTGACATTACTGAATGAGACCGGACATCTATTGGAGGACCAGTCAAGGGAATGGCTCCACGATCAGACCGGCGAGTGGATTTTTTACCAGTGGGATTTCAATGGCGATGGTTTTCCGGATGAGATAACAGAGGAGAATTATACAACTCATACATATGACAGATCCTTTTCAGATGAAGAATTATATACTACTATTAACATGTCGGTTTTAATATCCAATACTACTGAGATCTTCTTCATTCAGGACCACTTTGAAATAAAAATAAACCCATATGTGGATTCTTGGGAAACACTTTCCGATACGGTGGTTATTGCGATTCTGGCGATCTGCGGATTCATCATCGTTGTGGGTTTTTTCGGAACTGCAGCACTAAAAAAATACGGGGTTCCCGAGGTTCTTTCCCTCGTTACACTTGGGGTTATCATGGTTCCGATACTGGGCCTTATGGAGCCTGAACCCATGTTCCGCATTTCAACCGTTTTTGGTTCGCTGGCCCTGATGATAATACTCTTTGACGGTGGTCTCACCCTGAATCTACAAAGAGTAAGGGAAGAGAGCTCAAGAGCATTTTTATTGGCCCTGATAGGTTTTATTATCACTATCTCCACTGTCGGATTCTTTGCAGGTATGCTTCTTTTCGACAACAACTGGCTAGTGGGTACACTATTCGGTGCGGTGATAGGTGGTACAAGCGGGTCCATCGTATTACCCCTTATCTCCAAGCTGAAGGTAAGTGACAGCACAAAGACCCTGGTAAGCATTGAATCCACAATAACAGATGTGCTCTGCATCGTTGTAGTCATCGCCATAGCAAATTATATCTCGCCGTTGTCCGGAAGCGTTGACGCAGGGGCGGGTTTCAAGGCAGCTGTCTCGACATTATCAGGTGCATTTTTGAAGGGATTTGGATCCGGATTGATACTGGGTCTTGTATGGATAACGGTGCTGAAGAAATTACAGAAATTTCAATACAGTTTCATGCTGACAATAGCCGTTGTATTCCTGTTATACTCGTTAAACGAATATGCCGAAGGATCCGGTCCCATCAGCGTTCTGATATTTGGATTGATACTTGCAAACGGTAGGGAATTTGGCGCTATGCTTAGAATCAAGAACGTCAGTGAAGTTTCCAAATCCATGAAGGATTTCCACTCGCAGCTATCTTTCATAATAAGGACGTTCTTCTTCGTATTCCTGGGTATAATAGTTAGAAGAGAATTGTTTTTTGAAGTTGAAAGTCTGAAAATCTGGGGATATGGACTTGCACTGGTGGTAATAATCGCTTTTGCACGTTGGCTTGCCGTCAAGATAGTGGTCCGCAAGGGAGAGGCAAGAAGAGACCAGGGATTATTGACTAAATTACTGCCCAGAGGTCTGGCAGCAGCCGTTCTCGCCTTGGTGCCGGTTACCTATCATTTTGTCGACAATGATATTTTAACCAAGGATCAAAGCGATATGTTTTTCAATTTAGCCTTCGTCGTTATTCTATTTTCGGTAATCTTCACAACAATTGGAGTACCTTTGTGGCAGCGCAAGATGAGAATGGCCGGATATTGCGAAATCGACAAGAAAATATTGAAAAACAGCATCGAGAAGAAGCCGGAACGTAAAAGACCTGTGACTGGTGAGAACGATAAAGCGCCCTTGGTACCCAAAAAAGATACTTCCAAGATGGTAAAAGATAACAATACGAAAGAATCCGGGACTAAAGAAAAAACATCTTCCCCGAACAAAAAGAATGAACCCAAAAAGGGGAAACGAAAAACTGACAAATCGGGAAGGGCTAAGGGTGGAAAATCCCGACAACGGGGCAAAACCGGTACAAGAGGCAGGTCCCGTAAAAGCAGGGGGAAAAAAGATAAAGGCCAAAATGGGCAAAAAAGTGGTCTTTCCTCTCTCCAAGAACAGATAGATTCCGATATCGAACATTGGGAATCGGAAGACAATTCCTCTTCTGATGTGGATGGAGGCACTTCTCAAAAAAAGGCAGATATTGATCCCAGCAAGATGATGGCCCGAATCATGGAAAACGAATTGGACCTTGAGGACTATGACCGCGGCTCGTCTCGGCGATCTTTTTCCAAAAAAAATGAACAGATATCTGAAATGTTGAACATTCTTGAAAACGATCCTCAAGCATCCATCCTCAATGAAAGGGGATCATATGAGGACACTTCCATGGATTATATTTGATTTTTTAAGGGATATTTGGAATGATCATGGAAGAAGTGATATAAATGAATCTTCGTAAAGTTAAGGACATTGAGATATCTGATGGACTTACGGTATCCGAACTTATTGAAAAACTCTATGATGCAGGGGGTTTTTCGGCCAAAAAGGTCGCTGAAGCAGCGATGATACTTTCCAATATGATCAGGAAAAAGGATTGTACGGTTTTTCTCTCGTTCCCCGCCTGTATAATATCCACCGGAACCCGGGGTGTTATAAAGTATCTTGTAGAAAACAGTCTTGTGGATGTCATAATAACCACGTGCGGGACGCTGGATCACGATCTTGCCAGGGTCTGGGCCGATTATTATCATGGCGATTTCAGGGGGGACGATCTGGAGCTTCATCGTCAAGGCATCAATCGACTGGGAAATATATTCATACCTAATGATTCCTATGGTACGGTCCTCGAGAGAAATATGCAGCCGATATTAAACGAAATATACGATTCGGGAGGCAGGGAGTTATGCACGAGAGAGATCATCGAAGAGTTCGGGAAAAGGATTACTGATAAAAATTCGATCATCTACTGGGCGAACCGCAATAAGATACCGATATACGTACCTGGTATTACCGACGGCGCTTTCGGCTCGCAGATCTGGCTATTCACCCAGACCCACCGGGATTTCAAGATCGACCTTATGAAGGATGAACAGGAACTTTCGGACATAGTATTTGACGCAAAGGCTTCAGGGGCCCTGATGCTTGGAGGGGGTATTTCAAAACATCATACCATCTGGTGGAACCAGTTCAGGGACGGATTGGACTATGCGGTGTATGTCACCACAGCCGTAGAATATGACGGCTCTTTGAGCGGGGCACAGATGAGGGAAGCTGTTTCATGGGGCAAAGTACGGGAGGACGCAAGGTATATAACAGTAGAAGGCGAGGTTACGCTGATACTACCACTAATGGTCGCCTATCTTAACGATGAAATACGTAAGGGAAATCCTCTCGATTTAAAGTGATGGACAAAACGGATTATTTGGTAGGGCTAGGGGACCCGAAAAATATTTTTTAGGAAAGTTTTAAAATTTAAGACATTTATTGACCGGGAAGTGATATTGTGACAGGGAAGAAGATTTCTTTAAAGCAAAGAGCTAAGGATAATCGTTTATGGATCGCATTGGCGACCTCCATTATTGGAGCAGCCGGACTATTCTTTTCGATCTGTGGGGACCCTGTCTTCGGTGTTTGGAACGTGGGCATCATGAAGGATTTTGCCCATATGGTGGGAGATTGGAACTGGTGGATATTCCTTTTGTCCATAATTGCAGCAATTGCAGGAGCCGGGTATTTTATAGATTTTCTCAGGAAAAAGAGCGAGTTCATGGAACTGATCGACACAAGCTCCAAGAAGGCTTATCTGGAAAAACAGGAAGACATCGAAATGTTGGCATGGAAACTCGGAACCTCTTTTGAGGCACTTGTGGATGAAAAGATGGCACAATTGAGGATCAAGCGTTAATAAAAATTGCTGGTGAACGACATGGCGGCCTATTGCAACCGGTGTGAAAGATACATAAACCAGTATTGTGATCGATGCGGAGGGAACGCCGGTATCAGTTATTGCGAGATGTACGCGTGCGGCGGTACCATGATTTGCCCCATTTGCGGCAATAACGAGCTGGTTGCAAGAAAGGATTTCAAGAAGGATACTGATGGAAAGGAAGAGGAGAAACCAGGTTGGAGTGCGGTGAAGGAAGGAAAAGGCATTCACGGGAGTCAGGAGGGGCGCTGCCCCGTCTGTGGATTCGAGATCAAACCTACCTGGAAGTACTGTCCCGAATGCGGGGTTCGATTCTCCACACTGTCCAGGACCAGAGAATAGATTTTTTTGTAAGAAATCAATATTTCAGTTTGACTGCTATTTTGCTGCCAGTTCGGGCATAATTATACGGGATTCGGCCTATTATAAATATTAACACCGCCAGCCCCAACCAGCCGAATATTCCCATTATATTGGGAATATCTGTCAAACCAATATAATATTTCAGGATATCGATTCCCACCATAATGACCAGACCACTGGAAATTAGCGAGAAAAGGGTCAATATTATGGAGCTTACCAGATACCCTTTTCTGATATAGATGTCGAGAAGCCTTCCAATAGTATACAAACCACCTGCGGCGATCAAATACCACAATGAATCGCTTAGAATGATGACTGTGCTCTCGATCATGGTGCTTTGTGGGTCCTTGTTCACTTCCAGCGCGGCACGTCCGATGGCAAAGACAACTAGTATTACTGCAAATATGCCTGTGAAGGTAGAAATATATCCCTTTTCAACTCCCGCTCTGAAATCTCTAGCGAATCTCACCGCGCCCTCTTCGAGATGATATATCTTTACGAGAAGGTATCCGCCTATAATCACAAGTATGATGGGAATACCGATGTCGGGAAAGTTTATGGAAGCAGCGAGTCCCGAGCTTATTCCCCAGAAAAACAAAAGCAGGGCAACAGGGAGCATGAACTTTTTCTGTATCTTGTCATCGCTCATCAATCTGGTTATGAGATAATAGGTGTCTTCGATACTTTTTCTTTGTTTTACTACCACTCGTTCTATGGAATCTACGGTTATGCGAGACGTGACGACAGGTGTGATAAACTCGTCTTCCGCACCATCGGAAACCAATATTACACCTGTTGGTTCGATCTCTTTGATAACGATATCTAACTGGGTTGCGATAACCTCGTCCGAACGCTTTCCTACCCGTTTATCACCGCAAATGGTGACAATCTCAACTGATCGCCCATCTCGTTTCAACTCGTCGTAAATTTTGATACCGGCCATGGAGGTATTCACATCGCTATCCTCCGGGTCCGCGAGTGCAAGTGCAACCGCAGCATCCAGATTCTCCTTCCTGCCGATAATTGGGGATATTATGCTGGCTTTTTCGCCCATATCATCGTCCCGATCAACGCAGAGTACCAGTGTTTTCATCTGTAATAACCTTTAACGTTGTTGAGAAAATATCGATCCTGTTCAAACTAGCATATCCAATAATATAATATCCATTATTTTAATATAAGTATTTTCCTGTCTGCCGTTTGGGACGGGATATAACGACAGAAGGGCTTCTTGGAAAAAAGATCAGGCGCCGCGGGACATCTTGGCCTTGGGTCTGAGACCCTTGTAATTGCACTTTCTGCACCTCGTAGCCCTTGGGGAATTCCTGGCATTGCAGCTCATGCAGATCTTTTTATTCAGGAGTCGTTCTTCCGCTTCCTTGAACCTTGCCATTTACCATTCCTCCTTGTTTTACCCTTACGGCGGCCTCACGGAAACCGCAAAGTGGTATTTAACAGTTCTCCGCTTGAAAACACTTTTACACCCAAAAAATCTCATTTGAAGAGACCCTTCCAGTTGTAATCGTCCCACAATTTTCTATTTTTTATGTCACTCACGTATTTTCCCTTGTATCCAGTGAGCGCGCGCCATTTCCATGAGGCCCATTTCATGGGTCTGAAAAAGGTGCGGTAAATCATGTGGGAAAGAACAGGATGCGGACTCACCCATTTCTCGAGGTTGGATATGCTGTCGCTGTTTGCTTTCATAAACGGATCTATAACGTCCTTGACGGGGATTCCACTCATTCGGATCTTGGACCGGTCAATAGGTCCCAGTCCCCGCTGGTTAGCGTGAGAAATGTGTTTTATCTTAAATGGATCGAATCCCATTATCTCACAGGCCACTGCATCAGCCGCAACGGCGTTGGTGCCGGTTAGCAACAAGTCAAGTTCTTTTGGCAGACCGGCAATGGGTCCGTCGCTTTCAAGGCCGATCCTGCCGTCCATCACCACAAGCCGGGGCTTCAGTATCTCCAGCATGTCACCCAGCACCTTTTCGATGTAGCCATGATGCTTTAATCGAAGGTCGTCTGTCACGCAGCCGAAATGATTTTTTATTGTTAGGGTAACTTCGGTGAGCTTGTGGGTCTTGAACACTGGCATGGATGCGAAGACATCGCAATCGGCATAGGGTACCGGCGCATCGTACGTCGTAAAATGCCCCTTGCGTGACAGTTCGACCTTTTTTGTCTTCTGTTTCGAAAAATTCACAACCTCTGCCCCTGCTTCCTCCGCCGCTTTCCATATGCCGCATCCCTTAAGAGCGGTTTCCGCACTGACCCGCTGGAGGTTGGATTCGCCCACGATGACCCGGTCTGCCCTGCTGCCCAGCAGTTCCACGAACTCGCTGACCAGTTCGGGAGTTACGGTGAGACCGGGTAGGTAATCGAAATGGGTGGCGTTCACCTTTATTGTTACTGTATCTCCCTTGTGAACTATATCCTTCCATCCCACTGCTTCAAGGGATTTTTTTAGATTCTTCTTGATTGGACGGTATCTGGAAATGTGTACCTTCTCATCCTTCCCCTTGGATTTCGGTGATTTCGTCATTATTTTCCTTCCCTGAAGAAATTTTATTCTGAACTCGAAAAGAAATTATCCAGATAATAATTGGCTTTCTGGATTCCATCATAAAGATTTTATAATTATTTAATGATTCTGATTATACGGATGAAAGCAATTAATCCCAAACTGATTTATGATATTAATACAGATATCCGGTGACCACAATGACACTGCTGGCTTCAACAGGGATCATCGAGTTTCTACAGTCTCATTCATCCACTCCGTTGGATATACTCTTCTACGGAGCCACAGCCATATTCTCACCGTTGATGCTGGTGGTCTACTTCGCTATATTGTTCTGGTGGGGTGACAAAAAACGATGGTCCTTCGGATTTACCTATATAATTATCCTTTCTTTTTCCATCATCCTTCTAAAAAATATGTTCAATCTTGCCAGACCTCCAAAAAAGTTTCACAAAGTTGAGGTATCCGATATGGGATTTCCCAGCGGTCATTCTTCCGCCATCAAGGGATGGTCCGGTTGGCTGATATATCTGAAACCGTCCCGTTGGGTTATCACCTTCGGAGTGACAACTGCTATTGTAGTCATGGTCTCGAGGCTCTATCTCGGAGTTCATTATATTCGGGACGTGCTGGGGGGATTGTTACTAGGAATTATCTTCGTACTTTCAGGTATTCTTTACAGGCGAAGGATACATGCAAAGGTATCGAAATTAAGTTCAAAAACCAAGATCGTCTTCGTTCTCGTTGTATCTCTCGCTATGTTAGCTTATTCGTTATTCTGTGAAGATCACGATACGAAAGGAGTAATGTTATCCGGTTTGTTGGCGGGATTCTGGATTGGACGAATTCTTTTTTCTCACATATACCAGAACTCACCTTTCGAGGAAGCACTAACGAATAAAGAAATCAAGCGCTGCGTCATTCGTCTCCTGATCGGTATCCCCGCCGTGTTGGTTCCAATGGTGATCACACAACTGCTCGAATCAATTGATATTTCGATATATTCCATTCTTTCTATTACGTATTTTATATTCATCGGTATCGGAATTATTATATCATTCGTACTACCCCAATTGTTCGTAAAGATAGAGAACCGCTCTTTGAAAAATAGTGAGGCTTGAAAAAATGAAAATAATGCTGGACGGCAGGATCAAAGACATGAAAAGCGTGTGGTACGACTCTAGTAAGAATCAGGTCAGTTATATTGATCAGAGGGCCTTGCCCTTCGACTTTATCATATACCGTGCTTCCACCCTCAGGGAGAACACCACCGCTATAATGGACATGGTGGTGAGAGGGGCACCAGCCATTGGAATCAGCGGAGCATGGGCACTATGCCAGGCGAAAAAGAACGGAGAAGATCTGGAAGAAGCAGCGGAATTGATCAGGGCCACGAGGCCCACTGCCCGTGATCTTTTTTATGCCATTGAAAAGGTTTTGGAAGCGGAAAAGAATGGAAAAGATATAAAAAAATTTTGCTGCAAGCTTGAAGAGGATATAATATCGAGATGCAGGCGAATAGGGGAGAACGGCGAAAAACTGATACACGAAGGTTGCAGTATTCTGACCCATTGCAACGCGGGAGCTCTCGCTACCGTGGATTGGGGGACCGCTATCGCACCAATGAGAATGGCGTTTTACGCCGGTAAGAAATTTATGGTATATGTGGATGAGACCCGGCCCCGGCTGCAGGGCTCGAGACTTACGGCATGGGAGCTTGGCATGGAGGGAATCGCCCATATGGTGATAGCGGACAATGCCGCAGGTTATTTGATGAGCAGGGGTAAAATCGATCTCGTAATCACAGGAGCCGACCGGATCACATCGAAGGGTTATGTGGCAAACAAGATAGGGACATATGAAAAAGCGGTTTTAGCAAGAGTGAACGAAATTCCTTTTTACGTTGCGGCCCCCCGAAGCACCTTCGATTTTTCAATAGAGCAGGGTCTGGAGATACCCATAGAGATCAGGGATGAATCGGAAATAACCTTTTTGGGGGAACAGAGGGTGGCGGCAGAGGGTTCGCCCGCCTACAACCCGGCATTCGACGTGACGCCGCCTGAGTATATTACAGGATTTATAACGGAGCAGGGAATTTTGGATGTTGGGGAGATTGAGATGATGAGGGAAGGATGAGATATTTGTATAAGTACGAAAAGGGAGGTTTCCAATTCACCGAAACATTAACGGTCATTGGCCGATTCTCTTCCCCTTACAAACCCCCCCGCCACCAATCTTTGTCGAATATATCCCACAGGAATCAGTAGTTTTGTCAAATATAAACGACAAAAAGATCAAACTCGTCGAACTCGAACCCTCCGTCCTCCTCGAACTCGCGAAACTCCGCCACCTCCGTAGTAACGATTCAGAATCTCTCTCCCTCGCCACCGAAGCCCTCGAGATCG
>Ga0187827_10009396_pt1 | contig 10370 bp, 12 predicted proteins | sample ETNtaG_39_FD_167969 | JGI IMG/M metagenome (GOLD analysis project Ga0187827, IMG submission 167969) | Marine microbial and viral communities from oxygen minimum zone, Eastern Pacific Ocean - ETNP2014_SV_150_PacBio MetaG (Illumina Assembly) | ecosystem: Environmental > Aquatic > Marine > Hypoxic... | reverse complement strand
GAAGTTATCGTGGGTTAGTACTACTCCCTTTGGATTTCCTGTTGTCCCTGAAGTATAGATCAAAGCCGCAACATCATCTGGTTTGATGCTGGATAAACGAGCCATTACATCTGAGCCAGACGTATTTGTTCCCCTAGAGATAAAGTCTGACCAAGACATGGCGGATGAATGGTTAATCATATCTACTCCATCCATTGAAATTACAACTTCTACCTTATCGAGGGTTCCTATGGTGGATTCCAATCTCTTATGGCACATTTTCCCTGGGTCTCCTCCATCCATTGGATTTCCACCTACGAAAACAAACTTTGAGTCAGAATTACCGACAACCCACTCAACTTCTTCAGGTGAGCAGGTATGGTAGACTCCAACCGCTGCACCATTGCACATATTAGCTGCAGCATAGGCAGCATACCATTCCATTCGGTTGTATGAGTAGATGCTTAATTTGTCTCCGGATTCGAATCCCATTGCAAGTAGTGACTTAGCAACACTCATTGCCGTGTCACAAAATTCTGCCCAATTCATATGGATCCAATTCCCAGAATCATCCTTCCAAGAGATTGCATTTTCGTTAGGGTATTGTTCTGCATTTGAAATCAGGTACTCGGGCGTAGACTTTGCCGACATGAACAAGGACAGAACCTCTGTCGCCTTAACTGTTTACTCGCTAAAGAAAGCCTATTTTTCAGATTCTTAGGGTAGCACTTGTCTAATGTTGGCGCGCCAGTCAGCACCGCCATTCCGATTAGCTAGAGGGGATGCTGGTGAAGGATGCCAGCAACCATCAATAGTCACTTCACTATCTTTGAGGGCTATTATTGCTCTCTTCTCAGCAAATTTTCCAACACCGATTACTCTCTCAATTTCTAGAATTTCAATTACTTCTCTAAGATAATCATCACAGCGCTCTAGAAGTTCCTTTGCGGTAGATCCAGACAATTTGTCAGGTGTCAAGTTAGTTGCCCTTTCTCCTACGAAAAGCATCAATGGGCAGTGGTTGACAAGAAACACTCTGCTAAAGATACTGCTTGCATCTCCATAATGCTCTGCAAGCATACCCCAAAGCCGAGTTCCACTGACTTCTTCCTTCGGCCAGTCAAGACCTGTGACTGGACGTTTTGAGTGTGGTGTTCTTGGTTGTTGAACAGGTAGATTTCTGATGCCGAGAAGGTCTCGAACTACGGAAGTAGCAGCAAATGGAATCCCCATTTGTCCCATTCCATGAGGGCCAGGATTCATTCCAAGAAGCAGTGTTCTCGCACCACCTTCTGTAGCCATTTCGAGGTAAGCTCGATGTGGCTCCCATGCATATGCTAGAGGATTGTATATACAATCAACCGAACCTTCGGCTACCAATTCGTCAGCAAAGGCTTCCATCTCATCTCGTAGTCTAGCCGCAGCCTCAATCATCTTCTTGACGGCCACAATTCCACCTACTGTTTCACATCGCCGACTGTCGCACCAGAGATACGTTGTAAATCGTCAGGTTTGATTGGAAAAACAGTGTCTGCTGAACCACCAGCACCCCATACAATTTCGTATTGAAAGAGGTCTTCATCCATCAGCACAGTACATGGTTTTAGATGTCCAAAAGGTGGTACTCCACCTGGTGCATAACCCGTGTTTTCAAGAATATATTCAGGATTAGTCATGCTAGGTTTGTAACCGAGCAATCGCTTGATTTTCCGCTTCCGTTCAACACGATTCGCTCCACTAGTAATGACGACAACTGCGCCATCATTTCCCTCGAATACAATGGATTTGGCAATATGTGCTACATCACAACCTAACTGATTGGCTGCGTCCTCACTAGTTTTTGTTCCTTCAGCATAGCGTCTCGCTTCAGGTTTGAAGTCTATTTCCGCGCACTGTTCAAGCCAAACCTCGTGCCCGCCCATGTGCTTCGAAACTAGCATTCGGACTTGATGATTATGCGCGTCGTATTCAAGACATATGGGAGTCCGCCACGGCTGTGAACAGTATGCTTACACCACGCTCGGTTCGCCGTTCAGTCATTGCTATGACCTTAGCTACAGGATTTACTATGTTCTCAGTCTACGCAATTTGGTTGAATGATGGTTGTGATCCATGGATGCCATTCATCTCGGATACGGATGTATATCCTGGTACAGATTTGGTTTTCACTATGGGATTCGCAATATCAGGAATACTGATTATTATTGGAGGCTGGCAGGTTGGAAATTTCCGTCATAATTGGATGACTACATCTGGTATCGAGCAGAAGTGGGTCTCCATCAATCGCTTTGGAATGTATAGTGCAATAATAGCAGGACTGGGCTTGTTGATGATTGCAGATACCCCTTGGGATGAACACATCTATTTGCATATGATAGAGGCTTTTCTCATATTTGTTGGTGGAATTCTATTCATAATTTGCTTAACACTCACTACCGAACCTATGGCTCAAATTGAACCAGAATTGGAGCAACTAAAGAAACCGCGGTTGATGTATTCAATAATTGCAGTCGCTAGTGCTTCTTTGATGAAATTGAATTATTCAAGAATGGTTGGCACACCTCCCAATTTCTCTCATCTTAATCCTTATTTTTCTAACGTAAAACAATGTACTAATTTGGGTTACGAGGCAATGGCAGAAGCGGCTATTTTTGAATGGATAATGGTCATTTTTATTGGCGCTGGAGCCTTTACTATGATTAAAGAAATCAAGATTCTTGAGAACACGAGTGAAGAGGAATGAAACTCTTGTCTCGAGTAATCTCCATCTCCGCACATTTCATCAGCAGTGGGCGGGCGAACATGCCTCATGGAGTGGCCCCCTGGCCCCTATGAGTACGCGATGTTCGCGCTGTTGGCAATGACCATTCCCATTCAGCGCCTCCTGACTCGTGACGAACCTCACATGCGCGTCCCGCTTCGTGGTCTTCTAGCCGAGATTCGCGACAAAGGCTACTGGTGGCACATCGGATTGTATGGAGCGATGTTTCTCTACAAGGCGCTAATAGACCATCACAATGAACCTATGAAGGCAAGAGTGGGTGGTTTTACTCATTGGATTCATGGTATTGAGGGAGATTTGACGCTGTGGGTTCAGGAAACTTTTGCAAATGATATTTTGACAGATATTCTGTGTACTCATTATCTATTCATGTATCTGTTCATGATTTGGTTCTCGCCGATGTATTACATCCTCACACGAGACGAGGTGATGGCTGACAAAGCGGCTCTCAACTACTTCGTCATTTACCTCCTTGCGGTCCCTCTCTACCTATTCTTCAATGTTGAAGTCACAAGCAGTTTCATCCCAGGAGTTGATGCGCTACTGTATCATGATGATTTCACTTTGAACTTCTTTACCACACATGATCCTATGGATAATGCTGTGCCGAGTCTTCACATTGGTTTGCCAATTTCTTTATTGTTTCTGAATCGATTACATTGTCGCAGTCAAGGCATAAATATCAGAGAATGGCGTCACCGAGAGTTCGACCTCTTCGTGATGGTCAATGTCGTAATCTACACATTTTCAATCCAGTATCTAGGAATCCATTGGGTTGTTGATATCCTTCCAGGAATAGCTCTAGCAATTGTCTGTGCGGCCTTCTGTCATGCAGTCCAGCCATTGGTGCGGGCAACAGCACTGCGCGATTGGCGTAATCTACTACCCAATCGAAGCCAATCGATTTTCGCCGCTGTCTGTGTGGTGCTGTTCAGCGGCGTGCTAGTAGTCGGAGCAATCGACGGTCCTGGTGTTGACGAAGATGTACCAAACTATCGTTTTGGAGTAGGGGATGTGAATGTAGAGACCGTCGAGGTTCATTCACTCTGGGATCCTGTCACAGTCGAGGTGTCTAATGTTGGAGATTCAACCGTAGAGGTTCTACTCATCAAACGAAAGTATGTCGAGTCTCATGCACAACAGGGTACTTTCGATTGGCCTGCATTTGTTAGTGATGGAACGGTTGTTGCACTTGATTCCGCTGATTCGACTGAATTTGAGATAATGCCAGCGAGCCTCTTCGATGTACATCTTGTTCTGATGAGAATAAACCCGGAATTAACTACAGATTCTGGTGCTATTGGGGAGTTACGCATCACACCTCATTACGTTGATGATGAGTTGATGTGGAGTGCCTTGCTTGCTAGTTGGCCTTCATTCATTATCTTCGGAATCGCCGTAGAGGGGCTTCTCTATCGTTCAATAAATGAAATGTGAAAGGATGCTACCGAAATAGACTCCAGATAGAATTCCATTTCCTATCCATAGACCTACGCGGAAAGGTGGGAAGTTAGATCTAGCCATCGTACTCGTTCGTGCGAGCCAGAAAAGGAATACAGGTATGAACCACACAAAGAAGATTAGTTGAGGAGCAAAAGCGACGAACATTCCAACATAAATTCCTCCTAGCAGGTCTACTTTTCTATCTGTGTTAGCTTCGGGGTAAAATGCAAATTGGATTGCCAGTAATGCAGAAAGTGCAACCGGCCCTTTCAAGGATTCTTCGACAAAGAATGGGTGCTCTATCAAGTAGGGTAGAATACTTGTGAGAAATCCTAGTAAGAATGGCCCCAAGGCTAGACTCATTGGAAGTCTGCCATCCCAATTCATAGTTCTGGCGAGCGTCGGCCCCACATCAAGGTGCTGAATTGTCCGCAGCGACTCTTTCAAGAGGTGGAAATGAGTCGGCCATTCATGGCGAAGGGTGAAATCGTTGCTGGATGTCTTGCTCCACACCCGCCTCATCTTGTATATGCGGATAATCCTGACCAGAATGAAGCATACTCTGAAGGAGGATGGGAATCACTTCGCTGGGGATATCAGCGGCTTGCCCGCAAATTGAAGAATATCGATTATGATGTAATGGTTGTTTTCACTCCACATTGGCAGACTTATGTCGGTACACATTTCCTTGGATTACCTCATTTCAAGTCAAAATCAGTCGACCCTATTTTCCCTAATTTATTCCGATATAACTACGATCTCACAGTCGATGTCGAACTATCACAAGCAATGCATGATGAGGCCGCAGCTTCCGGAATTGTCACCAAAATGATGCTAAATCCAGATTTTCGAGTAGACTATGGAACAATAGTTAGTTGCCACTTATTGAATCCCAATTGGGATAAACCAATTGTGACAATTTCTAGCAATCGTAATGCTCACTATTATTCTGCTGAGGTAATGAATGAACAAGCAGCAGCCTTAGGTCTCGCTTGTCGCAAAGCAATCGAAGAGAGTGGAAAGAAAGTAGTTCTAGTTAGTAGCCACAGTCTTTCACATCGTCATTTCACTACAGAGGCTCCTCTTCCTGAGGATATGAGCCGTGAGCACATTTACAATCATAGTAACTATGTTTGGGATATGAAACTCATACAGATGATGCGTGATGGTAAGATGAAGGAAGTCATTGATATCATGCCTGAGTTTACTGAACAGACGATCGCAGAAACCGATGCTGGTGCTTTCACTTGGATGATGTCTGCTATGGAATATCCTGATTATCCTGCTGAAATTTATGGTTATCAATCAGTAATTGGTACAGGAAATCTGGTTGCGTCTTGGGATCCTAACAAAGATACGAGAGAGTTGGTTCTTTAGGTGATTAAATGAGTGACGAACCTGAAATTCTCTTTGGTATCTATTGCCCCCCTCACCCTCATCCTTTGCTATGTCCAGAAGCCAACGAAGGTTATGGAAAACTGCGTTCTGCATACGAGGAATGTCGTAAGCGGATTGAAGAGAGTGACGCCGATATAATGCTCGTCTACTCAACCACTTGGTCAAGCATTATCGGTCATCAAATACAGGCACTTGAGAAGCCAGTTTGGACTCATGTTGATGATGACTTTCATTTCTTAGGTAGCATGCCGTATGAATTCCGAATCGATACTGAATTCGCACATGGTATGAAGGATGCAGCGGAATCTCGCGGACTGCACGCTCGAACCGTTTCTTACGATGGTTTTCCTATTGATACAGGTTCAATAGTTGCATTACAATTGTTAAATCCTGACAATAAGTTACCTGCTGTAATCCTCTCTAGCAATATGTATGCTAACCGCGCCGAAACGATTGTTCTTGGGAAAGCGGCTCGTGACACTATGCTTGCTCAAGGAAAGAAAGCCGTAGTTGTGGTAGTCTCTAGCCTATCCAACCGAATGTTCACAGAGCACATAGACCCGGCAGAAGATCGTATTCATTCACAGAAGGACGACGACTGGAATCATAAGATTCTCGAGTTCTTCGCCGATGGCCGACTAGAGGATTTGAGTCAATTAAGTCGTGATATTCATGGCCAGATTCGAGTCCAAAAAGTTGTCGCCTACAAGCCGGCTTGGTTCATGGCGGCAACCATGGGTCAGCACAATAATTACGATGGCGAAGTTCTAGCTTACGAGGCACTGCATGGTAGTGGAGGAGCAGTCATCACTTTGACTCCATCTAGTGGTTCTGTCGGAGACAAGGAATTTGATGAGGATGACGTTGAGCATTACCGCGGCGATCGAAATGTACTGGACAAGGGGATGCTCGAATGAGCGAGGAAGACGAGACTGAAGAGCAGACTTCCTTTCATCATCGTCTTGAAATGATTCAAAATCTCATTGATGCTCCTGACGAGTTTATTGACAAGATTTACGATAATTATGGTAAATCGATGGTTTATTCTGCCGGCGGAGCTCTTGGTGCTGCTGCAGGGATTGCAGTAGGTGGTCCAGTAGGAGGCGTCGTTGGTGGCGTTGTTGGAAAAAAGACTGCAGGCAAGTTCACCAATGACGACGGACCCTTGTATTCAGAGAGAGCACCTTCAGCAGTTGGTGCCTATCCTCATGCTTACCGTGTTGGCAATCTTATTTTCCTAAGTGGAATAGGACCTCGGCAAGCGGGAACGGATGAAATTCCAGGTGGTCCAATTAGAGACGAGGATGGGAATCCACTTGACTACGACATCAGAGCTCAAACAAGAGCAGTAATTGAGAATATCAAGGCAATTCTCGAAGATGTAGGTGCCTCTCTCGACAAGGTAGTGGATTGTCATTCATTCCTAATTGACATGGATCGTGATTTTGCTGGATACAATGAAGTCTACAAGGAGTATTTCGGAGAAATTCTCTGCTCACGCACGACTGTAGCAGTTCGTGCTCTTCCCACACCAATTGCTGTTGAATTGAAAGTAATCGCCAAGATTTGATGCTTGGGCTAATTTCAAGTCCATTACCCTCTCTATAGGGTATCATGGTTGTGGGTAGTCAATGCACTATTGATGGTTGCAATAAACCCGTAATGTTCGGAAGTCATTTGTGTTACAAACATAGGGACAATGAGAAAATTTCAACAAATGAGGATTCTGAATGGTGGCAAAATGAATCACTGAATGAAGAAACACCATCTAATCAAAATACAGATTCCGAATTAGAAAACAGTGACTACTGGAATCCTGAAGATGAGATGACTACGAAAGATAAAGCCGAAAGTTATCTACAACTTTTTGTTTGGATTACCGTTGTGATTGTGACCTTTTTGGTCGATGAATTATTCTTGAATGGAATTATTTTCAAATCACTAAGAGTATTGCTCATAATTTTAGATATACTCTCATTCTTTTCCTAGAGTGATTCCGCTATTTCAGCAGTGCAACCCGATGGGGCAATTATTGGATTGCACGCTACCGGATTACCGTTAGGAACTTCAACCCAGTAATCGATACCCTCAACCTTGGCCGGATAATCAGTTGAAATCGAGTGAGCCCCTATTGCGAAAGCGGCGTCTCTGCGAGCGGTTTCATTATTGTCAGCCTCTCCATCCTCTGCATCGTCTGCGCGAGAGCGAACGATGTAACCTTCTTGCACTAATCGAGTAATCTCACTCCCCATTCCTATTGGATCTGTATCCGAATAGATTGCAGCAGTATCGCTGGCTTCCTCATTCATTGTGAACATCAGTGAGCCATTTAGTCCGGGGTGTGCTTCTAGATATGCATCTCTAACATCTCCTTCAGCGAGTAAGACAAACATGGCTTTTCCACGTGAGTCATCGAGCAGTGGCCAACCAGTGGTAGTTATTGCCTCACGTAAGGTGGTCGCATCTCCACGTACATCATCGGGCGTGATTGTCTTATCACGCGGCCAATATGCTGCTATTTCTTCCTCTATCGTACCCAATAGGTCTTGCAACTCAACCATCGCATCATTATCTGTGCTAGAGCGCAACCATTCTTTTGGTTCAACCCAGATGAAAAGAGGGACGTGTTGTTCATTTGCATTTGACCAAGTTAGAAGAACTCCTAGACAATCTTCGAATGTCGAACATGTACTCCGAATATCGTACTGATTATGATAGACAAATAACTGACCTCTAGGGTCCCACCATACATCGATTTCAAATTGTCGAACACCTTGTTGTTCTGCTTGCACATCCAGAGGTTCGTGTGTGTAATCATAGGCTCTAATTGTGGGGCCAAACGGCTTGATGTGATACGAATTATGCGTACCCTTGACTTGAATGTGATTTATTCTCAGCGGTTCAGGTTCCTCATCTGCGCCTGCTCCGAAGATATCCATACATCCAGCAAGCGGAGCTGCAAGCATCAGGCAACAAAGAGCGAGCGCAGTGGTCCTCATACTCATATGTCGAGCAGGGCGAGGACCGAATAACGATTCGCCTCTAATCTACAATATCGTAGATTCAGTGATGATGTCCGCCAGGGCCGTGCACGTGTCCATGAGCTAATTCTTCTGGTGTGGCATCACGAACTTCGACTACTTCAACGCTGAAGCGTAGAGTTTTACCTGCCATTTGGTGATTGAAATCAACGGTTACATTTTCTTCATCTACTGCAGTGATTGTGAACGGAAGAGGTCCTTTGTCAGTCTGTGCTGCCATTGATACTCCAACTTCAAGGGGCATCTCTGGTGGGAATTGATCTCGAGGTACGACTTGGATGGCACCCTCATCGTGCTCTCCATAGGCGCGATCAGGGGTCAAGGTGAATTCACGCTTCTCGCCAACTGCAGCACCCATTATTTCTTCTTCAAATCCAGGAATCATTTGACGGTGTCCAACTAGGAAATATAGAGCATCGCGCCCTTCACTACTGTCGAAAACTTCTCCATCAGGGAACGTACCTGTGTAATGCACTCCCGCTACCATATGTTGTTCAATGACCGATGTCATGTTCAGCCCGCGTAGCGCCCCCTTTCTAACTCTGCGGGTATGCATGGTTCTGATTCTCGGAGTAATAATCGCTGTGACTCTCTACGGCTCAGCCACTACTGAGTGTGATGTCTAGCCTAGAGGCTCGTCATCCGTCATAACTGACATCTTTACCTCGTATTCAATGTAAGAGATTGTGAGCCTGACATCCTCACCATCCTCGCAATCGCAGACGGTTCCCCACAGGGTGTAGACATCGACACTGACGTCTATCCGCCACTCCCCTGTGCCTGTGCCGTTGTACAGCTCCCATAACTCGCGAGCCTCTTCCTCCGTGCCTTCGAAGCCAGAGGAGTTGGGGATGTCTAGGAAGTAGTGATACCAGATCTTGTCCCAAGGCTCGGTCTTGTCCGCATCACAGTCCTGACTAGACGCATCAGTGCTCGATAGAGTGTACAGATTGGCCTTGGAAACAGCAGTTTCGAACACCTCTACGGTCACCATGTCACAACCAACTATACCGCCGGGCTGCTCGTCTTCTTCACCCCAATAGGCACCGACGTAAACCTCCGAGACGTTGTTGGGTATCGGGATGGCCAAGGTAACCGTCTCGGTTGAATCATCATTTACGAAGAAAGTCTGGACCTCCGTCTGATTATTATTTTCGAATGAGAACTCCCAGATACTGACCTCGGGAGGTTCTTCCTCAGTGGGAAAAATCATGTCAATTATTACCGGTCCTGCAACTACTACTGCTGATAGCAGCAGCAGCACTCCTACACCTGCTCCCAATGCGACTCGGTTTCTGATAACAAAAACAACGGCACCGCTAACGACCTTGGAAAAATCCAAACCCCCTTCGTCTTCCCATTCCTCCTCGTATTCGAGCAATCTATCATACAGATCTTGCTTATTACCACTGGTGGGCAGGTCCAAATCCTCCAGTTCGGCCTTGAGTTCGGCCATAGTCCACTCATCGGCGGGCTCCACGCACTGAGATACTGGGTCCACGGAAGGAACTTTTGCTACAAGGAATACACAATAAATACCTAGGGAATGTTCAACATAGGTCGTTGTTTCGACGGTAATATGGCGCAGAGGAGTCCAAAGCAGTTAGTAGGTATCGTTCTCCAGCCAATGGAGAAGGTTTCTGATACCTTAGAGAGGAAATTGGGACTCTTCTCAGTCGTCATAATCTCACTTTCTGCGATGATAGGTAGTGGTTTGTTTGTCCTTC
>Ga0187827_10009392_pt1 | contig 10372 bp, 9 predicted proteins | sample ETNtaG_39_FD_167969 | JGI IMG/M metagenome (GOLD analysis project Ga0187827, IMG submission 167969) | Marine microbial and viral communities from oxygen minimum zone, Eastern Pacific Ocean - ETNP2014_SV_150_PacBio MetaG (Illumina Assembly) | ecosystem: Environmental > Aquatic > Marine > Hypoxic... | reverse complement strand
AAAATAAAACTTTCATCAAATATCCTTAAGTTTCCTATTAAATCACATGTCAGTTTATTAAACTATATTAAAATAATAGTTCATTTACCGTTTATGTCTTGCTTATTAAGGTTTTGAAGTAACCAAAAAATATAGGGAATTCTTTAATGATATTTCTAAATTTAATTGGACTTAAACGTATTTTATGACAGTAACCAAGATGAAGATAAAAAAGAAAATGATAAAATCTTGTAAAAGGTAAGCTGCATAAAAAAGGAACAATAAAACGTAGAAACGGAAAATCTACAACTATACCCGCTAATTTTTGTAAATTCTCAACCATCATTTTTTCTTTTTTTGATTTAAATGTCAGCATCGAGGAATGTTTGTTCGATTCTAAATAAACAGTATTTTTATCCTCTACAAAATGTCCCGAAGCTATTGCCATTTTTGCCACAGCAGTACCAGGGAATGGATAAAGCAAACCAAAAGAGGCCATTGTAGGTTTTATTTTCAAGTTTAAATCAATTGTGCGTAAATCTACTTCGAATGCGTTATCGACGGGTAATCCCATAATATTAAGGGAAATAATCTTTACACCATATTTATTAAAACATTGAGTTGCTTTAAGTATGGTATCGTTACCAGTGCCCCGTAAAAAAATCTTATTTGCAGCTTTCTCATCACCACATTCAACTCCCATCCAAACATGCGTTAGTCCAGCTTTTTTAAGATCTTTAATATCTTGTTCCTTTACTGAACTAGCACGAGCACTACAGTTAAATGGTAGGCCAATTCTTTTTTTATAGAGTTTAGAAAATTCTTTAATCCAACCTGGTGGTCTCAGAGTAAAAATATCATCAGTGAATGTTACTGTATCTAAAGGGTAACGTGCTCTTACATCTTCAATTTCTTTTATTACTAGTTCGGGCGATCTGACTCTTAAGATTTGTCCTAAACCTTTGTAATTATCATTATATTGTTTATTGAAACAATAACTACATTTATAAGGACAACCTCTAGCCGATACAAAAGATTTAGTGCCAACAGCAGCTAAATTTGGATCTGCATCATATAGAATTTGTCGATCTGGAAATGGTAACTCATTCAAATCCGAAACTAAATTGCCTAGTGGATTACGATAAATCTTACCCTTGTGCTTAACGTGAAAAGTTTTGGTTGACGAGTAGTCCTCACCTTTTTCTATTTTTCTAATGAATTCTGGAAAGCTATTATCTCCTTCCCCCGTACAAATAGCATCGATACCATCTTCTTCGATAACTTGTTTGTTAAAAGTTGGATGAGGTCCGCCCATTACAGAAATAAAGTCAAAATTATTTTTTAAAATTTTATTAAGTTTCAGTACTTCATAATGTTCGCCAGTCATTACACTATATCCAATTAATTCAGGTCGAAAATCTTTTACAATTTTATAAACATTATCGTAAATTTCTGGAACAACAGAATTATTATTATTTTGTGCCGAATCTGTAAATGTAAATGGTTTTCCCTCATAAGCATCTGAGTGTAGAAGAGACTTTGTTTTATGCGATTGTTTTGATTTTTTGGCAGCAGAAGGGTTCTTTATCATAGCAGCTTTAACTTGGTGACCTTCTTTTTTTAGATTACTAGATAGTAGCATAATAGCTGTACGTTCATAAGCTATCATCTCTTTACAAACCAATAGTACTTTCATAATAAATTTATTTATTAAATTATAAAAAAATTATTATTAATTAAATCCTCATATAAATTTGAGTAATTTCAATATTTCTTTAATCTAAAAATTTGTAAAAAGAAATATATTACCCCTAACAATATACCAATATTAATAACTTGAATTCCAAATAACGAAAAAAATAACATTTTTAAACCAAAATGCTTTTTTGCAAAGATTAGAAATTTGTATTCAGCAATCATCTGAAAAATAAATAATATCGTTAATCCAAATATAATGAACGATTTATTTAAATTCAAAGAAAATAAAATTAAAACTATAAATAATAATGTCATTAAACAAGAAAAGGCTTGGCCTGAAGTTGCAAACGAACCGCGTGGATCGAACTTTTTTTTTACTAACAAGATATGAATATATTTTTCTGTCCTATCTATAATTCTTTTAAATCGCGAATATAAACTTACAAAAAAAGCTTTGTAAGAAGCATTTTTAATCCTAATATTTTTTTTGTTTAATTGATTTATTTTATATCCCAGATAAAATTCTTCTCCGCCTGCATTTCTTAACGCTTTCCATCCTCCTGCTTGTTTTAATAATTCTTTAGATATTATACAGAAATCTGAAGCACAGGCTTGTAATTCTGTTTCTTTTTCTATTTCCTCAAGTCCATAACATGATTTTAAACAGACAAAATTAGATGACCAGCTTTCTAAATTAAGATTACTAGTCTCTTGAATTCCTGATACGGAACCAACATTTTTATCTTGATATAATCTTTTGACTAAATTTAAAATTGAATTTTTTAATATTATTAAATCAGAATCAATATAACAGAGAACTTTATATCTTGCTAATCTTGCTCCTAAATTGCGTACATAACCAACACCTTTATTTTTTTTTAATTTAATTAGTTTTATTGTTTTAAATTTTTTTACAATTTCAGATGTTTTATCAATACTACCATCATCAATTACAATTATTTCAGATTCAAATTTTTTTGATTCATTGCATATGCTTTTTAAACATTCTTCTATATTTTTTTCAGAATTATAAGCAGGAACAATTATTGATATTTTATGCTTATGTTCCATGACACTTAAAATTATATTAAAGATAGCCAGTGCTTCGCGTCATAGACTGTATTAATTGCACATGCACATTCGAATGTGCATGTGCATTTTTTTGCAAATTTACTAAATTCTTTAGCTTTTCTTGATTTAATAATGTCCACAATATCGAGATTACCTTCATTTACATTACCAATTTTTGATATACTCCATAATTTTTTGACTTCACAGCCTTTAACGACTCCATCTGGAAGAATTTCCACAAATCTTTCACCTGCTAAACATGGTGAATATACTTTGTTGTTATCTATCCTTTTTATTGTTTCTAAATAAATTTTATCAAACAATTTCCCATTAAAACTTTTTTTCCAATTAGCCGATGATCTTTTTTGCTGAATTTTTGCAAGTCTTTTATAGTCTTCTCTAAGTTCCAATTGTTCTTTTACAGGAACATCTCTTACTAGTATTAATTCATGAAAATCTATGGGCCATGAAGAAGTTTGATTAAAAAAATCTTCTAAAATATGCTTATTATCCTTAGTTATTACCGAAGCTAACCTTAAAAAAAAATTAGGTTGATTTCTATAAGTTTTCATTACATCAATTGTTTCTAAAACTTTACTATAAGCTCCTTTAAAATTTCTTACTTTGTCGTGAACTTCTTCGGGCCCATCTAACGAAACTGATAATGTGAATTCTGTATTCTTATGTTTATTTATTAATTTAGGAATAAAATCTTTAATTCTATCTTTATAAAAACCATTAGTTTTAATGCTAATTCTTGGGACACCACAATTTTGAATAATGTTGTCAATGATCTCAACAAAATCTTTTCTTATAAATGGTTCTCCTCCAGTTACAGTTAAATGTAATAAACTTTTCGCTTTTTTAAATATAGAGCCCCATTTTTCCGCTGAAATAGTTGGGGTTTTTCTTGCGTCCATTGCCGCATAACAACAAAAATCGCAGAGCATGTTGCACCTACCTTCTATAAATATAATTGAATAATTGGGCACTTGATTTAAAAAAATTGATTTAAATATGCGTGACGCTATGTTAAATTTGTTATTCATGCTATTTTTTATATTTGATAGCAAAGTATATTCAATAAATTAAATTACAACTACTTTATAAATATTACTCATTTCTAATAGGATTTTTTTTTGAATATAAAATATAAATATTTCCATCATGTAATTTAGAGTAATTTTGTCTATTTATGACAATGTTTTTGGTTACAGGCTTTAGTTTTTCTAACGCAATAATTTCTGGTTCTCTAAAATTTATAAATTTATATTCATTAAATTTTCTTTGTAGCCTGCTAAATTCTTCATTTGGTATTGCCGATTGTTGACTATACATTGGTGAACTTGAGAGAATGAATTCTTTTATATTTGGTTCAAAGTTTGTTGAGCCTTTATAAGTATTTAATGAATTTGCCTTATATCTGTAAGAAAAAAAACTACCTACATTAGGATTAAAAAATCTCCATCCACTTTTTTTGTTTTTGAAAAAATCCAAAAAATCTTTTTCTTTAAGATTTAGAAATTTAAAATTTTTTACTAAATCATTTTCAATCATATCGTGTGTTTTAGGTACAAGAAGTCCACTAATTAAATTTAAATATTTGATCTCATTTAATATTGCCCAAACCATTAACTTATTATCAAGCGTTAATAGGGATATATTCTTAGTAAAAATATCTTTTCTATTATTTAATTTGTCCGTGATTTTTTGAAATTCTATTCTTCTATCTTTGTAATTCTGATTATTAAAATGTTGATTTTTTTCAAGATAAAAATTTAGATAATAAATACCGATTAACAAAAAAATTAAAGTATTTATTTGTAACGGTTTTAGATTTAATTTTATATAATGTTTAATTAATATAATTGAAGAAATAGTAAAAAATATAAAGCCCCAAACAAATATTAGATTATTAAAATTATATACTAATCCTGATCGAGGAGAAATTAGAATGAAAAAAACAGGAGAAACAATAGTACTTAAAAAGATTATAAAAAATATATTAATTAACTTAACATTGTTAACTTTTTTTTTGTTTGAAAAATAAACAAATAATATTGTTAGTAATAATGTTAATAAGAACTTTAGCTTAAAATATTGACTGAAATAATAATCTATCAATTTACCTTTTTTTTCAATGGTAAGGGCAAATGTACCCATACGTTCTGTTACATCACTTTCATGATAAATTAAATTAATTATAAAAGGTGAAATAGTTATTAAAAAAACAAATATTGAAATTAAAAAATATTTATAATTATGAAACAGTTCTTTAATGATTTTGAATTTAAATTTATAAATTAAAAAAAATAAAAAAGCTAAAAATTCAATTGTAAAAAAATAGTAATAGCTGGATAAAGAAAAACCTAATATTAATCCAAGAGCAGCCATTCTCTTTTTTTCAAAAATTACAGTTTTATCCATAAAAACTAACAAGTATATAAATGAAAAAAAATATAGGGATGGTATAAGTGGCCTAGGTATTCTTAATGAATAAAATTCGAGCTGAAACAAATTTAAATATGGAAGACCTTCCAAATTTGTAATTTCTATTATAGTTGGTATCATAAAAAAAAATAAGCTAAAAAAAATTGATTCATTTTTAGAAAAAAAATAAGAGAAAATTTTATAAAAAATAAGCAAGAAAATAAATATTGCAAAAAATTCAATAATAATTATTCCAAAGAAACCAAATATTTTAAGAAAAATTGCAGGAAAAATAATTGAAGCATAGGGAATAGGCATTAATTTTAAATTTTTTACGTAGGGATCTAAAGAATTATTAAGTTCAAAAAAAGCTAAATATTTAATATGTGGATAATAAAAATGACCATCAGCGACACTCTCAAAAATAATCTTAACAGCTAGACTTTCTTTAAAAAAATAAAATGATAAAACCCATTTAACAGAAAACAGAAGAGTTGTTATTATTAAAATAATATTGGTGGACTTATTTCGAAACATTTAATGAAAATATTTATAATATATGTAAAAGATAATATATATAAAAGAAAGAATTATTTATACTTTGCGATATTATTTATTTATTTAAAATCAACAGGACAATATATAACACACATTTTATATTCTATTTTATGAAAAATAAATTTTGTAGAAATTGCAAAAACAATAAATTTTTTAACTTGTTGAGTTTAGGAAAAATAAGTTTTACGGGTAAATTTTCTAAAAGTCTTTTTAATAATATTCCAAAAGCATATCTTAATCTTGTAATGTGTAAAAAATGTAAACTTGTTCAGCTAGATAGAAACTTTAATCCAAAATATTTATATGGCAAAGACTATGGTTATAGATCGGGTATAAATAAGACAATGACCGAACATTTAAAAAAAACAGTAAAAAAATGTTCAGCCTTAGCAGGGTTAAAAGCCAATGATCCAGTGTTAGATATTGCTAGTAATGACGGAACATTGTTAAATTTTTATAAAAAAAAAATCGTTACTGTTGGCGTGGATCCCTTGGTTAACAAATATAAAGGTTATTATAAAAAGATTAGTTATAAAATTTCAAATTTTTTTCAAATTAATGATATCAAAAAATTGAATTTAAAAAAAAAATTTAAGATAATTACTTCTTTATCAGTTTTTTATGATCTCAAAGATCCAAATAGATTTATCGAAGGTATTAAAGAATGTTTAGATGAAAATGGTATTTTTGTTTTAGAACATGCCGATCTACTTAGTATTATAAAAAATAATTTGTTCGATACCATTTGTCATGAACATCTAGAATATTATTCTTCGAAAGTCATTATAAATATGATGAACTTTAATGGATTAAAAGTTTTTGATCATGAATTTAACAATATAAATGGTGGCAGTTCCAGATATTATATATGCCATCGCAAAGCAAAATATAAAATTAAAAAGAAAAAAATCAACAAACTATTATCGGAAGAAAGTAAAATTGGGCTTCATTCAACAAAAATTTTTAAAATATTTTTTACAAAAATTTTACACGAAAAAACTAAACTTAAAAAATTAATTAAAGAAATTAATAATAAAAAATTAACTATTCATGGTTATGGAGCCTCAACTAAAGGTAATGTTCTTTTACAATTTTACGATATTGGAAATAAAGAAGTAAATTATATAGCAGACAGAAACCCCTTAAAATATAATTTGTTTACACCGGGAACAAAAATAAAAATCATCTCGGAAAATTATTCAAGAAAATTGAAGCCAGATTATTACTTAGTATTACCATGGCATTTTAAAAAAGAGATTTTAATTAGAGAGAAAAAAATTAGAGAAAAAGGTACAAAATTAATTTTTCCACTTCCAAAAATGCATGTTATTTAATGAATAATATTATTATTATTGTTCCGGTTCTTAATGAAAAAAGAAATATTGAAATTTTATTTGAAAAATTAAACACAACAAACATAGGATTTGATCTTTTATTTATTGATGATAATTCTAGTGATGGTTCACGAGAAATAATTGAAAACTTAGTAAAAAATAATCAAAATATTAATTATATTTTTAGACCAAAAAAAATGGGCGTTGGTTCAGCTCACAAGGATGGTTTTATTTGGGCTTATAAAAAAAACTACAAAACAATTATTACGATGGATGCAGATGGAACACACGATCCAAAGTATATAAAATTCTTGATAGAAGAATTAGAAAATTGTGACATTGTTATTACTAATAGATTTTTAAAAAAAAATTTGTTAGAAAACTGGCCGCTGCATAGAATTTTATTAACAAGAGCCAGACATATATTAATTTCTTTATTATTATCAATTTCTTATGATGCTTCAGGAGCTTTTAGATGTATTAATTGTGAAAAGGTCTCCTTATCCGATTTAATTTTAGCAAAAAATAATGATTATGCGTATTTTTGGGAAAGTATTTTTATATTACATAAAAAAAAATATCATATAACAGAAATACCCATTCATTTGATCTATAGAATTGTTGGTTCTTCAAAAATGACTGTAAAAGATGTTTTTATTTCTGTCGTTTATTTGATGATAGTGTTCTTAAAAAAAATCTTGGGCAAGTATAATTTTAAATAGTTTAATGAACAGTTTAGTAAGCGTAATAATGCCATATTATAATAAAAAGGATTATTTTTTTGAATCTATAAGTTCAGTATTAAATCAAACTCATACAAATCTTGAAATTATAATTGTATATGATGATGAAAATAAGAATGATTTAGAACATATCAAAAATTGCTTTAAGAACGATACAAGAGTCAAAATAATATTTAATGATAATAATAAAGGTGCGTCATATTCAAGAAATAAAGCAATATCAATAGCCCAAGGTAAATACATTGCTTTTTTAGATTGCGATGATTATTGGAAAATTAATAAAACTGAAATACAGCTAAAATTTATGACAAACCATGATTATGATTTTTCTCACACAACATATCATGTCATTAACCAAAATGGAAAAATAATCGGTACAATAAAAGCTAGAGAAATATTAGAATATGAAAAATTATTACAATCTTGTGATGTTGGCTTATCTTCAGTCATTTTAAAACGTGAACTATTAAATGATATAAAATTTCCTGAGCTCAAAACAAAGGAAGATTTTGTGTTGTGGTTAAGGCTTGCCAAAAAGTCGGTTATACTCTTTGGAATTGACGAACCTTTAATGTTTTGGAGACAAACTCCTAATTCATTGTCAAGTTCAATAATACAAAAATTAAAGGATGCATTTAAAGTTTATTATTTGTACGAAAAAAAAAATATTTCTTACTCAATCTTTTGCGTTATTAGATTGTCTATTCATGCATTAATTAAAAAAATAAATTTATAATGATAATATTTTTAAATTATAATAAATGAAAGAACTTACTTTAGTAATTCCTGCAAAAGATGAAGCAGAGTGTTTACCAAGAGTATTAGATGAACTAAAAAATTTTGATTGTAAAAAAATTATTATTATTCCTGAAACTGATTTAAACACACGAAATTCTATAAAAAATTTTGATTGTAAGATTATTACCCAAAAAGTTGGTGGTTTTGGAATAGCTTTAATACTAGGCATTAAAGAGGTTGAAACAAAATATCTATGCATATTTAACGCAGATGGCTCATTTGATCCTCAATATCTTAAGAATATGTACAATGAGTTATTAAATAACTGTGATTTTGTATTTAATAGTAGATATGAAAATAGTGGAGGCAGCGATGATGACACTTTTTTGACATTAGTTGGAAATAAAATATTTACGTTTATTTGTAATTTACTTTTTAGACTAAATATTTCTGATGTATTATTTACTTATGTTATGGGAAAAACATTGGCATTTAAATCTCTTAACCTTAAAAGAAAAGATTTTAGATTTTGCATTGAATTGCCGGTACTGGCTAAATTTAAAAAATATAAATTTATTTCAAAACCTAGTTATGAAAGATCAAGGCTAACTGGAAAAAAAAAGGTTAACGAATTAAAAGATGGATTTTTAATATTATTATGTATATTTAAAATGTTCATATTTAGAAAATGAAAAAGAAAATTGCTTTGATAACTGGTACTACAGGTCAAGATGGATCATACTTGGCGGAATTACTATTAAAGAAAAAATATAAAGTGCATGGATTAATTAGAAAATCTTCCTCTTTCAATACAAAGAGAATTGATCATCTTTATATTGACCCACACAATAGAACTAACTTTTTTTTACATTATGGAGACCTTACAGATAGTAACAGTATTTATAATTTGATACATAATATCAGACCAAATGAAATCTATAATTTGGGAGCACAAAGTCATGTGGGGGTTTCTTTTGAAAATCCTGAATATACTGCCGAGGTTTCTGGCATTGGAACTCTAAGAGTTTTAGAAGCCATACGTTTTTTAAAAATGAAAAATATTAAGTTTTATCAGGCTAGTACATCAGAGCTATTTGGGGAAAAATACAAACAAAAAACTTTTAATGAACAATCAAAATTTCATCCAAAGTCACCTTATGGCGCAGCAAAATTATATTCTTACTGGATAACTTCGGTTTATAGGGAAGCCTACGGCTTATTCGCCTGTAATGGAATTCTATTTAATCATGAAAGCCCAAGAAGAGGAGAGACATTTGTAACGAGAAAAATAACTAGATTTTTAACTCGGAAAAAACTTGGTTCAAACGAAATACTTTATTTGGGTAATTTAAATGCGAAAAGAGACTGGGGTCATGCCAAAGATTATGTAGAGATGCAGTGGAAAATATTGCAACAAAAAAAACCTGAAGATTATGTTATTGCATCAGGAAAAACTCGTACAGTGCGTGAATTTATTAATACAGCGGGAAAATTATTGAACATGAAAATATATTGGACCGGAAAGGGTTTAAAAGAGATTGGATATATTTATGAAGATGGCAGAAAAAGAACAATTATCAAAATAGATAAAAAATATTTTAGACCAAATGAGGTTGATTATCTAAGGGGAAGCTCCCAAAAAGCTTATAAAAAATTGAATTTTAAACCAAAATATTCATTCATTAATCTTGTTAGGGACATGATAGATGAAGATCTACTTTTGGCCCAAGAAGAATTAAATAAAAAATATTAATATATCTAATGAGCATAATAGGAACCATTATTTCTGTTATGTTAATGACTTTGATATTAAATATTGTA
>Ga0187827_10009383_pt1 | contig 10384 bp, 14 predicted proteins | sample ETNtaG_39_FD_167969 | JGI IMG/M metagenome (GOLD analysis project Ga0187827, IMG submission 167969) | Marine microbial and viral communities from oxygen minimum zone, Eastern Pacific Ocean - ETNP2014_SV_150_PacBio MetaG (Illumina Assembly) | ecosystem: Environmental > Aquatic > Marine > Hypoxic... | reverse complement strand
TGATTCCTCTTAATGTTGATTCTTCAACTGCGTCAGGTAATATTTTAACACTAAATGCTAAAATAACACCAAATAGATTATTAGAGTCTTTTACAGCATTAGCCTCAACAATATCTCTACGTGTTACCGGGCCAATATCAGCAAGTCTAATAGGTATTTTATTTTTATGCATAATATTAACCATAGATTCCAAGGACCCGATAGTATCACATTTTAAAATTATTCCAGTTGAATCTGTATTAATAAAAATACCTTGAAATTCTTTCTCAATTTTTTGTTTGAGATCAGGTATAGAGATGTTATCAGTTATACCAAATATGGGAGAACCTGGAAGAACATTTTCTAGATCAGTGGTAACTAATTTAACGCCAGCAGCAGCATTAACAACATTAACGGAATTAAATTTATCTCTAGGGTCACGCATTTCATCTAGTGGTTTAGGTAGAAAAATAGCTTTTATTTTAGTAGTTACTGAACCACTTTTTTTTCCAACAATTATTTCATCTGAGACATTTAACGAACCATTAATTAGAATTATATTAGCAGTATGCCCAAGACCAAGTTCTTCTTTAATTTCTAGAATTATTCCTTCAGGTTCACTAGAGTAAATTAATTTATTTGATAAATATTGCTGAGTTAAACCAATTAAAGTAGTTATTAATTCAGGAATGCCAGCTCCAGTCTGAGCACTAGTTGGAACAATAGAAATTTCTTTTGTAAAATCTTTAATTCTAAAAAATAATTCAGAATTAAAACCATAAGAAGAAAGAGCGCCCATTATACTATACAATTTACCGTCAAAGTCTTTGGATACAGAAGAATCTTGTTTATTTATGGCAGAGATAATATCAACTGTAGGATAATTTTTCCAACCAGATATCATATCAATTTTATTAAGAGCTAAGATAAATGGAACTTGACGGTTTTTTAATATAGTTAGACTTTCAATAGTTTGAGGTTCAATTCCTTTATTCACATCAACTACTAATACAGATATATCAGCAGCAGAACCGCCTCTTGTTCTAAGATTAGTAAAGACTTCATGTCCAGGAGTGTCAATCACTAATAATCCAGGAATTTTAATACTACCTTTAATTTTACTTAATAGAGATTCACACATTTCTACTAATGTTTCAATAGGAAAAAAACTGGCGCCAATATGTTGAGTTATACCACCAACTTCTCGTTTTTGAACTGCAGTACCTCTAATTTTATCTAATAAAGATGTTTTACCAGAGTCTACATGACCTAAAACGACAACAATAGGTTGTCTTATGGGGTTTTCCATAAAAACAATGATTATAAACTAAGATTTAAACTAGTCGGGAAAAATAATATTAGATTCTGTAATAAAACTTTCTAGTGAATCCGAAGCATGAATGACGTTATTTGTAATACCCAAACCAAAATCTCCACGTATAGTACCAGAATTTGCTTCATATGATTTAGTTGACCCGATCATTTGTCTAACAGTAGTAATAGCATGTTCTCCTTCAAGAACAGCTGAAATTATATAATCAGAAGTAATAAATTTAACTAGATCAGCAAAAAATGGTTTATCTATATGAGCCGCATAAAATTTTTCAGCTTCGTTTTTAGATAATAAACACATTTTTAGTTTGGTAATAGTAAAATTCTTTTTTTCAAATCTAGAAATTATTTCCCCAGCTAATTTACGTGATACAGAATCAGGCTTAATTATAATTAATGTTTTTTCCATAGTACATCAGTTATTTTTTTTAAAATTTTTGGTCCATTTAAATTTTCGTGGATCTCTTTTTAATTGAAGAGAATTTTTACGACATTTAGATGAACAGAAAAGTAAAATAGCGCCATCATTTTTAACAAATTTAACACCTTTACCTGTTTCAACATCTTTTGCACAGAAACTACATAATTTAGTACTAAACATAGATTATATCACATATAAGATAGAATTATTTGATTTTTCTTGCTTCTCTTTCAGTTTCCCTTAATATAAGAACATCATCAAGTCTTATTGGACCTTTAACATTTCGAGTTAATATTCTACCTTTATCTTTTCCATCTAGAACTTTTACTCTTACTTGAGTAATTTCTCCCGCAACACCAGTTCTACCAATAATTTGAATTATTTGTGCAGGATATAAATTAGATTGGGAGACAGAGTGACTCATAGTAATTAACCAGTAGAAGTTTGTTCTTTCAATTTAGGAATAATTTGATCTAATAACCCCTGAGACTCGCCAGATTCTATAATACAGGCAGCTGCAGTAGGAAGTTGTACACCCAGTACTTCACCAATTTTATCTTTAGTAGGAGCAAATAAATAAGGAATGTTTCTTTCTTCGCAGAGAATAGGTAGATGTGCAACAACCTCTGGTGGTTCAACATCTTCTGCTATTAAAACAATTTTAGCTACTCCTCTTTCAATAGCTTTTGTTGTTTCATTAGTTCCTTTTTTAATTTTACCAGTTTCTTTAGCTTGTCTTAGAGCATCAAATGTAGCTTCAATAATTTCAGTAGCAGTTTCAAATTTTACATAATATGGTTTAGACATATATAACACCTATCTTTATACTTCTATAAATAAATTTATTTATCAAACGTAGTTACAACACACAAATAAACATCAATAAAAAACTAATTAATTAATATTACTATAATATTACGATAAATAAATGCGGTCGCCGGGATTTGAACCCGAGTTCTGAGCTTGGAAAGCTTACACGTCTAACATTAGACTTCATGTCCTAGACCAAACTGAACGACAACCGCCTATATTATTTAAAATTATAATAGAAATTTAAAGTATATGAAATTTCATTTAATATAATATGAAAGAAGAGATTTTTTATGATGGAATAATTTTTCGTTCAGGTAAACAAGATAAATTATTTACTGAATTTAAATGGAAAGAGTGGAAATTTCCTTCAGATTGGCACTTTAAATTTAACAGATATTTTTTAAGTTGTGAATTAATACCTCATAGAAAAAATGGATTTAATTTAAATAATAACATATTTTCAAAATTAACAAATTTAAGTAAAGAACTAGATTATGGAAAATTAATTATTTACTCAGGATTTTGTGTTGGACATTCATATTATGAAGATATTGGAGATGTAGATGATCATGTATTTTATAAACCAAAAAATAAGAATGATGTATGTGGAATTGAATTAATAGTAAATTCTAATACAAAAACTGACTGTAAGAATAAAATGAATATGACATTAAACAAAATAGACGCAGAGAATATAATAAATAATTTTTATAGTAACTGTAAAACAACAGAAAATAATAAAGTAAAAAATACTAATTCAACTATTAATGGTATAGGAGTAATAGCAAAGCATAACTTAAAAAAGAATCAAGAGATAGATGTATTAACTAGACCCTTAGTAAGATATTCAAAAGTACCCAAAAAAAATGAAACTGGATATGGATATAATATACAAATTACGCAAGGTTGGTGGCTTTTACTTGATCATTCACTATTTTATTATATAAATCATAGTTGTAAACCTAACGCTAGATTATCTATAGAAGGAATATCAGTAACGATATTAAGTAATACGACAATAAAAAGTGGAGATGAAATAACAATTGATTATTCTAAACTAATTTATAAAAATGATGAATTTACATTTACATGTAATTGTAGAAACACGAATTGTAGAAAAAAAATTAGAGGTAATAAGAAATAAAAATTATTAACTTTAGATTTTTAAAATAGAATATTGATAAATGACGATAAAATTCCACCTGGCCAATATTATTCAAATAAATGGATAATATATGCTTCTTTAGGAATTCCAGAAGTAGAACTAGAAAATTGGAATCTAAAAATAAAAGGAAATATAGAAAATGAGAATATATTTACATATGAGAATTTAGAAAATTTATCAAAAGATATTATAATTGAAGATTTTCATTGTGTTACAAGATGGAGTATAGAGAAAGTCAAGTGGCAAGGAATAAAATTAAGAGATATAATTAATAAATCTAAACCAAAAGATAATTCTGAATATGTAATGTTTCATTGTAATGATGGATATACAACAATAATTCCATTTGATAATGCAATAGAACAAAAATCAATGATTGCGTTAAAAATTAATGATGAAAAATTAAGTATAGAACAGGGATTTCCAGTAAGAGTAGTTATACCACAACTTTATGGCTGGAAGAGTGCGAAATGGTTGAATAAAATAGAAATATTAACTAAATATCAAGATGGATTTTGGGAATTAGAAGAACATGGTGGATATCATAATAGAGGAAAAGTAAATAAAGAAGAGAGATTTAAATATTAAAAATTTAAATTCGTAAACATTATAATTATTTATTATTTAAATAATATAACTTGAAATTAGAACAACTAAGTCAAAAATTACTTTACAATAGTACTCTTGATATTTGGATTGGTTTATGTGAAGAAAGAAAGTGGAAATGGAATGATACAGAGAAATTTAATAAATTCATAGATTATTTAAATGAAAAAAAGATTAATGTAAAAGAACTATCAGTATGTGCTAGTGAACCGGGAGAAAAAACTGAATTCATAGATAAAATATCAGAAATAAGAAACAAACAAATAAAAACAATGACTTTAAAATTAGATAAAAAAACAATAAGTAATATAAGAGAATTTAGTGAATAATAATAAGATTATTGAAAAAAGATGCAGGTAAGAAAATTTAACAAGAATATATTAAGTTTTTTTTTCAGATAACCACCATTTAAGATAGTCATCCTGCTTTCTTCTTTTAACATCATAATCAGTTTTAGAATCTCCTTCTTTTATTTTCCTTTTAATATCATTTAATTTATCTTTTGTAATAAATATACCACAACTTTTACAACCATAAGCTTTTACAGGTGGGTCATAAAACAAGATTCCACCACATTCAGGACAATAAGTTTGATTTACCATATTTTAGGTATTACAGATGTATGTATAAACTTTTTTTTAAAAGATATAATAATATATTTATAAAATAAGTTTAACTAAAATTAATTAGTTTGACAGAAACTATGATTCTTCCAGGTCCATCTTCAATAGAACTAGGAAAAAAAATAGCGAAGACTCTTAATATAGATATTGTAGATACAGAATACAAAATATTTTCAGATGGTGAAAGTAATATACGTATTAATTCAGATGTTTCAAATAAAAACATAGTTTTAATACAATCAACATATCCTCCTGTTGATCAGCATATAATACAAACATTATTAATATCAAGACAATTATCTAGAGAAACTACAAAAACATTTTTGGTTTCACCATATTTTGGATATTCAAGACAGGATAAAGAATTTTTAAATGGAGAAATAATTTCTTCGAAGATAATATCTGACTTATTTGAGTTTGGAAGAATAAATGAATTTATGACTATGGACATTCACAGTAAGTTATGTTTAGAATATTTTAATATTCCAAAATATAACATTTCTGCAATACCAATATTAGCAGATTATATAAAAAATACCATAACAATGGATGAAATAAAAAATGAAGTAATAGTAATTTCTCCAGATTTAGGTGGATCAGATCGAGTAGCAGATTTTTCAAAATTATTAGGGATCAAAAATATAGTTTTAAATAAACATAGAGATAGAACAACAGGAGAGCTAACAATTGATAGTAAGGAAATAGAACTACAAAATAAAACCGTCATTATATTAGATGATATGATAAGTACTGGTGGAACAATAATAAAAACTTCAGAACTATTATCAAAATTAGGTGTTAATAAGATTATAGCAATCTGCACACATGGTATTTTAATTGATAAAGCTCAAAAGAAAATAAAAGATGCAGGAGTTGAAAAAATAATATCTACAAATAGTATTCCAAAGAATGTAATAAATATAGATATAACGCCAATAATTGTTAATAAAATTAAGAAATTGAAATGGTTAATTTAACAATTAACAAGAAATATATTAAGATTATGGTTTAGATAAGAAGTTGACATATAATCAACAGCCATATTTCTTTTTACTAAGTGGAGAAAATAGTACTTTACCAATAGCAGAATTTAAATCAATAATTAAAACATATGATGCTAACTCAACAATACATAAATACAATAATATAATGTTCTCAGTAAATGGAAAATTAAACTTAGAAAGAATCTTAGAAAGAGGAGCATATATAAAAAATGGAGGAATTTTAGTTGGAATATATAACATAAATGAGTTTAACGAGATAAACAATTTTCCAGATATTAGATTTAACACATTCTCAATAAAAATAATAAATTATTCAAATTTAGAATCATCACAAAAGTTAGTAGAAAAACTTGACGATAAAATTAAAAAAACATTTCCAGAGGCTAGAGTAAATTTAGAAGAACCAGATGTTATTTTTTTAACCATTACCTATGAAGATAAATTAATAATAACAATAAAACATAATTTTTCACATAAAAAAGAATGGTATAAAAGACGAGCTCGAATGCGTCCTTTTTTTCACCCATCAGCATTAACACCTAAATTTTCAAGAGCTATAATTAATTTAACTAGAATAAAAGAAAATGAAGTTTTATTAGACCCTTTTTGTGGTACTGGAAGCATATTGATTGAATCAGGTATAATTAACATTAATTGTATAGGTATTGATATTTCTAGAAAAATGTGTTTAGGAACTAAGAATAACGTAAAATATTTTAAATTAGATGATTTAGGAGTAATAAATGCAGATTCAAGATATATACCGTTAAAAAATGTTGATGGTATAGTGACAGATATACCATATGGAAGATGTTCTTCTACACATGGCTTAAATTGTTTACAAACATTGAATATAATTTATGATAATATAGATATATTAAAAAAAGATCGATATTGCTGTATTGTTCATCCAAGTAATAATAAAATTGAAAGTAACAATAAACTAAAGTTAGTAGAACAACACAGTATTTATGTTCACAGAAATTTAATTAGGATGATAAGTATAATGAAGAAGATATAGTGGATAAATATGGTAGATTTAAGATTAATATTCTTTGGAACATCATCAGCTATTCCTACAGATAAACGTAATTTATCATCAATAGCAATTATTCGTGATGGAGAATTATTTATATTTGATGTGGGCGAAGGAATGCAGAAAGCATTTCTTAAATCAAAAATAGGAATAAATAAATCAACAAGAATATTTATTACACATTTACATGGTGATCATTGTTTAGGTCTTTTAGGACTTTTACAAACAATGTCTTTATCAGGGAGGACAAAACCTATATTTATTTATGGTCCACATGGAATTATTAAATTTATTAATAATAACGTAGATAATTTACTGTTAAAATTAAATTATAATATATTAGTAAATGAAATAGAAAAAGGAATAATAATTGAGGAAGAAGAATATATAATAAAAACTTGTAATTCATATCATTCTATCAATTCAAAATCATATTTATTTGAAGAAAAAGAGAGACCAGGAATATTTAACCCAGAAAAAGCACTAAAACTTAGAATTCCGAAAGGAGAATTATGGTCATTATTACAAAACGGAGAAGAAATTAAAATTAATGGAAATAAGATAAGACCTGAACAAGTAGTAGCGAACAAACGTAATGGGAGAAAAATTGGTATTTCTGGTGATACAAGACCAAATAAAAAATTAATAGATTTTTTTAATGGATCAAATGTTTTAATATTTGATTCAACATATGGAGATGAAAATACTATTAATGCAAAAAATAATAAACATTCAACTTCAAGAGAAGCGGCAACAATAGCTTCGAAAGCTAAAGTTAAATTATTAATTTTAACTCATTTTAGTTCTAGATATAAAAATGTTGATATATTAGTTAGTCAAGCAAAAGAAGTGCATAAAGATGTAATTGCAGCTTATGATTTAATGGATATGAAGATAGTGTATAATAAGTAGATTCATTTTAGTAAAAATTTATTTTCAATCAGTGAATTAATCAAGTCATCAATAGCATCTGATTCTAGTATTATTTTAATAGGACCTAGTGGAGAATCTGATTCATCTTCACATAATACTACTTTATTCATAAAAGCAGCTTGTTTATTTAATAAGAACCAAGTTTGATTTTTATATTTATTTTTATTTAATAGTCTACGAAGAATAGAGAAAGTTTGTTTATCACGTATTTGATTAAAAATTTTTACTAACGAATTTAAGTTGGAATTTTCTGAATATATAATATTATTATTCAAAGTAAATTGACAATTACAAGTAATATTATTAAGAGATAATAGAACTTTATCATAGTCTTCAGATAAAGAGAGATAAGTTTCTACTCTAACTGTAAGATTATTTTTCATTATATTCATTATCCCATTTACTAAAAATATTGAATGCAATTTGTTTTAGTTGAATTAAACTTAAATTATCATTATAAATCACTTTATCAGATTGATTGATTATATTAGAGATGCCAAGTTTAATTTCAACGTCATCTCTTTTATCAAACAAATTATCATTAACAGGATAATCAATTCTTTTCCTTTCTAGTAAAAGTTTTTTTCTATTTTGTTTAGACATTTTAATAGAAAGAAGTTTAACATAGCCAATTGTTTTGAAAAAATTAATTTCATGAACGCTACGAATTCCATCAATAAAGATAAATGATTTTTTACTAGAATTAATTTGAGATAAACATAATTTAGCAACTGCATCTTCTCCATTTTCTTTTCTAATAGAGCCCATAGTTTTAAATATATTATCAGGAGTAATTTCAGAATATTGTTTAATAGTTTTTTTTCGAACCATATCACCCATATTAATAACCTCAAAACCATATTCAGAAGCAAACTTTGAAACAGTAGATTTTCCTGAACCAGGCATACCAGTTAAACAAATTAATAATTTTTTCAGTTTTATATCAATATGATTTAATTATAATCATATATATTTGGTTTTATATATAAAGTAAGTATTCAGATATATTAAAATAAATGAATTAGAAAATGAGAGCGTTTATATCTTTAGATTTAGAAAATATAGGAGTTAAAAAAGAAATAAAGAAAATTCACTATGAATTAGGTAAAATTAAAGCTAAAATTAAATTAGTAGAAACTAGTAATTTACATTTCACATTAAAATTTTTCCCACATATTGAATTTGAAGATATTAATAAGATTATCAGAATATTAGATAATTTACAGCTAGAAGAAATAGAGATTAAATATAATGACATTGGAGTTTTTCCTAATTATAATAAAATATCAATAATATGGATAGGTATTGATCAAGAATCAGCAAATCAAATATTAAATATTTATAATTTAATTAATAATAAATTAAAAAAGATTGATATATACAAAGATCAGAAATTTTTACCACATTTAACCATTGCAAGAGTGAAAAAATGTGAAGATAATAAATATATTCAAAAAGTAATAGAAAAATATAAAAATATAATATTTGGACAAGAAAATATTAATAAAATTAAACTTAAAAAGAGTATATTGACACCAAATGGACCAATTTATAGTAATTTACATGTGTTAAATATGAATGTGAGAAAAAATGAAAGAATATAATATTATCTTAAATCAAATAAGAAAATTAATTCAACCTACAGATAAACAACGAGAAAAATTAAGCATAATAACTAAACAGGTTTTATCGATTTTAGATCAAGCAATTTCAGAAAACAAAATAAATATTAAAAGAATTTTAGGTGGATCATATGCAAAAGATACTTGGTTGAATTTAGAAACAGATATAGATATCTTCATTTTATTTCCTATAGATTTTAAAGAAGAAGAATTTGAGAAATTAGGAATAAAAATTGGAAAGACTGCATTAAAAAATCATAATCCAAAATTAAGATATTCAGAACATCCATATGTAGAAGGAATAATAAATAAGGTTAAGATCAATATAGTTCCATGTTATGATGTAGAAATTGGTAATTGGATGAGTTCAGCAGATAGAACACCATTTCATTCTAGATTAATAGAAAGTAAATTTAATGATAAAATGCGTTCAGAGACTAGATTATTAAAATTATTTATGAAATCTTTAGAGATATATGGAGCGGAAATAAAAATAAAAGGATTTAGTGGTTATGTATGTGAAGTTTTAATATTAAAATATAAGAAATTTACATCTGTATTAGAAGCAGCATCAGATTTTAGTAAAAATGAAATTATAAAATGGGACAAAAAATCAGATGTTCTAAATATTAATAATAAAACAAATTTAACAATATTAGATCCTATAGATAGTAAAAGAAATTTAGGTGCCGCAATATCAAATAAGAGTATAAGTAAATTTATAATTGCCTCTAGATTATTTTTAAATAAACCAGATAAGAAATATTTTCAATTAGATAAAAAAGTAAAAACAACTAAATCAATTAATAAGACAATTACAATTTTATTTGCTTACAAAGATAAACCAATA
>Ga0187827_10009382_pt1 | contig 10384 bp, 9 predicted proteins | sample ETNtaG_39_FD_167969 | JGI IMG/M metagenome (GOLD analysis project Ga0187827, IMG submission 167969) | Marine microbial and viral communities from oxygen minimum zone, Eastern Pacific Ocean - ETNP2014_SV_150_PacBio MetaG (Illumina Assembly) | ecosystem: Environmental > Aquatic > Marine > Hypoxic... | reverse complement strand
AGTTTTTTTATTGGGCCGTTAGCTCAGTTGGTAGAGCACTTCCCTTTTAAGGAAGGTGTCATTGGTTCGAATCCAATACGGCTCACCAAAACCATTGTTTATCAATCTAGTCAATTAGATAATATTAATTATTTATTTCATAAAGTTTAGCATTTACTAAATATGCTTTTTTTTTGTTCCTTATTATCCAAGCACTTTTGTCATTACTTGTGATGTCACAATTAAAGCCAACAACTGGTTCATAGCAAATAACCCATATTGCTTTTAAGTCGGATGGCAAATTGTTAATATTTAAAATATTAAAGTCTTTATTATTAAATTTTTTAGTAGATTTAATATAACTTTCTATCATTTTAGTATTAGACTCGTATGTTGTATATATAGATATATTTTTATTTTCGTGTTCTTTTAAGATATCAATGATTTTAGTAAATTCAGGTTTTGTGTTTATTCTGTATTTAATTTCTATATAATTATTTATTAACGTTGGAACTAATAGAAATATAAGTAAGAAAATTCTTAATTTTTTACTATCAATCTCAAAAATCAGGGATGAAATTAGTATTATAATGGGTATTAGAACGAATATAATATATCTATCAATAAGAATTGGGTGCCTAATTAATCCATATAATAACGGAATTAAATATGAAAAAAATAAAATAAATATAAGTGGTAAATAATTATTAGAAGTAAATAATATTTTCTTTCTAAAACGAATGATTAAAAAAATAAGTGTAGATAAATAAATTAAACCCATAATTTTTGACCCAAAAAATCTTGAAAAGTAATAATTATAATAAAATTTCCAATTTTCATGCTTTATGAAATAATCTCCAATAGTCAAATTACTTAAGAGATAATCATAATTTGTTAAAATATATATTATTATGATAAGTGGAATTGATAAAAAAAATAGAAGATTTTTATTTTTCAATATAAAAAAAGCATAAATAGAGCAAACAGTCTGTGAAAAAAAAATAATAAGTAAAAAAGGGTGAGCAGAGAAATTTAAAATTGAAGATCCGGTAAATAAAAAAAAAAAATATATTTTTTTTGAAAAAGATAAATTATGAGAAATCATTTTGTAGTAAAAAATTAAATTTATTGTGGCCAGTAAAAAAACAAGTGAATATACTCTGGTTTCTTGGGAATACTTAATTAGATATATATTTATACTAATTAATAAAATCGCTAATAAAAAAGAATTACCTTTTTTTACTTGATAAGAAAGTATTCCAATAAAAGGAATAGATAGAATGCCAAAAAAGAGAGGCAAATATCTCCCCAACTCTGGAGTATAACCAAAAATTTTAAAGTACATTTTTAAGATCGACTCCCACAAATATGGACTTACGTCATCAGTGATTTCACGTCTAGAAAAGGTTGCTTCCAATGAAATATTTGGATCAGTGACCCAAAAATCGTGTATTTCATCAAACCAATAATTTTCAAAATTTATTTGGTAATATCTTAACAGGGCACCAACTGAAATAATAAGTATAGAAAACAAAATAATATTTTTTTTATCTAGCATAAAATTATCAAATTATAATTTTAATAAATTAATTGATCATAACGAAATTATTCTTATTTTTTAGAATTGTACTAGTAAATGTTTACGATTAGGATTAATAGTTAAATTTTCGTTTACAATTGTAATATTTTTTACAAATACAGAAAGATCTTCAATTAATTTATCAATATTTACAATTAAACTTGGTTGGTTTTTTTGAAAATTCGAGTATTTCTTATCAAAAATAAATCTCAAACTCATTTTCATTAATGGAATAAAATACCCGTTGGATATACTATTATAAATTAACTTTGGGTACTTTTTTATTTTATCTCTAGTTACTACTATATCTGAAATAAGAAACCGGGCATCTTTCATTGCAATTTTTTTAACAGATTTTACTAAATTTATGATTTCTACTTGAGATCTGTAATATTCTACAACAGAGTTAGCAATTATAATTGAAAACTTGGCATTCTTTAAGAAAGATAAATTTGTGTAGTCGTTGTTAAGTTTTAGTATTTTAACATTTTTTTTTTTTGAAATGTTATTTTTGCAAACCTTTATGGATTCTAGTGATGTATCTAAACAATAAATCTTGCTAACTTTGTTTGATATTTTGTTTGCTAAATCTCCGGTTCCACAACCAATTTCTAAAACCACGTGTTTTTTATCATAATTAAAAATATTAGTTGTTTTCTGATAAAAAATTTCAGTATTTCTTTTCAAAAGATCAGATTCTAACCAAATATTTTTTTCGTTCCAATAATCTAGCCAATTTTTTTTATCCATTTTAATAGGTTTTTATTATAATTTTTATTTAATTTTTCGTCACTTTTAATTTGTATAATAAAAGATTAAAATAGTATTATTTAGTAATTTTATTTACGTATTCTAATAAATTTATGACGAAGTATGTATGAATTTAAATTTTTATGTTAGAAAGTAGGATTAACAATTATAATAACACGGCGAACACTTCCTTTTCAAGGAAGATGTCATTGGTTCAAATTCAATACGGCTCACCAAATCCTGTATAGTTGAAATCATTTTGAAAATTTATACAATTGTTAGAGTAAAATAAAAAATATAATTATGTCTTCTACAAATAATAATTTTCGGCAATTAGGAAAAACAAAATTATTTTTTTTCCCTCTTGGTTTAGGCACCGCTTCATTTGCAGGAGTAAATATGGTTAATGCAGAGTTATACAATAAACCAACTAATACGGAAATTAATAAATTGTTCAACTTAGCTTTAGAAGACGTAAATGCTTCCGAAAACAATATGCTCATGGTTGATACTTCTTCACAATATGGAGAAAGCGAATTAAGAATTGCTCAATTCATCAAAGATCATCCTTCAATTTTAAAAAAAATGTATATTTGTACTAAGTGGGGCCTAAAATTTAAATCAGATAATTTTTCCGTACAGGATTATTCTCTTAAAAATTTAAATGACTCATTAGAAAATAGTATTAAATTATTACAAAAAATTGATCTTTTTTATATTCATACAAATCCCAGTGTTTCACCATTGCAGCTGAAGACAATTCTGGATAAAAAAAAATCAATTATACCTCGTCTTAAAGAAATTAAAAAAAGCAGATATGGCGGTATTAGGCATATTGGAATTTCTATATCATCTGAAGAAAATCTAAGTTTTCTTGTTGAAAATAAACATTTGTTAGACGAATTAGACGTCCTTCAGATTAATGCAAATATAGTTATAAATAATCCCAAACTTATTAGGTTAGTTTATTCTCTTGGAATTGGAATTGTCTTAAATTCTGTATATAGAAAAACTGATAAAAAAATTAGAAATACAAAAGAAGGATTGAAAAATATCTTTTGTAAAATTCTTGATAGTAATAAAGATGTAATAATTCTTACTGGTACTAAAAATATACTACACTTGAAAGATAATATTAATTATGTAAAAAATAGTATTTGTCATAGTCCTCTAAAGATCAATTATTTGTGTGATGATGCTTTGCCTGTTAAAGTTAAAACAATTATCGAAGATTTAGAAAATTATTTTAGTAGATTTAATATAAATAATTTAAAATTAGAAAAAAATCTGATCTCTCATAAACCTAAAAATGTTTCAGAATCTACAGAAAATGTAATTGATAATATTATTAATATATTTATAGGGAGTTTAAAAACACGACTTGGACCTGCTCCCGACAATATACAACGTAAAATTCTCTCAGATATAATCACTTTTTATGTGGACCACAACATTCCAATTGATGCTATTTTTACTTGGGGTCCAAAAAAATTTTTTGCAGGAAAAAAAGAGGATCAAGTAGATTTAAGCGAGGCCCTTGCATTAGAAAGATTAATGTTTTTGAGCGATAGTATCAAATCCTGTTATTCTCCAGGGGTTGCTTTTTCAATCTTTGTTGAGGATTTTGAAGGAAAATTTATAGAAGGCGAGCATCTAGCTGATATTTTTGATTCTTACATTAGTGGATTAGAAAACCTAGTCAAAGTTTTAAATATGGAAAAGATAGTAAAAGTAATTCGTACAAATGATTTATTAAAAGTTAATTATAATATTCAAACAATTACTAAACGATTAGAAGAAAATTATGAAAAGTTAAAAAAATACTGGCACGAATCTGATTTAAAAGGAATTGAGGGATCTGAATTATTTGATAGTTATAAACAAATTGAAAAATTAGGTTGGTATGGAAAAATTGGTAATGATACTAGAGATTATTATTTAGGACGCTTAAATAATATATTAGGAGATACCAAAAATGCCGAAGAAAAAATAAATATGACAATTAGACTTTTAGCATGTGTTTTAATTCACAGACAGTTTAATATACTTAGAATACACGAAAATAGAGAACCTGTGAAATTATCTTTTCTTAAAATTTCAGGTGGGCCTAAAAAACTTATGGAAGGCAGAATTGACATGAGAACTATTCCAACTAATATTAGTAAAAGACATATCTCACCATGGGCCTCTAAGGGATGTTTAAAAGTAAAAGAAGATCAAGTTCTTCCATCATTAAAACGATGGCAAGAGCTTTTGGATAAATCTTGCAAATCTATAAAGGGTAAAATGATATTTGAACGTTCTCATCGTAAAATTTGCTTTGATACAAATTTTTTAGTAAAATAAAAGCATAAGTATAGATATATAATAAAAAATTTTAACTACATAATGGGGTATAAATAAATTGAAGTTAAGAGTGGGTTTCTTAATTAATTTCAATTATTTAAAATGGTTAGGTGGAACCTACGTAATAAAACACCTAATATATTGCATTAATGCTTTTTCTAGAAATGAAATCGAACCAATTTTAATTGTAAACAAAAAGTTATCAAAAGAAGAAATTAATGAATTTAAAGGATTTAAATTAATTAAAACAAATTTATTTCATAACCAAAGTTTAATTACAAAAATATATAATAAATTTTTAGTAATATTTTTTGGAAAATCTAAAATTTATGAAAGTTTTTTTATAAAAAATAAAATAAATGTCCTCTCTCATATTAATGTTTTCTCTAATAATATTATTCTTGGAAATAAAAGCTCTATAAAAAGTTTGCCTTTTATAGCTGATTTCCAACATATTCATTATCCGGAGAATTTTTCCTTTCGAAACAGATTAATGAGAAATATAAATACTATCTTATGTAGTATTTATTCTTCAAAAATTTTATTGTGTAGCTTTGATGCTAGAAAAGATTTAAAAAGAATATCTAAAACTGGTCACAAAAAATCTGTTGTAAATCAATTCATTTTTAAAATACCAAAAAAAAAGGATATTATAAACTTATCAAGTTTAAAGAAAAAATATAACTTTCACTCACATTTTTTTTATGTTCCCAACCAATATTGGATTCATAAGAATCACATTATTATTCTGAAAGCAATAAAATATATAAAAAAAATACATAAATTAAACAAATTGTTAATATTATCTACAGGTTATAATAAAGATTATAGACATAAAAATTATTTTAATGAAATTAATAAATTTATTTTAATAAATAATTTACAAAATAATTATAAATATTTAGGAGTTGTTAGTTACAATGAAGTCTTATCGTTAATGTATCATTCTATCGCCGTCATAAATCCATCAAAATTTGAAGGCAGAAGTAGTACAGTTGAACAAGCTAAATCAATGGGAAAACAGGTAATTTTGTCAAACATTAATATTCACAAAGAACAAAGACCAGAAAGAGCAATATACTTCAATCCAAATAATTTCTTAGAATTATCATCAATATTAATCAGAACTTTAAAAAAATATGATTATGTAAATGAATTAAATATTATCAATAGGACATTTAAAAAAAATAAACGTAATATGCAAAAATACTACAATAGTTACTTAAAAATTCTAAAAAACTTAGACTAAAAAGAAATATTAATAGAAGTTATTTAAAAAAAACGTCTTGCCTTATAAGATTTTGCTTTCGAGTTTAGCGAAAAAGAGGCGGCTTCGCCTCTCGGTCTCCACCGCCTCTAAGCTTATAATATCTGATTCGCTCTAATAAACATAGACTCGGAATAAGTTTGACCAGAGTGTGGTCAGTTTATTTTTTGATTAAACAAACAAGAGCATTATAATGATCACCTTCCTTTTAATGAAGTTGCAATTGCCTCGAAATCAATATGATTTACCAAATATCACTGATTTTTTTCTAATATAGAACGAGAATTGAGCTTTAGATTACAAGACCTGATCTGTAAAACGCAGCAATAAATCATTGCGATAGTTCAGAAATTGATTTGATATTAAAAATTTACAATATTTGATTAAGTCGATTTTTATTGATATTAATCAATTTAAAATAAAGTTATGAACTTAGAATTTTTGTCTTTCGGCGGTTATGGGTTTTTTGTATGGCCTGCTTTTATCTTCGCTTACGCAAGCTGCTCCTTGCTCTACTTAAAAACAAAAAAGGAGTTTAAAAGACAAGAAAAAATGTTTTTAGTTGAGTTTAAACAAATACCTGTCAGAAAAACTGAAGTTTCCAAAAAAAAAGAGCTTTCCAAAGAAGTTTTGTCTGGCAGACCAGTATATTAATCCTTAGTTAATTACTCGATACTTATTTATGTTGAGTAAAAAAACCCAAACAAGAATTGTTTTTACGACCTTCTTATTGGTTGCGTTAATTGTAATTGTTTTCGTCGTTCTCAAATCTTTAGAAGAAAACGTAGTTTATTTCTTTTCCCCAACTGAACTTTACAATAAAGAAGATATTTCTTTTAATAATAAAATTAGAGTAGGTGGTTTGGTAAAGGATGGTTCGATAATTAAAAACCAAACATCTATAAATTTTATTGTGACTGACCTGAGTAACGAGATTATAGTTTCTTACAAAGGTTCTCTTCCCAACCTTTTTTCGGAAGGAAAAGGCGTTGTTGTCGAAGGTAAATTAAAAGATAAAAAATATTTTATTGCGGATAAAATTTTGGCAAAACATGATGAAAACTACATGCCACCCGAAGTAAGTAAAATACTAAAAAAGACTGATGAGCAATGAACAAATGGGCAGTTAATAGATCACGTTCTAATTATATGATTTTGGTTGTAGTATATTTGTATGCTTAAAAATTTTTTTCCAAATAAAATTCTTTTATTTAGTAACAAACTTTTTAGTTTCTTGATTCTTTTAATGCTTTTGTTTGTTTTTGTTGGATTAATTTATGCACTTTTCCTTTCACCACCCGATTTTATACAAGGGGACTCTGTTAGAGTTATGTATGTGCATGTTCCTGCATCTTTTATAGCGCTTGGTTGTTTTGGTCTTATGGGTATAGCATCAATCTGTTCTTTAATTTTTAAAATTAAAATTCTTCCATTGATGACAAAGAGTTTGGCACCAGTGGGTTCTGTTTTTGCTTTGATCTCAATTGTTACCGGTTCTCTTTGGGGCAAGCCAACGTGGGGAACATGGTGGGTCTGGGATGCCAGATTAACTTCAATGTTAATTTTATTTATTTTTTATATTGCCTATATATCTGCTTGGAAATTTATAGATAATTATGAAAAAGCAAATAGAGTTTCCTCAATAATTGCAATCATAGGATCATTAAATTTGCCTGTAATAAAGTATTCTGTTGACTGGTGGAACACCCTTCACCAAACTTCAAGCATAACACTAACTTCGGCCCCAACCATTCATTACACAATGCTCATTCCTTTAATAATTATGCTTATAGGAACGATTTTATACACTTTGATTGTATTTTTAATGAAATACAAAACAGAAATAATGAAATTTAAATTAGATAAAAGAAATAAAGAAAACTAAAAAAACATCATTTATTGTAATCAAGTTTTTTTGATTTGTTATTGTGTAAAAAAATTACAAAAATTCCAACAGCAAGAAAAACAAACGGTAAAATCCAGAGAAAAAGTGTACTGATTTTGAATGGAGGATTTAGGAGAATAAAATCGCCGTATCTTTCAATTAAAAAATCATAAATTTCATCATCTGAGTTACCCTGTTTAACTTTTTTTCTAATAAGAATTCTCAAATCTTTTGCAAGAAGAGCGGAAGATTCATCAATAGATTGATTTTGACATACCAAACATCTTACATTTTTTGAAATATTACGGGCTCTTAATTCTTTTTTTGGATTTTGTAAAAATTCATCAGGCTCAACAGAGTAGCAGTTTATTGTAACAATCTGTGACGTCATTAAGCAAACTACCATTGCTAATAAAATTCTTTGCATTATTTTTCGACTTCTTTAACTTTTAGAACAAATGCATTGTAATTTCTTTTGGTAATGGGTCCAACCAAACGATATTTAATTACAGCGTTTGAATTAACGATAAATGTTTCAGGCAATCCATATACTCCCCAATCAATTCCTAAACGTGCATTTGGATCGATCAAAACACTTGAATAGGGATTGCCCAATTTTTTCAGCCATTTGATTGCTCTTTTTGAATCATCTTTGTAATTTATTCCTATAATTTTTAATCCCTTTTTATCAGATAATTTTTTCAAATAAGGATGTTCATCACGACAGGGCTTACACCATGTTGCAAAAAAATTTACTAGTGTAGTTTCATTTCCAAATTCGTCCGGTGATATAAAGGTTTTATTTTCTAACAATGATTTTCCTTCAAATTCGGGAACTTTTTTATTTATTAGCACAGAAGGAAGTTCTGATGGATTACGATCGATGATCAACAAATAAAAGAATACAAGTAATATTAGGAAAAATATAATAATGGGAGAAATTAATATTTTTTTTTTCATATAGACAAACGTTTCAGTTTTTTTAAATTATTTTTTATTGAGAATAATCCTCCCAAGAATATTGCAAAAGCACCAATCCATATCCAAACTACAAGAGGATTATAATATATTCTTACGTTCCAACCTTTGTTTATATCGCCATTTCCCAGAACAACATATAAATCTCTAGCCAGATTTGTGTGTATAGAGACTTCTGTTGTTGAATTGTTTGTGGCAGGATAAAAACGATTTTCAGGTTTTAATTTAGCGATGATATTTTTTTTATTATTATAAACCCAAAAATTTCCTTGTAGCGCAACATAATTTGGGCCCATAACCTCACTTATCTCTTTAAAGATGATATTATAATTATGAATAGAGGTTTCGTCGTTTACTTTCATGCGTATTATTTTTTCTTTTTGCCATATGGTTGAACCAGTTATTCCTAAAATTAACAAGGCAATTCCAAAATGAGCTATGATCATTCCACTTGAATATTTGGGTATGTTCTCTTGTGTGACTTCTTTATTTTTTATATTTAACTGTCGGAATGTTGTTAATAAAATATTTGACATAATCCAAAACGCTAGAACAATTCCTGCCAAGCCAAGCATGTTGTAAGATTGATATACCCAAAAAAATATGAAAGAAATTACAACAGCAAGAAGAATACTTGGTAAAGATTTTATTAAAATTCCTATTACATCAGCCTTTCCCCACGACAACATTGGTCCCATTCCCATTACTAGAATAGCTGGCATTATTATAGGGATAGTTACTGAATTAAAATAGGGCTCACCAACAGATATTTTATTATTGGAAAAAACCTCAACCAACAAAGGATATATTGTTCCCAAAAATACAGAAGCACACACCACTACCATAATGATATTATTTACTAGGATTGAACCTTCTCTGCTGAAGAAAGAAAAGTAATGTTTGTTCAAGAAATTTTTTGATTTTAGTCCAAACAGTATCAACGAATATCCACCCAATAAAGCAAGAAATGTAAGAATATATATACCTCTCGCAGGATCTAGAGCGAAAGTATGAACGCTTGTAAGTATGCCGGATCTTACAAGAAATGTTCCAATTACACTTAAAAGAAAAGAAAGTATGGATAAAAGCAAAACCCATGATTGAAGTGATTTTCTTTTTTCAACAGTAATGAGAGAATGAACTAAAGCAGTGCCAAGTAGCCAAGGCATAAACGAAGCATTTTCGACAGGATCCCAAAACCACCATCCTCCCCATCCCAACTCGTAGTAAGCCCATATTGAACCAAAAGCAATGCCTGCTGACAAAAAAATCCAAGCGGCTAATACAAAAGGTTTCAAGTAACTATACCAAGGAATTTTTTCCTCAATATTAATACTCATAGCTGCAACACTAAGAGAGAATGCAGCTGAAAAACCAACATACCCAATATATAGCAAAGGCGGATGAATTGCTAAAGCGGGGTCTTGCAATAATGGATTAAAACCTAATCCATTTGTATGGGATGGTATCATTCTATCAAATGGATTTGATGCAAGTATTGTAAATAATAAAAAACCAATTGTGATAATGGCCTGCGTTTCTAAAGTTTTTGAAATAAAAATAATATTTTTTTGATTATATAATTTGAAGATAAAATAAT
>Ga0187827_10009379_pt1 | contig 10386 bp, 5 predicted proteins | sample ETNtaG_39_FD_167969 | JGI IMG/M metagenome (GOLD analysis project Ga0187827, IMG submission 167969) | Marine microbial and viral communities from oxygen minimum zone, Eastern Pacific Ocean - ETNP2014_SV_150_PacBio MetaG (Illumina Assembly) | ecosystem: Environmental > Aquatic > Marine > Hypoxic... | reverse complement strand
AATCATCCGCCAAAGGCCCATCTCCTAGAACGACCAGATGACCAGCAGGCAGCTCATCAACAACATCTATCGCATCGTCGATCCCAAGACCCGCCAGCAGACCTCCCTGAAACAGTAGCAGTGGGACCTCATGCTCTACGCCCGCCATCGTCCTTAGCTGGTCCGTCCAGTTTACTGACACTTTGCGGGGGAAGTTGCGGACCACAACAGGGCCTTTGACAGCATATCTGCGGTTCAGCTCGTGCCCGACGCCATCTGAAACGGTGATCACTCTACTCGCAAGGCGGATGCACAGCTTTTCCAGCAAACTCCAAACCCCACGGATATGTGGCCGACCTGTGAGGGACGGCAGTTCGGTCCAAAGTTCGTGAGAGTCGTAGATCAGCGGCACACCCAGAATCACAGAAGCAAACGCTGCCGGAGCCAACGAATCGAGATCGTGTGCATGCACCAGGTTAGGTCGGGCTGCAACAATTCGCTGCGCAACTTTGGGCCACCATTCAGCGTACTTGGCACGGAGGCCGCTTTCTGTCGAAAGCGGTATTCGATCTGTCTCAACGGCGTCCCAACCGGTCAACTCTCGCTCCGAGGTGCGGTTGGCGATCACTGTCACTTGGTAGCCGTTTTCTGCCAACGTTACGGCCTCTTTGTTTACGCGGGCGTCATGGTGAAGGTCGTTAAATACCGTCATTACCACTTTGGATCGATCCGACGCAGGTTTTTTCAGCGATGCTGCCTTTGTTGACCTGGACGATGGGCGCGGCACGACATACCGCTCGCCCACTCCGATGTGGTGAACATCATCGCCGAAGGCCACTTTCACTGTCTCTCCAGATCCCCTCCCACCCACTATCACCGTCAATCCCTGGGGCGCGGAGTCGAATCGCCACGCACCACCATTGTCGGTGACCTTCGCCTGCGCCCGGGCGCGCCACCACTCCACAAGTCCAATGTGGGTTGGCATCCACCGGTGGTCATCAACCGCCCATCCAACGAGCTCCTCGAACCACTCTGCGAGGTATGCATAGTCTTCAACGTCGTAACCGTTGGGATGGAACAGAGCTGAGCAGATGCCACCGTTGGCGGTTGAGTTCCAGAGCGAGCGAGATATACGAATTGCCTCGGATCTGTCGACACCCAGTCTCCACAGAAGCGACACATCCATCAACGATAGAGGCAGTTCTGCAAAAGAGTGTGCCCTGTCCGCTGTCACATCATATGGATGAAACAGCAGCGAAGTCCACGACCTGAACCCCACATCATCCGAAAAACCCAGTGTGGCGTCGTATGCAAAACCAGCGCTCTCCAGAGCCTGCCAGGTTGCGCCTGCTTGGTGGCGAAGATAGTGGGTGCGGTTGCCGCAAACTTCTCGCCCAAATGTTCGCCCTAATACCGACCGTCCGAAGCCCAATCCATCCGATGAATCGGCCCAGGAGTAGCTGGCGTGCAAACCGACCTCGCCTCCGATCGAATCGATCTGTCCGACTGCAGCGTGGAGTAAAGGATGGTTTAGCGTATAGGATGGGTCCAACGAGTTTTTTCGTCCAGCGGACATAAACCATGTGCTGGTAACACCCGCCTCTCGCTCAAAATCACAGGTGCGCCCCACGGCGGCATACGGGTCATTGGACAGGTCGGACTGACGAATAATCTGTGCGGCCCTGTTTATCAGAGACACGCCACTGCGACCGGTGTTGATCATCTCGTGAAATACTCGCCACGGCGTCCATTTCCGCAATACATCAACATCGTGGGAAAACAGAACCACCGCGCTGTGGTCATCGGGCCAGCGGCCGATCCTCACCCACGGTCTACCGAGAGTCTGCCAGCATCTATCAAAAAGCCAGATCAACAGTTCTGCGTAGCGATCCAACACTGGAGTGTGGTGGCATCCGGCTTTAACCAGAGTGTTGGCGTCACTCTTCGCGCGTCCGTGTTGATCACGTAATGAATCGGCCCCTTGCTCCTCAACCCGTGCCAGCGCCCACCAAACAGTGGAAACAAGGTCGCATCCTATTCGGCATATTAGGCCCTGCCCGACGCGCTCTGCCGTTATGACCGTCCTACCGCCTGAAGTACCCCATGCCTCACCTGCCGACATCTCTCTGGTGAGCCCCCATACCGGGACATCTTCAACGCCATCGCACTTCAGTTGCGAGTGGGTCTGCTGATCAAATGACGGCGGGCCCGAAGTTATCTCGTCATTTGCGTACATCCAGACCAACAACCCGCCGTCCAAAGCCACCTTGCGTACTAGGTCATTATCTGGCTCTTCGCCATACCAAAACTCCCATAGTCCGACTTCCGATTCACATTCGCGCAAAAAGACGCCAACCGCACTCGCCAACCAGTCGAGAGCGAATCGCGCCCGTGGTTTCCGTAGGTCATCTATTCCGAGATGTATCCTAATCATAGCCCCTGTCGATCAACGAAATACAGCCGCCAGTTTCAGTGTCCAAGAAGCGGTGTGTTCGACCTGATGGTAGACCACTTTAGTGCCACCAAACCCTTTTTTGAACTGGGCAACGGAGGGTATGTTCGCCCCATTGAATTCAAACTGTTCTACCGTGCCCACCAATGATCGCAGAACCTCCCATCGCAGCAACGACGCCGCACCCAGTTCACGACCAGCAACACCTGTTCCCGCCCAAAGATCGTACCCCAACAGTTCATCCGCTCCAGTCATAACCGCCGCTGCGGGCTTGCCCTGGTGCGTGGCTACGGTCAGCTCCACGTTCGCATCCGCCAGGAGAGTCTCAAACGCGTTCCGCATATGCTGTTGAGGACAGGGCAGCGCCAAACCCTTCATCTGTGAGGTCGCCACCATCGTCTCAACTAATGGGGTCACGTCGTGCGTTGTGTTGATGGTGACTCCCGACCGCTCTGCTTTACGAATCTGCTTTCGCGCCGCTCGACTAATGCCGCTCCACAACTGACCTTCGTCGGTGGTGGGTACCCTCCTGGTATATCGCACAACAGCGGTCCATCCAGCCTCCTGCCACGGCCGTACGTCCACAATATCAGGTGGCATTGCCCATCTGCTGTATGCCGCGTCCGCACCCAACGTCGCCAATGCGGTCGCCACATCACTCCATACTTTGGGGTCGGACACGGCCCTCTGGTGCAGCGCGATATCCCCATAGACACTGAACGGTGGCGTAAACGATTTTCGCAACCCCCACCTATTACGCTCCACGATCGGCATCCCACACACAACGCTATCTCCATCCATCACCAGCAGATATTTGGCGGTGGCACTGAAAATATCTGCGCAGCACCGAATCCAAGGTTGTCGGCCCCAAAAACCCACTTGAAGCCCAGCATCTGCAAGCCGATCGGCCCACTCGTTTGGATCGGCTGTGGTGACGACATTCATATCGACACTCCAGACCCAACTCGGCTTACGCGTCCGCTCTGCCACGCCAAAACCAACCAAACTCCTGCCGTCCAGACTGCTGCGATACCAAGCTGAATCGTTTCAATCCAGTGTGTCAATTTGAGGCCAACTGTAGGTGCCACCACCAAAGCAGCGATCGCTGCGTTGCGGCCTATCGAGTGCCAAGGGACAAGTTTCCGCCAGGATGTCCCCAGCTTGCCGCTTGCCGCATTTAGGTAGATGCTCCACTGAACGTAAGTTCCGACGACCGTCCCTATTGCCGGGGCCCACAGCCCTATCCAAGGGATGAGCGCCACACTAAGCACAAGGTTGACGCACGCGTCGATGGCAGAACCCCAGATCAACTCTCGAGCCGCCCCGATCGAAAGCAGAAGCGCAGACCACACCGCCACTCGAAGAGGCAGAAGCGTTAGGTAGATGCGAAAGATGGGCACGCTGTCGGCATAATCGGCAGTAAAAATGGCGACCACTATTTCGGTAGACCAGACCGCCGCAAACAGAGCAAGAGGCATCACCACCCAAGTCATTCGGTCGACCATCTGATGCCACGCCGCCAATACCCCCTCAAAATCCCCTCTGCTCCATCTGGCGCTCAAGTCTGGCAGCGTCGCCTGACTCACGGCCCCGTAAATAATCCCCACCAGCGGAATTTCCCACGCGCCGATACTGTAGACAGCCATCTCCTTGGCGGCGAACCAGAACGTCACAACAACGCGCCCCGCCCAACCAGTAACCAGGTTGAGGGCACGATTGCCCAACGCCGCCATACTCAAACGCATCATCTGCCCCGGCGCATCGCCGTCATCGCCACCGTCAGTGGTTCCGCCCCACAAAATCGGCCAGGCCGCCATCGTCAGAAATGCCAACCGCACCCAGTGCCCCATCGCGAGACCTACAACCACAGCCGTCGCGGTTGAGTGGCTGCTCACAAGCCAAGCCGCCGCCGCCAAACCCACGCCCGAACCGACGAGCGAGGAAGGAGCCAGCACGGATGTGCGCTCAGAGGCCAGGATAACCGCCTCCATCCCCGACGCCGCTACAACCGCTACTAGATAGAGTGTCCCCCACTTCAAAACGGCTTCCAGAGAGCTGTTTTTCGCGAGAATCGCAACGAACGGAGCGGCAAAATAGAGCGCCAAGCAGACTACACCGGTGGCTGCGAGTAGCCATGACATTGCCCGTCGAACAAGAGCACCGCGCCCCTCAGCGGATGTCCGCGTAAACACGGGAAGTAGTCCAGTAGGCAGGCCAAGGTCGCACAACACCAAAATCGCCAACACCGTCCAGGCCTGATGAAACGTTCCAACGGCGTCTTTCGACAGAACACGCACGGCCAGCATGTCTATGGCTAGCCGCGCCAGAGTGGTTACGATCCGCGCTGACGCCAACCTTGCCGCCGATCCCCGCGCTGTCATTATGTTGCTTGTTCCCAAAATATCAACCATTCGTAAGTAACGTGTCAAACGCAGATTAATTAGCCTCGGACTTTTGTCGAAAGAATCTCATCCATCCCAGTGTCAAGATACTGGGTCTGCTGGGCGTGGACCATTCCGCACGACGATTAGAACACGTCTCAATTGAGCCAAGACCGGCTCATTGACGACGCGAATCTCAGCTGCATTGAGCAAATTCATTGACATTCGATGGCGCATTTCGTATATTCAGTTTTCTCAAATGAAAACGCACGTTATCAGCTCAATGATGGCAGATGCGAACTAGAAAACACAACGGGGGTGCTGGCACTTCAGTCTGCCGGCTCAACCAGCGACTTATCCAGACGGCCACACTCTACACGAGCGTGGCCGTCTGTCGTTTCTGCATTTGGACACCTTCTTTGCCCTAGGAGGAACGATGCCCGACGAGATCCGCGAAGGCTTGACGTTCGACGACGTTCTGCTGGTCCCTGGCCGCAGTGAAATCGTGCCACGAGATGTGGACGTGAGTACCATGTTGGTCGGCGGAGTACGGCTGAATATTCCGCTTGTAAGCGCGGCGATGGACACAGTAACAGATGGGAAATTGGCCATTGCGATCGCCCGCGAGGGTGGCATAGGTGTAATACACAAGAACTTCACGATTGAAGAGCAGGTAAGCGAGGTCGCCAAAGTTAAGCGCTCAGAGAGCGGGATGATTGTCGATCCTGTGACGCTTGGCCCTGACCAGCCTGTCCAGGCCGCGCTTGATCTGATGGCTGAACTACACATCTCGGGTGTTCCGATAATCGATGATTCTCAGAAACTGATCGGAATTCTCACCAACCGAGACCTCAGGTTTGAGACCAATTTCCTCAAACCCATCCGCGATGCCATGACCAAAGACAACTTGGTCACCGCCCCAGTGGGCATCGCGATTGACGACGCCAAAGAGATACTTTGGAAGAACCGCATAGAGAAACTGCCCGTTGTCGATGAAATTGGCGTTCTGCGTGGATTGATTACTGTCAAAGACATTGAAAAGAGAGCGCAGTATCCCAACGCCTGCAAAGACGACCTTGGGAGGCTGAGGGTCGCCGCAGCAATCGGTGCCAATGACGACTGGTTAGAACGCGCCCAAGCTCTAATTGAGAGGGGTGCGGACGTGTTAGTGGTCGATTCTGCCCACGGCCATTCCACCAAAGTTATCTCCACGGTCGAAGCTTTCAAGCAGACATTCCCCGAAGTGCCCTTGATCGCCGGGAATGTCGCCACCGCCGAAGGTTGCCACGAGCTGATCCGAGCAGGAGCTGACGCGGTGAAAGTCGGCGTCGGCCCTGGGTCGATCTGCACCACACGCATTGTTGCAGGCATCGGCGTCCCGCAGATCACAGCTGTGCTCGACTGCGTGGAAGTGGCGAGGGCATTTGACATTCCTGTGATTTCCGATGGGGGCATCCAGCACTCTGGAGACATCACCAAAGCGTTGGCATGTGGCGCTAACGCGGTGATGCTAGGCAGCCTGTTCGCTGGCACCGAGGAGAGCCCTGGGGAGACGATTATCTACCAAGGTCGGACGTTCAAAGTTTACCGAGGCATGGGCTCGGTTGCAGCGATGCAATCAGGCAGTGGTGACCGCTATTTCCAGTACGACATGGCCGCCGAAAAGCTTGTGCCTGAAGGCGTCGAAGGGCGGGTGCCCTACAAAGGTTCGGTGTCTGGATACGTCTACCAGCTAGTTGGCGGCATTCGGGCAGGCATGGGCTACTGCGGCGTTCGTACCATCGACGAACTACGCACGCAGACAAAGTTCATGCGCATCACCGCCGCAGGCCTCAAAGAGAGCCATCCTCACGATGTTTACATCACTCGCGAGGCTCCGAACTACCGGCTCGAATAAGTTGATTACAGATCGACAACCGACAGCGTGAGCTTGGAGTGCGTACCTGGTCCGTGTAGAACACTGTTTTTTGCGACTATCGGCTCTGCGAACTCCCATATCGGGGCAAAACGGTTTGGGTTCGGTAAAATGCGCGGCCATTCACTGCTTGTGACGATGAGCCCGATTTTGGACCCGGCCTCAAACAGATAGGCCGTCCTCCCCAGATCAATACTCAACCTGGTCGGCTCGCCAGGGGTCAGGGGTACGATCTGATCCCAGCCATCGCGATACCGACATCGAATCGAGCCGTTTGTCAACACAGTAATCGCCCCAGAGCGGTCCTCAACGCATAGTTTGCAAATGATATCTGTGTCTTCGGCGTCGCTGGAAATCCACACATCCAACCCGATCTCCCCGATGACCGCCAGCGGCGACTCCATAACCGCGGTTCGGTAGTAGAGCACATCCGTCCGATCCAGAATCGGCCTCTGGTCGACTGGACCAACGCTGCTGTAACCCCAGTAGACCGCCCCGCCGTGCATCGGCACAGGGTTGTCCGGATCATACGAGAAACTGTCTTCACCGGTGCTGTCGGGAGCTACTTCGGACAGCGCCCCATCGCCGCTTTTCATGTTCGCGCCACCACCGGATGACAGAAATAGCGTCTTCTGCGTAGCTTCCGGCGGCGGCCAGTCCGAAAAATCCCTCAACCGGTTCTCGCCCATAACGAACAGGCGCACAGGTGGTTGCGCAGTCCAACCATTGTCGATCTCTTTCAGGTAGAAGTCCAAACACTGAAACTCGTGGGCCATCACATTGACATCAGCATCGGGACCAAACTCCCAGTCACCGTATCGCGTGTGCGCCTCGCCCGTGGTTCCTGAGTTGATGTGCCCCCACGGTCCCACAATCAGCTTCTGCCCTGTCCTAGCCGCTTCTGTCGCCCCGTGGTCGCTGATGTTCCGATAGCCCTGAAACTGCCCTCGGTTGATATGGTCGAACCAGCCCGCCATATGGTATCCAGGTACACCCACCTGAGAATGCATCCCCGTCAGTTCTACCGATTTCCAGTACTCATCGTAGGTGTCGTGTTCCAACCAAGTTTTCAGAATCGGTGCCACGAATCCGGCCTTTTCCGCTATCTCTCCGAAACTGCGGCATTTGTAAAGCGCATACCAGTCCATCCTTCCCTCGTCAGGCTTGTTACGGCAACTCGCATGAGTCATCGCCCACCTGATCGCATTCCCCCACGCAAAACAGCCATCGTATCTAAGCCAGTCGGTGAAGTACGACGCTGGCCCGATGGAAGGAATAATGCACTTGAGCGCTTCATGCCCGCCAGCTGCCGCCGGGACTTGCACCATTCCCAAATAGCTACGCCCCCACAGCCCGATCTTGCCGTTGCACCACTTCTGATTGGCAACCCAATCAAGATTCGCCTGTCCGTCCCTAGCCTCGTCCACCAGCGGCGTGAAATCGCCATCGGAATCGTATTTCCCCCGACAGTCCTGTACGACATAGGCATATCCCCGCTCGACAAATGGCTGTTCGCCGTTGAATGCACCAGCGCCGACACGGTGATACGGCGTCCGAACGACAACCGCTGGAAACGGCCCCGGCCCATCCGGCAAAAACACATCCGTCGCCAACTCGACACCATCGTCAGCTGGCATCCTCTGATTTATCAACGCTCTCACCTACTCCTCCGTCTCATCATTTTCAGGATCGTAGTCACTCACATCCAACTCCTTGACCGTCGGGATCAGTTTCTCTTGGAAAAGCTCAAGATTGACCTTCAGCCATTCAAACTGGCGCAGCCAATCGCCTTTTTGTAACGGATCTGCTGATTCGTACAATCGGATACTGTAGGTCCTCGCCCGCGGCTCCCATTTAAGTTTCTTCCCAACAAGCTGTTCAAGCCGGTTTTCATCCCTTTTCAGGAGCGAATAAAAAGCTCGCCCGTTGTCTCCTTTAAAATAGAGATCAACGTATATTTTGGCGTCTTTGACATGGATATCTGCACAAAAGTTTACGTCGGTGCGAGCAGGAAAGAAAACGTAGTGCTTTGGAAGAGGTTTTGGACGACGAAGTCCACTGCCTGAATCCCGAAGAAATTCGGCAAAGTGGGTCCAATATTCGAGTTGGAATTGACTGGTTTTTGAGACAACTCTATTTGTTACGCTGGTTACGTTTCGGGTCCAGTCATTCGGCGCGCTGGCAACATTCAATTTGGGAGCTATTGCGGATTTACCAATGCGCCAGAGTTCGATTTCCAGCCCGAAAAAATTCACGTCGATGGTCGTCATTTCATTCAACCAATCGAGCGCGGCCTTGTGTTCGTCGGTGAATCGTTGGGCCACCCAAACAATGGTGACCGCGTTCAAGCCAGCTGCATATGTCAGCAGTTGCCCCAAGTGGGTGTGATCAGTCCTCTCAAGCTGATTCTCTAAAAGAACCCAATCGTCAGTAGCGGTGTCTCGGCACAGTGTGTCTGCTCGAAAAGGGCCCACATCTTTCTCTTGTGCCACCGTTTCTAGCTCCAACCCGATCGTCCGACCAAGAAGCGCCAGATTCTCTTCTTCAGCCAACCAAGGTGTGAAATCACCGGCCTCATCTGCCCACTGCGCTCTTAGATCAACTTTCTCAAGTCGCCCAAGATCAGCCATATCGTCAACCCTCCAATTCAACTGCTTCAACCAATATCAAGTACCGGCAACACCAATCGCGAAGCCGTTCCCGGTCCGTGCAGGACGCTGTTCCGTGCCACTATCGGTACCGCACCACTCCACGGTGGGTTCATCGTGTTGTCGTGGGGAATGATGCGCGGGTATTCGCTACTTGTGATCGTCAGTCCGATGCGTGACCCCGCTGGAAAGACGTACGTCGTGGGAAACAGGTCAATCTCCAGAGGTGTTTCTTCGCCTGGCACCAGCGAGACGGTTTCGGAATATCCGTTTCGGTAGCGACATCGTTTGCAGCCACGGCTCAAAGAGATGATCCGCCCATCGGACTGCTCGACGCACAACTTCACCACGAAGTCGGTATCCACGGCGCTGCTGGCTACACACAGTGAGAGCGAAACTTCCCCGACCACCGTCAACGGCTCCCCAAGAACCGGGCTGCGGTAGTAGAGCACATCAGGCCGTTCAACTAGAGGCCTGATGTTGTGCGGTCCTACGAACGTCTCCCACTCATGAAAATCATCTCCCGCGTTCGTCGGAACAGGGCTTTTCGGGTCGTACGTGAAAGTGTCGGAATAGTTTGTATCTGGCGGTGAGGTATCCAGAACCCCGTCCCCTAAGCGGCTGTTGGCGCTTCCGCTGGAATTGAGATACCACGAAGTCATGACCGCATCAGGGGGAGGCCACTCAGGAAGTGACAACCACCGGTTCTCGCCCATCAGAAAGACTTTTGCGGCGGGCTGCGATGTATATCCGTTGTCGATCTCTTTGAGATGAAAATCCAGCGCCTGAAGCTGAGCGGTGATTATCGGTAGATCCGCTTCATTTCCAAACTCCCAGTCGCCGCAGACGGTGTGCTCATGACCCTCTGGCTCAATGGTGTGATGCGCCCAAGGGCCCATGAGCAGTTTCTGCCCTGAGCGTGCCTCTTCAGTCGCGCCCTGGTCCCGGATGTTTTTGTATGCGATACACTGCCCCCGCGCAAAATGATCAAACCAACCGCCAATATGGAAT
>Ga0187827_10009378_pt1 | contig 10386 bp, 11 predicted proteins | sample ETNtaG_39_FD_167969 | JGI IMG/M metagenome (GOLD analysis project Ga0187827, IMG submission 167969) | Marine microbial and viral communities from oxygen minimum zone, Eastern Pacific Ocean - ETNP2014_SV_150_PacBio MetaG (Illumina Assembly) | ecosystem: Environmental > Aquatic > Marine > Hypoxic... | reverse complement strand
CAAGCTCGAATTTTAATAATTGCTGCAATTGCTGGCACTCTGCCTCTATTTATATTGATTGGTGAATTTAGACCGCCTGCGCGATTATGGAATTACCTAGTTCCCGTTGTCGGAGTTGTCGTTGGTTTAGGACTGGTAAATTTGACGAATTTACTCCAAAAGAAAGTTAGAGTGTTAATTCTTGGTTGGGTATTTATTCCTATTTTAATGGCGACGACGGGATATCGCATAATAACTTATGACACGTTGATAGGCACTCTACACTCTTTACCAGTCTCTGAAATTTTGCACCAAATTGTGCGGGAAGGTGATGTTTTGGTGGGAGACGGAATTACCGCACCGACCAGACTTTACCTAAAACGTGCATTGTTAAAGAGGGGACTCACATATCACCTCGAAGAAATGCATCCCGTTTTGCATGGCCATGCTGGGCGAATATGCAAACTTGCAAGCTGTCAATCAAAACAGTCCAAACGGTCATATTTAGTAACGCGAAATTCGATCATGAAGGGGATGATTTATTTTCAAGCAATTCTAGAACCAGAACCAAATATTGATAAAGCAAGAATGATAAAAGAGATTTTGAATATCAAAATATTTGTATTTGAAAACTAGAATTGCCAATGTCCGCTTTAACCCCAAAAGTGGACATTGGCGATACAGGAGGAGATTAAACTACCTGGTGTGGGGGCTATCTGTGAACTAAGAATTACCGATGGTATTGGCCACGCAAAATTAGATTCATCCATAATTTTCCACGGGAATGTAGCATAATCGGTTTTGTGTTATCTGCACCTCTCGTTGTCAGCCCCCCAATGGAAAGTGGTTCTTTTGGTACACTCTCCATGAGTAATCCTGAGTTTTTGCAGATGATCCGAAAGGCACATCTCAAGTACAAAAAATGAGAGTTCCTAATATCAAAAACGGCTTCATTTAAAATGCCCTCAATGCTGAGTGGTTCTCAACCATCAATCAAGAACGTCACTTAATCGATAGAGAAAATTTTAAGCTGCAACGTAATGCTGCTCTTGCCGAGTGGCGTCAACTTTATTCCACCAGTAACGAATGGTTTCTTGACAAATATCGATGCCACGTTCGCGCAATGGGTCTTCTACATTGCAAAGAGAAAGCGGAAAACGGACATACATCATCACAGCAAGACAAATGATCTCGGGTGACGTCTTAAAGTAGCGAAAGGGATTATGATTTTTCATCCACAAACTCTATGGATTTAGTCGATCGACGTCAAAGTAGGTTTTCCTCTGACAGTGCCTCCCGAATAAAAGTTGGCGGCGGTAAATAATTCAATTAGCTCTCTTTTTTACTTAGGTCGCAGATCAATGAATATTCGATATCGGCGATTTTCTTAAGCTGGGCAAGGCTGATATCCTCTTTACGCGCCTGACGCTGAAACGCCTTATAAAGCAGCGCCCGCAGATCATCTTTGATATCCTCGTCCGACAGGTCGAGCGTTATTGGCAAATCAACGCCGTTGGCTTTTTTGGCACGAGACTTCTTTGCTTTTTTCTTTTTACCAAAAATTTCTTCCCAACCTGAACGGTATTCCTTCGTCGTCACACTGGAAAAATGACTGATTGAGGTTTGCGAGGCCGATTTGTTGGTGGCGCCGGTTGAGCTCGTTTCAGTCTTAGAATCCTTCTTGGTTTCAGCCTTATTATCCGTCTTATTATTTGTTTTGTTATTTGTCTGGGACGTTTCTTTAGGCTTGGACTCAGTTTTACTAGCTGTTTTAGCTTCGCTCATGCACTGTAGACCTTCATTGAATTATTTTCCAGGCGTTGCTCTAGCAAATTTTGCTGGATCGCCGCAAGACTTTTTAAGTCGCCGGACATCATTGCCCACCGTTTGTATGACCCAACTCTGCCTGATAATGAAGAAGTTCATGGATTTAACGGCACTGTCAGAAAAAAACCTGCTTTGACGATGTCGTAGCATTCTCCTAATGTTTTGAGATGAAAAATCATAATCCCTTTCGCTATTTTAAGACGTCACCCGAGATCATTCGCCTGGCCGTGATGATGTATATCAGGTTTTCACTCTCCCTTCGTAATGTCGAAGATCTACTGCACGAGCGCGGCATCGATATTTGCCACGAAACAGTGCGTTATTGGTGGAATAAAGTTGACGCCATGTTTGCCAAAGAAATTCGCAAAAAACGGATGAGTGAATTGCAACTAAATTTTTTTCTAACGTGAGCCTGACACGTAAGGAGAATTGCTCCATACGGTTTTCTATGGCTACATAGCCATACGACATCTAAATTTTGACTGATGAAACATTGGGCTTCTTGAAAACCTGACATATAAATAGGTGTTTCACCTTTGGTAAATATAGAAATCTCCTTAGTTTCTTTATAAGATTTTATTCCCACGCCATTGCAGTTGTTGGATCAATCCTGTATGGAATGACTCTAATTGACTATTCTCTGAACAAAAATTTATTTTGGCTCTCACCAAGGAAAAACAAATGTCAGATCAAATTCGTGCGTCTCATATTCTTGTCGGCCATGCCGATGCGTCCCAGTCGAGTTCTCAGCTATCGGCCGAAGACGCGATGAAACAAATCGAATCATTTAAAGAACAAATTGAAGGCGGCACGCCATTTGAACAAGTAGCCTGCGATAATTCAGATTGTCCATCTTCTCGTCAAGGCGGTGATCTCGGCTCCTTCGGCCGCGGTGCGATGGTGCCCACTTTTGATCAAGCAGCTTTCGAATTGGAAGTTGACGCGCTGAGTGACGTAGTCGAAACAGATTTCGGCTATCATATCATCTATCGCACTGAATAGAATTGATTTCGTTTATTAAAAGGCCGAGACGTAAAACTATCCTGGTTTTTTTGTTTAATCGGTGAAGAAAGCTAGTTCGGAAGAACTAACTTTTCACTTCAGTCCAATTAATTGATTATCCTATGTAATTTACAGGTTCCCAGGTCCGCTTTTGATGCCGTGGACGGCTCCCACTTAAGCGAGTGGTAGGCCCGGTAGGACTGCATTAAATTCTTTTTATGAATGAGTTACAAAGGGTTTGGGTAAATATTCGCGCATATTGTCCCTCGTCAGCGCTTATGGCACTAGATTGTAGAATTTGATAAGAGAGAGTTTCTAGCTCATCCTGGTTTGTTATTAAGCCGCTTGGCGTTGATGTCAGACAGTTTCAGTTACGATGCATCGGAAACGCTCTCTCATGGAATCGTACTAATTTGTCCAAATAGCACTGAACGGGTACAGTTGTATTTATAGGATAGTTTCCTGGATGTATGTCGTCAGGTAATTTTTGACGGTAGCCGAATATTAGATATGCGGGAGGAATCGAGATGCATGTAGAAGGTGGGTGTCATTGCGGCACCATTACGTATGAAGCAGACATCAATCCAGAAAACGTGGTCATTTGCCATTGTACAGACTGTCAAAAATTATCAGGTACGGCGTTCCGAACCGTAGTCTTTACCGAAGATGAGAATTTTGATCTAAAAAGTGGGGAATTGAAAAACTATATCAAGATCGCGGAAAGCGGCAATGAACGCATCCAGGCCTTTTGCCCCAATTGCGGTTCTCCCATCTATGCCACGTCGGTCGGTGGGCCGCCAAAAATGTTGGGTTTGCGTGTCGGTACCATTAACCAACGGTCCGAACTGCAACCGTCGAAACAAATCTGGTACCGGTCGGCCCAGGCTTGGCTGGGTGAAATCAGCAATATGCTGATGGTGGAGAAACAGTAACCGGCGTCCAGCGCTTAGGACGACACTGTAAGTACCTAACCTACACATGCTCAATTAATTAAATTTACTTATATATTATATGAATTCTAATTATTTGTTTTGATGAATAATTCGTGCAAGTTAGAAGCCGTAAGTCTAAGAATTTTGATTTATAAATGAATACGAGGAAATTTTTATGCGGCCCTTGCAATTTGGTGTTACTTGCTACGAGCAGGGATTGGTAGAACCTGGATATGTATTATTCGCACCTGCAGGGGGAAGAGAGTGTCATTTATTAGGTGAACGCGGTGATATTGTACATCAATGGCGTCTCCCGGGAAAACTTGGTAACTACGGCCAGCTTCTTGAAAATGGCAATCTGCTAGTCTCAATAAAGCAGAGGGGTGGACCAAAACTGGCGGCAGGCGGTGGTTGGTTGCTGGAGCTTGATCCACACGGGGATATCATCTGGGAGCACACAGATCCTTCGCAGCACCACGACTTCAACCCAACACCAAATGGTAACGTGATCTATCTAGCGTGGGAGCTCACCCCATCCAAAGAAGCGGAGCGGGTGAAAGGCGGCATGCCGGATAGTGATCACGATGATGGTGGCATTTATGAGGACGTTTTGCGTGAAGTTGATCGCAATGGAAAAATTATCTGGGAATGGCGACTGAAAGATCACTTCCCATATGATAAATATCCACTGCGGCATGCGAGTAACCGACATGAATTTGCGCATGCCAATACCTGTTATGTTCAGGCAGATGGGAATATTCTGGTCAGTTTTCGACAAATCGATTTAGTGATCCTGGTTAATCGTCAGACTAATGAAATAATTTGGGAAATGGCAGATCGAAGTTGGGGAGGTCAGCACGATAGCCAGCAATTGGATAACGGCAACATAATTTTGTTTGCCAATGGGTCCGAACAGTCTAGCCCAGAGCATTCCCGCATTTTAGAAATTGATCCAAATACTAAAGAAACAGTTTGGCAATACAAAGGACAGCCTGCAGTCACTTTTTTCTCACCTCGCGTCAGTGGAGTGCACCGCATGGCCAACGGCAATACATTTATTTGTGAGGGTTTCCACGGGCGAATGTTTGAAGTTACCCAAGCGGGCAAGATTGTTTGGGAGTATATTTCGCCTTTCTACAATGCCGTTCCCCAGATTGGAACAACCAATCAAATTTTTAGAGCCCGTAAGTATTCACGAGATGACCAGAGATTGGGTAATATATTTCAAAATTAATTACGTGCGCTTTTGACTATGGTCTCAATTGATCGACGCAATTTAGGAAGGTGATTTAAATTATTCGCTTTTCTTCCAATTCATAGAAAAAGAAAGACCGCAACCAGGAGAAGTTCATGTCATTAGATACAGTTTCAGCATCCGTTCATCCCGAACTTGCTCAGCATCAGGAGGCGATGGAGCCACGGGTCCATACCTTGAAAGGCCATATTCATAGTGCGCTTGCTTACTCTGTAGTCAATTGCACCCTGATTGAAGGCGATGATGCCTGTATTCTGGTGGACACCATGACCAGTATGGAAACAGCGGAGCTGGTAGCGACCGAGTTCAGGAAGATTACCGACAAGCCTATCAAAACAATTATCTACACTCATTTTCACGCCGACCATGTCAGCGGCACCCATGCGTTCGTCACTGAGGAAGATATTGCCTCTGGTAAGGTAGATGTTATCGGTCAGGAAGAGTTGACCGACCACGTCATGCGGGACGTGGGTCTGATTGCGCCGATCCTGGGTCGCCGCGCGATGTATCAGTTCGGTATGCGCCTGCCAGTGGGTGAGGATGGCACTGTCGGTGCTGGTCTGGGACCACCTCAGAGACCCGGCAAGCGCACCTTTGCGCCACCAACCAAGACCTTTGATGACATCTACCGGGGTGAGACCGGTGGCATTAAATTTGAAATTCACCTGATCCCGTCAGAGACAGAAGATCAGTGCGCGGTTTGGCTACCGGACGAGAAAGTACTGATGTCTGCAGACGCCGTTTATTGTTCTTTTCCCAATGTCTATGCCCTTCGAGGCACACGGTTTCGCAATCCTATGATCTGGGCCCACGGCGTTGACCGGCTCAGGGAATTTGGAGCCGAAGCTCTTGTGCCTCATCACGGCTTTCCAGTGGAGGGGGCCAGTAAAATCGACGAGCTTCTGACTGACTACCGCGATGCCATTCAATATGTGCATGATCAGACACTCCGTTTTATGAATAAGGGATATACGCCGGACGAGATCAAGGAAATTGTCGAAATGCCAGAACGGTTGAAAGACCATCCTTGGCTGGGCGAATATTACGGTTCCTATAAACATTCCATCCCGGCCATCTTTGCCGGGTACCTCGGCTGGTACCAGGGAGATCCCGTTACCCTCAACCCAACCCCATGGGCAGAGAAGGCCAAACGTTACGTCGAATTGATGGGCGGCCGAGATAAGATTTTAGTCCTCGCCGAGGAAGCACTAAACAATGACGAAGTTCAATGGGCGGCGGAACTGCTAACTTGGCTGGTTCGAATGGATCGTCAAGATCAAGAGGCCCGTGCTATGAAAGCCGAAGCCCTGCGCCGTTGGGCATATGGGCAGAAGAACGCCACTTGGCGCAACTGGGGGCTAACGTCGGCCAAAGAATTGGACGGCGAACTGGATCTTGGGGCTGGCGGCATGGTGCTGGGTTCGCCCGACCAGGTGCGAGGCTTTCCACTTACAAACATTATGCAGGTGATGACGGTGCGCCTGATATCCGAATCAAGCTCGGAGACAAATATTCGGATCGCTTTCGTGGCTACGGACAGTAATGAAAGTTGCGCTTTAGAGATCCACCGTAGCGTCTGCCAGTTTTTCGAAACACCGCCCGATGAACGGGACGCTACAGTCTACTTCGACCGGGCATTCCTACTAAAATGGATATTCGGCCAGACCACGTTCGATGATGCTGTTGCAGCCGGCGATATCACGATTGACGGCGAAGTTGCCACCGTCTCCAACTTCCTGGCTAAGTTCGAACCTTTCAACCAAACCGAGGAGATCGCCATCGCGGCGCGATAATTCGGCCACCACGATATGATGTTAAACGTGTAGCAAACCAATTTTGAAGCTGGCGTCCGTTATGGGTCAAAAGCTGCCACAAACGTGATTGCCAAAAGTCACATTATCCCCGTTTCATTTTCAGTTAAAAATGACCGAAGATCCTTGATGTCACTCATTAAAATTATTACCCCAACCCATATTCTCTTTTTATGTTCATATATTAAAGTAAAAACAAGAACAATAATTAGGGCGGGTATCTATTGGAATCAGGTCAAACGTTTGAATACCATTTATGTCTCCTTCTGACTATTAGCCGACATCAGGTGGCGTCAAAATAACGTTTGCTTAACACCCGAAAGCAGACATTGGGTGATAACTGATCTTAATTAAGCCAGTAGTTCAAAACATTAGTGGCCTCTTTTTAAAAGGCGGGAGGAATTTAAATAGCTCCCCGAACCGTAGTCTTTACCGAAGATGAGAATTTTGATCTAAAAAGTGGGGAGTTGAAAAACTATATCAAGATTGCGGAAAGCGGCAATGAACGCGTCCAGGCCTTTTGCCCCAATTGCGTAGTTTTCTACATCGCCTTCACAAATACACGACACAGAATGTCGAGCTTCGGAGCATCTCCTATGACGACAAGAGTCAGTAAGAAAATTTGCTTTTAGTCCGATGATTGATTTTTTATAGAAGCGAAACGCCAAGGATTGGTGAAATTGATCAGAGAAGGGGGCTTATCATGGATAAATGCTTTTCCCAAAATCCGCAGGAACTGTTCGCGGCACGCAAACAGCGAATTCTCGATTCGGTGGCACTCAAGGAGACCGACAGGGTACCGTTTTCTCTGTTTGCACATTTTTGGCCAGCTCGCTATCGCGGCGTTACTTACGAACAGGCTATGCATGATATCGATCTGATGAACGATTGCACTGCCGAGGTTATAAGGCTCTTGCAGCCGGACAATTATTTCGCCAACCAGGTGCTGACCGGCTTCGGAAAGCAGTTGGCGGCTCTTGACTACAAACAACTGGAATGGCCCGGTCACGGCACCGATGAAAACGCTACATTCCAATACGTGGATAAAGAATATATGTCGGCGGGGGAGTACGACGATTATCTGTTCGATCCCACCGGATTCTACCTACATAAGTTCATGCCACGGGTGGCCGGCGCCTGGGAGGTGTTAAATCATTTCCCAGCTGTCTCCGGCGGTTACGGCTGGAAGTTGATCCACCTGATGGCGTCCCTTGGCAGCGATGAAGCGGGCGAAGGCCTGCAAAAGCTGCATGAAGCCGGCCGGGAAGTGAACAGTGCTGTGATGAGTGTTATTCAATTCTGGCAGAAAATGAATGAAGAAGGTTATCCCCTCGGTGCCGCCGTCTCTTCTCAATACCGGCACGCCCGATGACGTCGATGCATACTGCAAGAATCTGATAACCAAGGTCGGCAAGGGCGGCGGCCTGGTGCTCAACGGTGGCATCGGCATTCCCGACGAGGCCAAAACGGATAACGTTGTCGCTATGGCTCGATCGTTACACAAATACGCCAATTAGAAAAAATAGCTGTTTTCTGCCAAAATGTAACTTAAAACTGCGCTTTTCGGAGTTGTTAATGTGTGCTGTCTCAGTTTGAAGGAATATGCTGTATTAGTTTTAACGTTCGGTCGGTCTCCGGAGCATTAGCCTTAGATAGAATGGTTAGAAAACTGCCCCGACGACGGGACAAGGAAATACAGGAGCGGGTATAATGATCGAGCTTTACCATTTCTGGGATTCGCCGTGCTGTTTCAAAGTCCGGACGATGCTGGCGGAAAAAAATATTGACTGGAAAGAGCATCTTATTGCCTCGGTACAATTCGATCATTTTCAGCCGGACTATCAGGCGGTCAACCCCCACTCCATCGTACCAACACTGGTGCACGACAATGATGTTTTCATGCAATCAGGCGTCATCGCAGAATATTTAGATGAGGCGTTTCCGGAGATACCTTTAAAGCCAGAGAACCCAGCTGAGCGCGCGGTCATGAGACAATGGGCTTTTGAGGAACAGGTGTATCTTTTCCCCCTCATCGTGACAATGAGTTTCAATCTGATGATGACGCTCCGGGAAAAGGCTTACGGCATGGACCAGCTTAAAGAATGGTCGAAACGCCACCCGGACCAGGTGCGGGCGCAGGGTTATTTAAGTCGGGTATCGTCACCCATGGATCAACAGGCGGTCGATGTGGCCGGGGGAAAGTTTACCTGGTATATGGCAACGCTGGAACAGCAATTCAAGGTTTCCGGTGGTCCCTGGGTTTGTGGGAAGATCTATTCCCTTGCCGATATTAGCCTCGGCCCAATTCTGGATCGGATCGATTATCTGGACTTGCCCAATCTGTTGGATGGAACACCGAGGGTCGCCGACTGGTATGAACGCATGAAAGAGCGTCCCGCTTTCCAAAAAGGCGCGCCGCCATTCGAATACCGCATGTGGGGACCGAAAAAACCTATTCCGGAAAAACGCGTAAGTCCGGACGCACCCTATGCGTCCTTTCCCGTTAGGTAGACGGCTACCGTGTTTCATTGAAGTGATTTAAGCCCCCTGAGCACAGGACTTAGATCCGCATCTGGTACACCTCAACCGCCGCTTAATAGCCGGGACCGGATAATCGCCACCATGCTGTTCCACTAGCGTATCCATATCCAGTTCGACGGTGTGGGCGCAATGATCACAGATCGCCAGGAGGCGGTAGTTGTTGGTGATAACGTTGGCGAGGGTGGCGGCTTTAACCAGCGCTGTAAGCCATATCCTGGCCGCAGCACATGGGCGACTTTATTTTTCCATGGTCATTAGGGCATTTGGAAACCTGGACGGCGGATCCGTCATCCAAGTTCAAGGTATCGTTTACCAAAGGTGCGTCACATTTACCGCAGGTTGCATTGACGCTCATGCCACAAACATCGCATTCGTATGTCTCCATGGTGTTCTCCCATCGTCGTTTAGAATTGATTGAAGGTGTCAATATAGTCGTGGACTAAGAAAATTCAAACAGGTTACATAGCGATATTAGCGAGGCTAGCGGATGCGGACAAGGGGCTATTAAACACCGCTCAAATTTAGTGACCCACTACATTTATCGGGAAATTGATTGGCACGGCATTCGGGAGGTCGCAATCAGTTCAGCGGTGCTGTCAGACGAATGCGAACTCGTCTCAGTATGGCATTGATAAGCCAATTTTTGCAATATCTTTGCCACGCAATTGTCTATAGTTGCGTGTTGCTAGAGATTGGTGGAATCGCTGTGAAATCTGCTTTCGATGGATTACGCACTGTGATAGTGTCCTCGGCTCCTAAACATAACGACTAAGGGGTATGGTAATTTGGAAATAATTGGCAATTCGCTCAACGAGCTACCGTGGTTTTTTGCCCATATGGCAACAGCTATCGCTCTTACCTTATTCTATGTAGTCATTTACATGTGGGTAACGCCGCACCCCGAGATCAAACTAATTCGGGAAAACAATATAGCAGCTTCGCTGGCCTTTGCTGGCAGCTTGATTGGTTTTTGCGTACCACTGGCCAGCGCAATCGCTAATTCGGTCTCTTTAGCAGATGTTGCGGTTTGGGGCGTTGT
>Ga0187827_10009375_pt1 | contig 10389 bp, 8 predicted proteins | sample ETNtaG_39_FD_167969 | JGI IMG/M metagenome (GOLD analysis project Ga0187827, IMG submission 167969) | Marine microbial and viral communities from oxygen minimum zone, Eastern Pacific Ocean - ETNP2014_SV_150_PacBio MetaG (Illumina Assembly) | ecosystem: Environmental > Aquatic > Marine > Hypoxic... | reverse complement strand
TAAGCAAACGCGAGAAGATACTCATCACGGCCAAGCTATGGGCGAGAAGCCTGATACCAGCGGTCCCGCTGCTAAGACGGTAATCGTCGTCGGGGGAGGACTGGCGGGACTGTCCGCGGCCCGGTCCCTGCTGGACCGGGGCTACGAGGTCGACCTTATCGAAAAGCGACCCTTTCTCGGCGGACGGGCCTACTCGTTTCACGACGATCAGGCGGGTGGCGAGGTCGATAACGGACAGCACGTGTTCCTGGGCTGCTGCACCTACTACATCGAGTTCCTCGGAGCGCTGGGGGTCGAGAGCAAGACCCACCTTCAATCCAGACTCAGGACGGAGGTCTTCCTCAACGGAAAGCGCGGCGTGCTCAGCAGCCTCCCCTTCTTGGGTCCGCTGCACATGCTACCTTCCCTTGCCCTTTACCCCCATCTCGGTCTGCGGGACAAGCTCCTGGCGGTTTACGGATTGATGAGGCTTAAGCTCACGGACCGGAGAAAACACGCCGAGGAGCTGGACGGCCAGACCTTCTCCGATTGGCTCAAGAGGCACCACCAGACCGATACGGCCATAGACCGGCTCTGGAACCTGATAGTCCTGCCAACGCTGAACGACGATGTTCGCGCTGTCAGCGCCGAGATGGGCATGATGATTTTTCAGGAGGGGCTGCTCAAGAAACCCAGGGACGCGGCCGTCGGCTACTCAAAGGTCGGCCTGACCTCGCTGACCGGTACTCCGGCGCAGCGTTATATCGAGGAACGCGGCGGCAAGATGCTGATGGGCAGCGCGGTGAAATCCTTGAAAATAGACGACGGGCTGGTCAGCGCGGTGGAGCTGTCGGATGGCTCCACCCACCGGGCGGACGCGTACGTCAGCGCGCTGCCCTACGACGTCCTACAGGAGGTGCTGCCTGAGCCGACGGCCGGACAACCGTTTTTCTCTCGCCTGTCCGAACTCCGCTCCTCGCCTATCGTGGGCGTCCACCTCTGGTACGACCGCAGAGTCATGGACCAGGACTTCGTCGCCTGCCTGGACAGCCCGGTCCAGTGGGTGTTCAACCGGAGCCTGATTCAAGGGGACGACGAAGGGCCCGGGCAGCACCTGTGCGTATCGGTCAGCGGCGCCTGGGACTATGTGGATAGGCCCAAGGAGGAGTTGAGGGAGCTTTTCGCCCGAGAAATGGAGGAGCTGTTCCCCAGGGCGCGAGGGGCGAACATCCAGAGGTCTCTGGTAGTCAAGCAACCCCAGGCAACCTTCAGGTCCATCCCCGGGGTGTCCAGGCACCGGCCGTCTCAGGTCACGCCCATACCCAACCTTTTTCTGGCCGGTGAATGGACCGATACTGGGTGGCCATCGACGATGGAAGGGGCGGTCCGCAGCGGAGTCTTCGCCGCCGAAGCGGTCGCCGGCGGGCGATAATGACGCGAGTACTGATACTGGCGCCCTTCAGCGAGAGCCAACTGAGCCGGTTGCGCGCTTCGATGGACGTTACGCACGAGAGCTGGTTGGAGACGCGCCGGCTCACCGATCCCGACGACCTCGCGCGCAGGCTGAAGGAAGAGGCCATCGACATCCTTGTCGTGGAGTCCGACTTCGTGTTCGAGGAGGTGTTCGAGGAGGCTGAGGCCCTCAGGTTCGTGGGCATCTGCCGCGCCGCAACCAACCACGTAGAGATAGACGCAGCCACCCTCCACGGGGTCGTGGTCGTAAACACACCCGCAAGGAACACGCAGGCCGTGGTCGAACACGTACTGGGACTGATGCTGTCGCTGGCCAGGGGTATTCCGGCGGCCCACCGGTATGTCGTAGAGGGGCGCTGGGAGAGCCCGGTGGAGCCCTACATCTCCATGAGGGGCTCCGAACTGGCGGGTAAACAGCTGGGTATCGTCGGGTTGGGGGCCATCGGAAAAAGGGTGGCCGAGATCGGGCTGGCCCTGGGCATGGAGGTCGTGGCCCACGACCCGTACGTCGAGGGTGGGACACGTGGAGTGACGATGATGGCTCTGGACGACCTGGTAGCCGGCTCAGACTACGTCAGCATTCACGTCCCGTCGACCGCGAAGACCGAGGGGTTGCTGGATGGACGGCGCCTGAGTCTGATGAAACCTACCGCTTATCTGGTCAACACCTCCGATGCATCCGTGGTCGAGCAGGGGCCGTTGATCGATGCGCTTCAAGAGAGGCGTATCGAGGGCGCGGCCTTCGATGTGTTCGAGTCCCATCCGATAACGCCGCAGAACCCTCTGCTGGCCCTGGATAACGTGGTGCTTACGCCTCACCTGGGCGGCGCGACGGGTGAGACCGTCGAGCGCCACTCCCGCATGATGACGGACGACATTTTGCGCTTTCTCGACGGTCAGAGGCCGAAGAACCTGGTGAACCCCGAGGTGTGGGAGCGCAGTGGTTAGCAGATACGTACTAGTGCTGGACGCCGGGACCAGCGGCGGGCGCTGCCTGGTGTTCGACGGTGAAGGCCGGATTACGGGCCTCGACACCGGCGAATGGACGTATCTCGCCGAGGAGAACGTTCCCTCCCTGGCCAGGGCATTCGACCCTCAGGGCGTGTGGCTGACCTTCTGCCGGCTCATCGCCAATAGCCTTAAATCCGCGGGCATCACGACCCGAGAGGTCTCAGCCATCTCTGTAACCAGCCAGCGGCAGGCCGTTGTTTTCCTGGACGAGGACGGTCGAGAGGTCTACGCCGGCCCCAATACCGACCTGAGGGCGGTGTTCGAAGGCGCGGCCATCGACGACCAGATGCGGGACAGGGTGTACTGCGCCACCGGTCACCTGCCCTCGTTTCTGTTCGCGCCGGCCAAGTTACGCTGGTTTCAGCATCACCGCCCGGAGTCTTATAATAAGATCGCGGCGGTCCTGAGCCTGGCGGACTGGCTGGTATGGCGGCTGACCGGCAACTTGGCCGGTGAAACTACTCTGGCATGCGAAGCCGGGCTCGTGGACATCAACCGGCGGGAATGGTGCTCCGAGCTGATGAGCGAAATGGGACTGCTCAACGGGGCTCTACCTCTCGTGAACGCAGGGACGATGGCCGGAAACGTATGTGGCCCCGCAGCCCAGGACTCCGGACTGCCCCGGGGGACGCCGGTGGCGGTCGCGGGAGCGGACACGCAGTGCGGCCTGCTGGGGATGGGTGTAACACGTGAGCCCCAGACAGGCATCGTGGCCGGCTGGAGTACGGCCGTGCAAATGGCTACATCTCAGCCGGTCCTCTCACCAGAGGGTAAAACCTGGGCGGGGTGTGGTCTGAACCCCGACGGGTGGGTGCTGGAGAGCAGTCCGGGAGATACCGGAAACTCGTACCGGTGGCTGTCCGAGATGTTTTATAAAGGTTACAAGGATGCCTTCGCTGAGATGGACCGGCTGGCGAGTTCGGTACCCATCGGGTCTGAAGGTACCTCGGCCTTTTTAGGGCCGGCGCGGATGGACATATCGAAGCTGGGGATGCGAATGGGGGGATTTTATTTTCCTGTCCCGTTGACATTCAGCGCGCCCGGACCAGGGCATATGGCTAGGGCGTCGCTGGAGGCCATCGCCTACGCCGTCAAGGCCAACCTGGAGCAGATCGAAGGGCTTGCCGGGGTGGCGGCGACCGACGTTACGGTCGGTGGAGGGATGACACGGTCCTCGACCTGGACGAGGATACTGGCCGACGTGCTCGACAGGGAACTCAAGGTGGTCGCCTCGCCACAGGTCAGCGGTATGGGCGCGTACCTGTCCGCCTGTACGGCTCTGGGCGAGTACGGATCTCTGGATGAGGCGGCCCAGGAAGCACGGACCCGGCTCCTGAGCCTGGAGCCGGACCCGCTGGCCTCTGCCGAGTATCAGGACTATTATGCAGGTTGGCTCCGGATGGCCAGTGACCTCCAGGCGCTGGAGCCCTAAACTGGGGAGAAATATATTGAAAATCAGTCGATGGACCGAGGAGAAAAAGGCGGTGGCCGAGACCGCCAGAGAAATGGCGGGACTGGGGCTGGTAACCGGCAGCAGCGGCAACGTCAGCCTGAGGCTGGCGCCCACGGAGGAATCGTCGGAACTGCTGGCGGTCACACCGTCGGGGGTGCCCTATACCGCACTCAGAGACGAGGAGATCGTCGTCGCGGACTTCGACATCGAGCCGCTGGAGAGCGACCTCATGCCGTCGTCGGAGGCCCTGCTCCACGTGGCCATCTACCGGGCGCGACCCGACGTTAAGGCGGTGATTCACATCCATTCGGTATTCGCCAGCGTGGCGGCGGTCGCCGGGCTGCCGATCCCTCCGATAATCGACGAGATGATGATCGCCGTTGGCGGTGCCGTGGAGGTGTCGGAGTACGCGTTCCCCAGCACCGAGGATCTGGCGGACAGCGTCACCATTGCTCTGGGAGAGCGGGGTGCCGCGTTGATCCGAAACCACGGCGTCGTGGGTGTTGGCCGTGACCTGGCCGAAGCACTGGAAGTCTGCGCGCTGGTGGAGCGGGTGGCACAGGTCTTCGTGTATGCCTCGTTGCTGGGCAAGGCGGAGGAACTGCCGGCCAAGTCGGTCGAGGCGGAGAGGGCCATCTATCGCATGCGTCACCGGATAATGGAATAGCGGACACAACGAGCTGGTCGCGAGCAAAACAAGGAAACCAGGAGATTTCAGACTATGGTTAGCGTACCCGGATTCCTGCTGAGGCGGCTATACGTCAAGGAGAGCCTTAAAAACACGGCCGGTGGCTTCGAGTTCGAGTTAAAAAACCGGCTGGGCTCGGGGTATGCCCACAGGCTGCTGCCCCTGACCGTGGACGGCGTCGAGGTACCCATGGATAAGGCGCAGTTCTCTCTGGAGGGAGAGGATACGAGTTTCAGCGACGTGTCCAAAGAGAACACCTTCACGCTGGCCATGAACAAGACCATCACCGTCAGCGTCCAGGACTTGACCCTCGATCCGGGGCCCCGCAAGATCGGCATGGGATTCGAGGTCCCGGGCCTCGGCACCCTGAAGTTCGATTTCACCGACATACCGAGGGATGAGTAGCGCTCGCAGGCGGGTGGCGATCACAGGCGCCGCCGGCTACGTCGGACGTGGTCTGGTCGAGCGTCTGGAGCGTGAGGACTCGGTCGAGCGAATCCTGGCCATGGACGTCCGCCCTCCCGGCGGACCGCACGGCCCCAAGGTCGTGTTCCGCATCCACGACGTGACCGCGCCGATGGCTGAGATGCTGGAGGAGAACGGGATCGACGCGGTCGTACACCTGGCGTTCCTCCTCAATCCGAGTCGCGACCGCGCCGCCGCCGAGCGGGTGAATGTGGGCGGAGCCTCCAACGTTCTGGAGGCCTGCCGGCGGGCCGGTGTCCGGCAATTGGTTTACCTGAGCAGCACGACGGTCTACGGTGCGCACGCCGACAATCCACCTCTGCTGTCGGAGGAGTCGCCGGTCAGGCCGGTCAAGGGGTTCCAGTACGGTGAACACAAGGCCCACGTCGAAGAGCTGCTGGCACGGCACCAGGAGCGAAGCCCCGACTTCATCGCCGCCGTCCTGCGTGGATGCCCGGTTATGGGCCCCAACGCCGACAACTTCATCTCGCGGGCGTTCTCACAGCCATTCCTTGTCGGCATCAGGGGCTCGGACCCGCCGATGCAGCTTATCCACGAGGACGACCAGACGGATCTCCTGACCCATTGCCTCCTTCAGAGAGTGTCGGGCGTCTACAACGTGGCCGGGGACGGTGTGATCAGGTGGAGCGCCATGGCCCGGTTGTTCGGAAAGAGGCGGATAAACCTGCCCGCACCGCTTCTGTACGGATTGACGGACCTGACCTGGAGGCTGCGGCTTCAGGGGAACTCACCTGCCTGCGGACTGGACTTCATCAGGTACCCTTTTAACGTCTCCTGCGACAAGATCAAGAGTGAGCTGGGGGTGAGCTTCCGGCACTCGTCCGAGGACGCCTGGATGGCCTTCGTTCAGCGCCAGCGGGAGCGGGCATTCAGAGGGTGAAGCCGGTAATCGTTGAGGAGCGTATACTGCGACATACACAGACAATTCATCCCTGTTTTGTTAACCTACTCTACTTCAAACCCAGGCATAGACTGCTGGGGAGAAACATCTGGCGACAGTGGTTCTGATGTATCATCGATATGGTGAGGGGCTGGCTTCACGGTCGCCCTAAGTGCAGAATCCTTTTCCCCAACTATACGGGTAGCGATATCCCGCACAGTCTGGATAACCCAAAGGCTGGTTTGAGAGCCATCTCGGTAGTCTGCCGGCCCATATGCCTCCACTCTACCCTGCCGTTGCAAATAATAAACTTGCTGGAATTCCTTCTCAGAGTGTGGTTTGAATACAGCAAAAGTGCGCCCTTGAAACTCCTTCAATATAGAGAACACCGGAATGTCACTAGGACCGTCAGCGATATATACCATGTTCTTGAACGGAACCCTCCGTTGGTCCTTCGGGATTGTATCGTTGACATCAACGGGGTATTTATTAGCTCCTTTGTTGATTTCAAATAGTGCCCTAGTTTTGGTAGTATCATCTAGCCAATATCCAACCTGCTGGATTACTCCGGGTTCAGGTAAAAGACTTTTTTGTTCCCCTGACAGATATCTCGGCTCTGCAACGTCCTCGATAAACTCGCATCCCCAGATTCCATCAACATAAGGGTTGATGTCGCTCCCCCGGATCATGCGCGCTAACCCCGTGCTCACGATGTAATGCTCGAGGTTAATACTGTATCGCTGGAATTCAACATTGTTTAGTATCAACTCTTTTAATGTTTGGAAAAACTGAGGCAATCCGTCATAGAACGTTATTTCCTTGCCAAGCTCCCCTAGTTTGGAATTACTTAGATCAGGGAAAATGCCCCGACGCACATAAGATAGTATGTGATTAAGATAAGCAGTCGACTGATTTACACGCGTGTGGCGACCCTGATAATACGTTCCTAAGTTGTTAACCTCCTGCCAAAACTCACGCTCGTCAATGTTGTACGCATCAACAATCGGGCTCTGCATCGAGCCCGCGATAAGAGTATTATCAAAGTCCCAAATAATTGCTATCGTGTTCTGTAAAAATATAGGGACTGTCGTAATATCCTCGTCGTTAATCACGGATAACCTTACTATTATAGCATAATCTGTGCCATTCTAACCATGAAGATCGTGATCGACACCGACCCCGGCACCGACGATGCGCTGGCCATTATGATGGCCCTGAACTCGCCGGGAGTGGAGGTCCTTGGGCTGACCACGGTCGGTGGTAACGCCTCTCTGGCCGACACAACTCGGAACGCGCTGAGCATACTGGAGCGTCTGGGTCGGACTGAAATCCCGGTGTCACGGGGAGCCGCGCGTCCGCTGCATGGCGCTTTCAGGTACGGCTATCACTTCCACGGGGCGGGCGGCCTTACAGTCCGGCTACCCGCGCCTACGACGGAGCCGATAGAGTCCCGAGCGCCGGAGTTCATCATCCAGCATGCCCGGTCGATACCGGGCCACCTGGTGCTGATCGCGCTGGGACCGTTGACCAACGTGGCCAGGGCGATCGCCAGGGAACCCCACCTGGTGGATTGGCTCAGGGAGATAGTGGTGATGGGCGGTGCGGTGGAGGTCCCAGGCAACGTCACCCCGGCGGCGGAGTTCAACGCATACAACGATCCTGCCGCGGCCAACGCCGTTTTTTCGTCGGGCATCCCGGTCACCCTGGTGGGCCTGGACGTCTGCAACGAGGTCACGGTAGAGCGGGATGACGCCGCCTGGCTTTCAGAGGACTCGTCATTGGCCCCCTTAGCCAGGACGATTCTGGGCAACTGGTTCTCGAACGACGAGTCGCGCACCGGCTACAGCCTGTGCGACCCCCTGGCCATGGCGGCGGCTGTCCAACCGGGTCTGCTGACGCTCCTAGACGCCGTGGTGGACGTGGATGCAGGGGACGGGGACCGGTACGGGAAGACGACAGCCCGATACGGCGACGGCCACGTCAGGGTGGCCTCCAACGTCCGGGTAAGGGACGCGAAAGACCTGATTCACGGACTGTTGAAGGTCCAGTGACAACGGAATTGTCCGGGAATATTTTTTAACGATGGGACTCACCGTTGACCCCGCGATATTCGAATGCTACTATTGAAATAGTATTCTTGACCTACAGCATCAACAAACGATTTGGAACCAGGAGCGACGAGGCCTATGACCAAGCAGAAGGTCATTTCGAGAGAGACTGGCCTGGAAGTAACACAGTACAAGTGGGGGTTCGAGTTCAACATCGATTCGGACATCGCACCCAAAGGCCTCTCAGAGGAGATAGTCCGCCTAATATCTGCTAAGAAAAACGAACCCGAATGGATGCTGGAATGGCGCCTCAAGGCGTTTCGCCACTGGGGCAAGCTGGGCCTTGAAGAGCCCAAGTGGGCCAATATCCACCATGAGCCCATCGACTTTCAGGACATCATCTACTACGCGGCTCCCCGTTCCCAGGGCGACGGCCCCAAGAGCCTTGACGAGGTCGATCCCGAGATACTTGAGGCTTTCAACAAGCTGGGGATACCCCTGGAGGAGCAGAAGAAGCTGTCCGGCGTGGCGGTGGATGCCGTCCTAGACAGCGTATCGGTCGCCACCACCTACCAGGATATGCTGGAGAAGGCCGGGGTGATCTTCTGCTCGATGAGCGAGGCCATCAAGAACCACCCCGACCTGGTCAGGAAGTACCTGGGGACGGTGGTTCCATACAGCGACAACTTCTACGCGACCCTCAACTCCGCCGTTTTCAGCGACGGGTCCTTCTGTTACGTACCCCCGGGCGTGCGCTGTCCCATCGAGCTTATGACCTACTTCCGCATCAACCAGATGGACTCGGGCCAGTTCGAGCGGACGCTCATCGTCGCCGACGAGGGCAGCTATGTTAGTTACCTGGAGGGATGCACCGCGCCCATGAGGAAGTCGCACCAGCTGCACGCCGCGGTCGTGGAACTGGTGGCCATGGACAACGCCGAGATCAAGTACTCGACGTTACAGAACTGGTACCCGGGCGACAAGGAGGGCAAGGGGGGCGTATATAACTTCGTTACCAAGCGGGGCAAGGCCCAGGGCAAGAACTCGAAGATCTCCTGGACCCAGGTGGAGACGGGCTCGGCCATCACCTGGAAGTACCCCAGCGTGTTCCTCATCGGAGACAACTCTGTGGGCGAGTTCTACTCGGTGGCGCTGGTGAACAACTACCAGCAGGCCGACACCGGGACCAAGATGATCCACATCGGAAAGAACACAAAGAGCACCATAGTGGCCAAGGGGATCTCGGCCGGCCACGGGAACAACACCTATCGGGGGCAGGTGAAGATCATGCCCTCGGCAGCCAACGCCAGGAACTTCACCCAGTGCGACTCGCTGCTCATAGGCGACGAGTGCGGAGCCCACACGGTGCCCTACATCGAGGTCCAGAACCCGACGGCACGGATGGGCCACGAGGCCACGACCTCCAAGGTCAACGACGACCAGCTTTTCTATCTGCAGCAGCGAGGCATCTCCCTGGAAGAGGCCAACTACATGATCATCAACGGGTTTTGCAGGGGCATCTTCAAGGAGCTGCCCTTCGAGTTCGCCATGGAGGCTTCCCAGCTAATGAGGGTGAGCCTGGAAGGATCGGTTGGATAGACAATGAGCAAGGCGCTACAGAAAGACCATCCCCTCCTGGAGGTCCGCAACCTCCACGTCGGGGTGGAGGATACGGAGATACTGAAGGGCATCGACCTCACCGTCAATTTCGGCGAGGTCCACGCCATAATGGGCCCCAATGGATCGGGCAAGAGTACGCTGACCAATGTGCTTGCGGGCAGGCCCGAGTTCAATGTGACGAAGGGCGAGGTGCTCTACAAGGGTCGAAATTTGTTGGGGCTCCCTCCTAAAGGTATGGACCCCGAGACTCGGGCCAGAGAAGGGATCTTCCTGGCCTTCCAGTACCCGGTCGAGCTACAGGGTGTACGCACCTGGCAGTTTCTCAAGGCAGCGGTGGACGCCATCCGGCTCCACAGAGGTCTGGAGGAGCTGAGCATCCGCGAGTTCGACAAGCTGGCGGAGGAGAAGCGTCAGCTTGTCGAGATAGACCCGGACCTGCTGAAGCGGTCGGTCAACGAGGGGTTCTCCGGTGGAGAGAAGAAGCGCAACGAGATACTTCAGCTTGCCCTCCTGGACCCGACGCTGGCCCTGCTGGACGAGACGGACTCGGGCCTGGACATCGACGCCCTGAGGATAGTTTCCGAAGGCGTAAACCAGTTCAAGGGCCCTGACAAGGCCATTATCCTGGTAACTCATTACCAGCGAATACTCAACTACATCACCCCCGACTTCGTACACGTCCTGCTGGACGGCAGGATCGCCAGGTCCGGAGGCAAAGAGCTCGCGCTGGAGCTGGAGGAGAAGGGCTACG
>Ga0187827_10009374_pt1 | contig 10389 bp, 7 predicted proteins | sample ETNtaG_39_FD_167969 | JGI IMG/M metagenome (GOLD analysis project Ga0187827, IMG submission 167969) | Marine microbial and viral communities from oxygen minimum zone, Eastern Pacific Ocean - ETNP2014_SV_150_PacBio MetaG (Illumina Assembly) | ecosystem: Environmental > Aquatic > Marine > Hypoxic... | reverse complement strand
GAAGAGGAGAAGGACTTGCTGTATCACCTGTCCCAGAAGGTGGTGGACAAGAAGGGGGAACAGCACCTAGCGGACAACAGGGAGTTGCTGAAAGACCAGTTCGAGTATCTCAGGACTCTGTAGCAGAACTCAGAGAGGAACTGGCTACCCGTGAAGCTGAAGGCAGACCCACCACACGGGTCAAACAGAGGCTGGCTAAAGCCGAAGCGGCAGAGGCAGCCTTAGAAACAGCCAGAACGGAAGCGGAAGCATCAATAACGGAAGAAGTCGAACCAGCGGTAGCTGAACCCCAACCTGCTGCCACAGAGGCTCTCGCCCAGACACAGGCTGAACTGGCTGCCGACATCGCTATCGCCAAAGGCAGGATAGCCGATATCAGGGTTGACCTGCCCACTCAGGGGACGGTGATAATCTAGATTGTTATGTTCTAACTGAAAAAGACTTACAAACCGGAGATCTTGTGGAATGTGAACCAGTTGGGGTACTACTGCAAAAAGAAGATAACCAGGAAGATAATAACATTTTAGCTGTATTGGAACAGGTGGTAGTCATCAAGAATGCTAATGGCTATTACGAGAATTGTTCCTTTCTCCAGATTGACAAAGTTATCACAAAGAGACTAGACTTTGTTCTAACGAACCGATTTCAGGAGGAGTAAAATGGCAGAAGACAAAGTTTACAAATTTCTTAACCCCGTTGGTATCCAGAATCCGGTGGATATATCCCCGCTGGCTTCCCGTCTGAATAATCTCGATGGCAAGGAAATCGTTTTCAGCATTACGGGTGAACCTGATATTACCATCGCTCTCGAGAAAAAGCTGAAGATGGATTATCCACAGGTCAACTGGAAAATCAAGAAGAACTACAATATCGAGCCCAACAGGCTATCCGAAGAGGAGATGAAGACGGTCGATGGCTTGATTCAGGCGGTCTGCTGGTGAAGCGGGGCTGTATGGAGGCAGTTGCCTTACATAGCCGAATTGGAGAAAGCCGGTATCCCCACCGTACTTCTTGATCTTGAAGACCAGCACAATATGGTGGAGCAGGAAGCGCGGGCTCAAGGTGTTCCCAATATCCGTTTCCTTCCCGCGTCCCGTACCCTTCCCGGTCCGGATGATGTGGAACTCTTTACTGAGAAGATGCTCAATGCCCTGACCGACCCACTAACTGAAAAGGAAAATGAAAGCGGTCACTGGGAGCCGCCCCAGCCCAGAATAATCTTTGAGGGCACTATGGATGACGCTGAGGACTTTTATCAGCAAGCCGAGCGGATTCCTCATCCGGTGAACGCGCCTATCGCCATTTATACTGACGGTTCGCCTATCAGACTGCCAACCGAGGAGCGGGTCAAGAAAATGCTGACCGGCACCAGCCACAAACCGGATGAAATCATCACCTACCAGAAAGACAGGTTGACTATGCGAGGTCAGCTCAAGAAGGGCGACCCGGTGGCATTCCAGCCGATGGGCTGGAATGCCACCGTGGAGAAGGTCGCCACCATCGCTGTTATGGCCGGTTGTAAACCGGAGCATCTTCCTGTGGCTCTGGCTATTGCTGAGTCAGGTTGTCCTATTGAAAGCACGCATAGCCTTGGGCAATGGGTATGTGTCAGCGGTCCCATTGTTGAGGAAATAGAGATGAGCTCAGGCTGCGGTATGCTCGGCTGCGGTAATCCGTCCAATATGGCTATTGGCCGTCTGCACGCCCTGATGGCCCGTAACCTTGGTGGGGCTATTATGGGCGTTAACCGTATGCCTAGCCTCAGCAGTCCCTTCACCCGGGGTGCCGCTGCCGCTGAGAATACCAATGGACTGCCGCCTGGCTGGAAAGGCCTGAATGAAGAGGCTGGCTTCAACAAAGATGAGAGTGCGGTCGCGGTATTTAGTGTGCCAGCCGGCATACGAGGTGTTCAGCACTCTCCGGGCGGTTACCGGGCCCTCCAGAAAAGCGGTCATGGCGGGATGGCAAGGCGTCTCGATGTTAAAGGCATTCCCGGACCTCATAACTGGCTGAACTATGTCCTACCGGAACTATGGGCTGGTCGTGAGGGACCCCACACGATTATCATGATTCCAGAGATGGCTCGCCATCTATACGACATCGGTTTTAAATCCAAGGACGAAGTCTATGAGTGGCTCTGGAAACAGAGTTTTATGACCGTGGAACAGTATAAGAAATTCTCCTGGGTCGATTTTACTACCAACGGCTGGATGGGTATCGAGCCGATCTCGGGGAAGCACTGGAAGGAACTGCCGGACGACCATATGGTACCGGCAGGTGGAACCGACTCGTCCGGTTTCTGCATTATTGTCGGTGGCGGTGATGAAGAAGTAGCCCAGGAAATACAGGGCGGCCGCGGGCCGGCCGGCGGAGGTCCTATTTACGGTATTGACGCCTGGCGTTAGGAGTACCCGGGCTGTTTATTAGCCAATCTTGAAGTCAATAAAGAATGAGGAGGCACCTCCAGCAGCGCCTCCTCATTCTTGTAGCACAGGACTCTGGTACAAATCAAAACCGTTCTTTTTATACGGGGAAATCTCACGCCTGGACTTTGAACGTAGTAATTAGCGGACCTTTTTGTACCAACCAAAAACTATCTGTTTACCAGCCTTACCATGTTAAAATGGGCTGCCAATGGTATTGACTTGAGAAGGTCGACCTAAGTTTGATGTTGTACTGGTGTGGGCGTTAGACTGAGATATCCTCTCTCACACACCCACCCTACTTCATGAAATGAGAGCGATATCCGTCCGACGGTTCGATTGTGCTATAATATTAGAAAGAGCGTTCGAGGTAATAGATGCCATTATATGAATATGAATGTCTGAATTGTGAAGAGCAGTTTGAGTTACTTCGCAATATTGGTGACAGTGACGAGACTGTCAAGTGTCCCTCTTGCCAAGAGAAGTCGTCCAAAAGAGTATTCTCCATATTCGGCACTGTATCTTCTTCGCCAGCCTGTGCTCCGACTCCTGCTGGTGGCTTCACCTGAGGTGTTCCTTCTACGAGGTAGGATACCTCACCCTGTCATCCACTTCTACCGACATTGTGCTTCTCTCAGCATTCGTTTGGGCTAATCCGCTTCGGCTATCTGAATGGCTTCAGGAGTATCAAAAGCATTCGTGGGCCATCTGAGGGCAATCTTATTGAAGCCGCCTGCTTTTTTCTCCTTGTTATTAGTCCAGGCGAATACTCCGAACCACTTGACGGCCCGGTGTAGATTGGTTTGGCTGGCATACCATTCTGCCCACACGACAGAGTATGAACGGCTTCTAAGGTAATCCCAACATTTCTGGCTTCTCTGACGAGGCAGATTTCAGTCTTGCAGAGCCGAACGGCCCCGTTTTTAGGCTTCAACACAAACCAGAATACTCCACTCAACACTCAGTTCTGATAGACTAGATTCGTGTAAGACCTTCTTTTTACAATCACTTTACCTAGCGTTAAAGTTGGGATAACAATCACCGCCTATACTTATCTCATATCAGGTAATTGGATCAACATAGGCGACCGACACAGGTTACGGACGGCTTCGACAAAAAGAAGAAGCTGGCACGGGAGATTCAAATGGAAGAGGAAAACCAGGCCAATTATCGCTTGACCTACGACGGGATGGACCGGCGTCAGTTCCTGGTGCGGGCGGCTGCGTTGGGACTCTCGGCAACTGCCCTGTCCGTTCTTCTTGAGGCCTGCGGATCGGTTGAGGCGCCTTCTCCCGTTCCGACACCGGTTCCACCGCCTGCGCCAGTACCACCGGCAGCAGTGCCGCTACCACCAGCGTCTCCAATACCCGCAGCAGCACCACCGGCCCCAACTCCCTCACCTGTTCCCACTCCATCTCCTGACCCCACACCGACACCGGCTCCGGAGCCGGTCGCTGCCCTGAACACGGAGCGCGGTCGTATGGGACACCTGCTACGGAGAGCCGGCTTTGGGGCCAACGAGGAGGAATTGAGCCGGTTTACCGCCATGGGGGTCTCAGCAACAGTTGATAACCTGGTGGACTTCGAAAAGATTGACGATACCGACTTGGAGAACCGCCTCTCCGGGATAGACCTGAATTTGGACAAGGCCGCGGATCTAAAGAGGTGGTGGTTCCTTCGCATGATTTATACAAAACGCCCTCTTCAAGAGAAGATGGTACTTTTCTGGCACGGTCTTCTTACCAGCGGTTACAGCAAAGTTAGTCGGGGACCTTACATGCATACACAAAATGAGACCTTACGAGAACTCTGCGTCGGACCTTTCGGCGATCTCCTCAAAGCGATTGCACGGGACCCCGCCATGCTCATCTGGCTCGACAGCCAGGTCAACAAGAAGGCTGCTCCCAATGAGAACTTTTCCCGCGAGTTGATGGAGCTCTTCAGCATGGGCGTCGGTAACTATACCGAGGGCGATGTGAGAGAATCAGCCCGTGCCTTCACCGGTTGGCTGTTACGACGGAGGGTTTTCTATTTCGAGCCCAACCAGCACGACAATGGCTCAAAACTGTTCCTTGGGCACACAGGCAATTTCGGTGGCGATGACGTCATTGACATTATCACGGAGCAACCCGTTACTGCCGAGTTTATCTCCCACAAGCTGTTTTCGTTCTTTGCCTATGATGATCCTTCTCCCGATGTGATTTCCAGGCTGGCTGGCGTCCTTCGGGAGACCAACTTCACCATCAAAGAGGTGGTGCGTCAGATTCTCACATCACCTGAGTTCTTTTCTGCAAAAGCCTACCGGGCTAAAATCAAGAGCCCGGTAGAACTGGTAGCATCCACTGTAAGAACTCTGAATATTGAAACTGACGCCGCCGGTCTTCCCGGGTATGCGGACCGCATGAGTCAAGCCCTGTTTGATCCTTTCGACGTGTCTGGTTGGCCCGGTGGGGCAGCCTGGATTAACAGTAACACCCTGTTCCAACGCCTGAACTTTGCCAACGCTGTATCAATCGCCCGCAGGGGTAACTTCAAATTCGATCCCTTGGAGACAACTCGGCGCCTCAACCTGTCAACAGCTGACCAGGTGCTCACTTATTTCACCAATCTTCTCCTGGATGGAAACATGTCCGATGAGGAACGTAATATCTTGAAAGCCTTCGGCACCCTGGATACTTATGGATCAAGCCGTGTTGTGGATGAAAAACTGAGAAGTCTGGTCTATCTGATAATGGCATCGCCGGACTACCAGCTGGCTTAGCTAAGGAGAAAAATATGGTTGTTTCACGACGTCAATTCCTTAAATCGAGTGCGATTCTGATGCCCTCCGTTGTCCTTCTTCCCGGCCTTTTCCGCCGCGGGACTATTTATCCCCCCCAAGCGTCCGCTGCTTCAGCCGCAAGCCCCATCTTGGTAGTAGTTCAGCAGGCTGGCGGGAATGACGGTCTTAACACGATTATTCCCTACAACGATGGTCTTTATTATGACCTGCGGCCCAATGTCGCCATTCCCCAGCAAGAAGTCATCACCATCGATAATGAGGTAGGTTTTCACCCCAACCTCCCCAAGTTCAAGGCCTTGTGGGATTCAGGAAATCTCGCGATTGTGGAAGGTGTTGGATACCCGACTCCTAATCTCTCCCACTTCCAGTCTATGGACATATGGCGGTTTGCCGACCCTGAAGGCGAAGTTAAGCAAGGCTGGTTGGGACGGTACCTGGAGACACTTGGCGGCGGCCCGGATACTACGTTTAGTGGTATCTCGGTCGGGGGCATGAGGGGCAGATTCCCACCGGAGCTTTACTCGCCGCAAGTGCCCGTGCCGTTAATAGAAAGCGTAAATTTGTACCAGTTCCAAAGTGACCCCCGATATGCAGCATCTGCCCCGGTACGCAAGGAGGCACTGGCAAAGATGTACTCCTTACAGAAGGATGCTTCTTATCTCAAGCTTCTGAACAATACGTTCGATGCTGCCTCTGCGAGCTCTGCAGATATTGTACAAGCTGACAAATCTTACAATCCGGCTGTAGTGTACCCTGACACTTCCTTGGGAAAGAGATTACGAATTCTCGCCGCGGCAATTGTTGCCGACTTGGGCGTCAAAGTGGGACATGTCGCCATCGGCGGTTGGGATACCCACGCCAGCCAAAAGCCGGATCATGTCACGCTGCTGCGGACTTTGTCCGAGGCCGTCTCTGCCTTTTACGAAGACCTGAAAGGTCACGGCAAGGATGGTAACGTTGTAATAATGACCTGGTCTGAGTTCGGTCGGCGGGCCAAAAGCAACGCCAGTGATGGTACCGACCACGGTACCGCCGTGCCGATGTTCTTCATCGGCACACCTGTTAAGGGTGGTTTCTACGGCGAACGCCCGGATCTGGGCTCCCTCTCCAGCGATAATTTGCGCTTTACGGTTGATTTCCGTTCTGTATACGCTACCGTGCTGGAGGAGTGGTTCGGCACGCCATCGAACACCATTCTGGGCCAGCAGTATGAGACACTGCCTATCTTCAATACCGCTGCGGCGGCGGGAAGATTACCCGGTAGAGACCCGGTCTCCGGTTTTATCTAAATCTGGCTGGGAGTTCGTTAAAACGAAGAAGATGGAAGATGTGGAAAATGAGTAATAAGGTCAAGGCATTGATGCTCGCCTCGGTTCTATTCCTGATTCAGGCGAGTCCGGCCTTTGCTCACGAGCGCTGGTCCGTCGACCAGGACGGTCAGCACGCAGGTGAAAGCCATTGGTTGGATTGGCCGAATCTGGGCATCATCTCTGGTGGTCTGCTGCTAATAGTGCTCGTGATTCTGGCCCAACGCTCGGCGTGGTATCGGAAATTCGAGCTGCGATTTGAGAAGTTGCAGCAAACTTTGCCGAAAGGCCTCGAATGGCGATTCGTTGCCGTTCTGGCGGCCGTTATGCTGATAGCCTATGCGGTTACAGGCGTGTTTCTGGCGCCCGACCTGCTCTTGCCAGGAGTCACGGTTACAGTCCATTCCGGCGCCCAGATTACCCGGGCAATCCTGTCTGGAGATTCTCTACTGTATTGGAACCCATCCACATTTGGTAGCCTGGCCCAGTTGCTGCTCGGTATTGTACTGCTCAGTCAGGCGTCCTTTCTCATACCGGGTGTTCTCATCCTGGTGGTTGCCCTCCCGATGGCGGTATTCTATTTTGCGCCCGACCTTCTGATAGACTATGTCGTAGAATTCGCGGCTCTCGCCTTCGCCTTCATATTCTTTGGCATGGGGGCAAGCTCCCTGGACCGCCGTATCGCCACACGGCTGAAGCTCGACCCATCGCGCTATGCCAAACTTCCGATCCTAATCATCCGCATCGGACTGGGTTTGACGCTGGTCATTCTGGCACTGCACAATAAGTTACTCGATCCGAACATGGCGCTGACTTTCCTCGATACTCACTATCTTAACTTTATGCAGCTAATGGGCTTCACTGGCTTTACAGACATTCGTTTTGTTTTTGCCGCCGGAATCGTTGAGCTGGCGGTAGGAGTTCTGCTCATCTTTGGTATCGCCACAAGATTCATCGCGGCCATCGTATTCGTAGTTATGGGTACCACAATCGCTATTCTTGGCCCCGATGAGCTCATCGGTCACCTGCCCATTATGGGAATCGTCGCCTTGTTGCTTTACCGTGGCTCGGGCGGTTTTCGTCTGGCGCCTCAACTCCTGACCGGAAAAAACATTCCGGAGGACCGGACGAACAGAGTGAAGCAAGCCCCACATACAGCCTGAGTTTCATTCAGGTGGGTAGACTGGCACCGGTACTCGGATTATCTAAGGTGATGTATATCTTACTAGTTGGATGAGGGCATCAACTTCCTCATCAGTCAAGCTGTCTTTCCATGCTGGCATCAGCGTACCCCGCCTGCCGTTGAGTATCGCGTCCTTCACCTCGGCGTCGCTCAGAGCCGCCAGACTCTCCGGGGTCAAAACCGGGCCTACGTTCCCTTCCCGGTTTATTCCGTGACAGCTGGCACAATTGGAGAAAAAGAACTCACCCGCATCTGTCAATGATGGTGGCAAGGGCATTGGTGCTGGTACTGGCTCTGGATTCGGTGGGCTCGGCTGAGCAGTCGCTTCGGGTTGCGTGAAGTTGGGCGGCTCCACTTCTTGGCACGCCAGCATCATCAGTAGCGGTCCGATCAGGACCAATATCACCCATTTCTTCATGATATTAATGATTATAGCACTCATACCTGAAATCTGGGCATTAAACCCGCTCTTAAAAAATGACTAGTCATTATTCAGGTATAATGGACAATGGTTTGAGAATTAGTAATCTTACCTTCAAAGGCAACCAGATTTACTACGGTTGGATAATTGTAGCCGGTATGGGTCTGGTGACAATGGTCTCGGTGGTTTTGCTCTGCATTAATTTCGGCCTTTTTATTGAACCGATTAGCCGGGAGATCAGTGTCGGACAAGCCTTCTTTGGCTGGTCACAATCGGGTAGGTTACGAGGAAGTCTTTGGCCGCCTTCACCCTCGTCCCGTAGTCCAATATGTAGAGCACTTCGTAGCCCGGTTCACCGCCTTTTACTTGTACAGAGCAAGTGGCCACCCGGTTCGAGTGGCGCAGATGCCCACGCTAGCGCAAAACAACGAAATTCAGTCTAGTCTTTGGCGCCGCGTATGTCAAATACAGGCCTAAGGCAACGCTACCGGCTAATCAATCCGATCAAATCTGCCAAACATTGATGTATTATGTGCCTTACCATCTCTTTGACAGTCAGGCACTTTGCAGATAATATGGTGAGGTACGATTATCGCCACCCCAATATAAGGAGACATCATGCAGCAGGATTCCTTCGACTTTCTTAAGCGACTTGTCGACACTCCCGGTCCTTCCGGCTACGAGCGGCAGGTCCAGAGCGTATTCCGCGACCGTGTTGCCGCCTACTCAACGGATGTTCGAACGGACGTGCTCGGTAACGTTTATGCCACCGTAAATCCGGGCGGATCTCCCCGCATCATGCTGGCGGGACATGCTGACGAAATCGGGTTTCAGGTGCGCTATATCAGCGACGAGGGCATGCTCTATTTCGGTTCAATCGGTGGGCACGATGCCATTGTCACGGTGGGGCAACGTGTTATGGTCCATACAGCGAACGGTTCCGTATTAGGCGTCCTTGGGCGAAAGGCCATACACTTGCTCAATTCCGACGAGAGAGAAAAGACGCCCAAACTTGACGACCTCTGGATCGACATTGGTGCCAGTGACAAGGCCGACGCCGAGTCAGTGGTAGCCATCGGGGACTGCGTGACATATGATCACGAATTGCAACAATTACGCGGCGACCTCTGCGTTGCCCGTAGCTTTGATGACAAAATGGGCGTGTTTATTGTGGCGGAGGCACTTCGGCTGCTGTCTGGAACATCGATTAAAGCCTCGGTCATTGGCGTGTCAACTGTGCAGGAGGAGGTCGGTCTGCGCGGTGCCCGCACCAGCACCTTCGACGTTGATCCCCAAATAGGCATTGCCACGGACGTCGGGCATTCGACCGACTACCCGGGCGGCGACAAGAAGAAGGTTGGCGACGTAAAGCTTGGGGGCGGCCCCATGATCACACGCGGCGCAAACATCAACCCGGTCATGTTCGATCTCCTCGTAAAGACGGCCAAGGAACTCGAAATCCCGTACCAGATTCAGGCGACGCCAGGAGGCACGGGCACTGACGCCAACGCAATCCAGCTCAACCGTGCCGGAGTCGCTACCGGACTCATCGCCGTGCCACTGCGCTACATGCATACTCCCAACGAGATCATGAACCTGGGTGACATTGAGAAAGCTGCCCAACTCATGGCCGGCTTTTGCGAGCGTGTTACGGCAGAAATTGACTGGACACCGTCATAACAGAGGAGAATCAACCTAAGGACCCACTTGGTCCAGTACCTTCTATGAAGTTGCCGGGAAACGCCCCGCTAAACTATCTTATCCAGTTCCGTTAAAGCGTCATCGGCCGTTTGATTCAATCCCGGGGACTGGTTTTCGTCATCCTTTAATCTTGTAAGGTTTATCCCTAACCTTATTCTTCTTTCTTCTCGGTCCTGCTCGGTTGCTTTGTTTCCTCCGCACTGTTCTCTGTAAATACGTGCTAACAAGGCAGCGACTTCTTCTGCGGCGTAACCGTTCTCAAACCAACCGGTTAATTCCTCCACAAAGCTTTGATAAGCTGATTCTTGCAGGTCCGTTACCCTGATGGTCAGGTCTTTGCGCTTTAAAAGTGATCTATTGGCATTACGGGAATAATTGAGCCCGAGCAGGAGGTCGCGGTCGGCAAGCAGGCTAAAGGCGATTATCCGGCTGCCGATGAATTCTCCACCATGGCCGGGTTTAACTTTTATCAGACTGAACCCTTTTTTCAAGGCATCTTTGGCGGCGGAATCCTGTTCCCTATGGTTCCGCATGAGTTTACTGCGTTGAGCACTGCTTGGGCGCCGATGCCT
>Ga0187827_10009373_pt1 | contig 10389 bp, 10 predicted proteins | sample ETNtaG_39_FD_167969 | JGI IMG/M metagenome (GOLD analysis project Ga0187827, IMG submission 167969) | Marine microbial and viral communities from oxygen minimum zone, Eastern Pacific Ocean - ETNP2014_SV_150_PacBio MetaG (Illumina Assembly) | ecosystem: Environmental > Aquatic > Marine > Hypoxic... | reverse complement strand
TTAAAGAAACAAGTGTCGCCAATATTAAAATCAATATCACCCACTTAAGATACAAAATATGTAGTAGACCAAGAAAGAAAACCAGAAAGGATATAAAACCCATCCCCAGTGCAAAAGAGAATACAACTGTCTCAATCCTGTTCAGAACTTTCAGGAAATTAAAAAGGCTAAGCAATCTATAACCAATTACCAACGCAACAGAAATAAACAATATGAACAAAATCAGTGTCTTTATAACTAACATAGATAATTCTATTTCTAATCCAGCCTCATAATTTTAAAAGGAATATTGAATACAAACCGGGTTCCTCTTTAACTACTATATGCCTACGTCGCAGATAATGCTGAAATTCTATGCTCTGATCAAGAAAATCTTCGCAAACAGATACAAAATATTTAGCACCCCTCTCCTGTAAATCTTCTATTCGATCTATAGCCTCTTTCGTCTTCTCAGGATCATTCCCCGGCAGACCAAAACTCCACCCTTTGCGTTTTGAATAATAATGAGTTGCGTGTCCATCAGGCAGGCTGGTTATCAGGAGATCGTTCTTGTCTGTCATTTGCTCTATTGTTTCCGCAAGCACAGGAATATGTCTATAACCGCGTGGAACAACATAAGCATATGCAGCATAACGGCCTATCAATATAAGTAAAAGTACAATACCCACAATCCGTACAAATCTGCTATGCAAGAAAATCATTTCCTTGGATGCATACTGCCATATCCAAACTACAGCTCTAGCAGCGAAAACAGAAGTAATCGGTAAAAAAAGTAAATTATAATATGGATCATTCATGTGTGTGATAAAAACAATCATATAGACAATTGTACAACCCAGCCAAGACCATAATATTTTCCCCTGCTGGGAATCGGCCTTTAGAAAGAGGCCGAATAGAAACAAAGTGAATCCCACAGGAGTCAACATCTGCATCCACCCATGTTCAAACACCTCAATATAAAACCTTGGTGAAATGAAAAGGTGGGGACGAAACCAGTTTGATGCCTGGAAATTATAAGATTCAACTAGAGAATAAACCTGATGTACACTTTTTGCATGCATATACCACAAGAGCACTGGAATTAATACGATCAAAAGGTATGCCCAAGAACGTGCCTTAAATAAGAAACTCAAGCGTTGGCGCTGCAATATCATGACCAATAGAGGAATACAAATACAAAAAGCCTGGACCTTTGAAAGCATTGCCATCATAGCAAAAATGGCTGATAGCCAGAAAAACTTATCCTTATCGCCTTGAGACCATTGATACATAAAATAGAGTGCGCCTATGAAGAAAAACATCATCTCAAAGTCAGGCATAAAAGCCCTGCTATAAATTAATCCAAGCGGGGAGATTGAATAAATAACAATCGTAATTAAGGCCGTTCTTTCTTCAAACAATCTTCTTGTCAAATTAAAAAGAAAGATTACTGAACCTGCAAAAAACGATATACTGATCAGGCGGCCTATCCACTCGTGTACCCCTCCACACAACACATATAACACAGCGGCAATAAGATTCATTAAAGGAAATTCCAATACAAGATAGCCCGGCCCAGGTCCTAGAAAATCTACCTGTGGATAAAAGAGATTAAAACCGTTGGCATATAAATTCTTGGCTATCATAGCTGTCTGTACCTGTCTGGTAGCAGTCCCTTCTAAGATTGGCATATTTATATTTACCAATCTTACAGCAACAACAATAAAAAGTAATATCAAGAACGTCTTATTTTCTTTAAAAAACTTCTTCATTTTCAAACAAAACTTTAAGCTTCGCGAAGTTCAATAATCTTTTTATTCGATATACTTTTAATACTGTGATGATTGAAGACTATTGGAAACAACCAGATTGTTTTCCGATTATAATATATCAGAACTAACCATTGTTCTTTGGAGAAGCATTACCCTTGCTAATGTAAACTAGCTTTGATAACCAGACAACCGTGCCAACTATTGCAAAGTAAGCTATAGTGAATTCAAATATGTTGTTCTTGAAAAACATATTTGAAATGGCGGTTACCGTAGCAATATTCATTATAACCGGCATCGTACATGATCTGTAAAGCATAGAGTAAACTTTACGAGACAAGGATAAGCTAGAATATTTTTTTTGCTGGACAAACTTACTCTTCCCAGTTTCTTGATTATCACTGAGATGAATATTGATTAAATATGATTGCAATAATTCTATAACTTGAAGAATCAAGACTGCATAACATCCAAGCCATAGAGAATAAAAAGCAAAAGAGGTATAACCTGTTTTTAGAACACCTATACCTACACCAAACAAAACAACCGGCGGCACGAGAAAGTTACAGAATATATCCAAGTACTTACCACTGTGAGAAGAAAGACCTTTTGCCCGTGCCAACTGCCCGTCCACTGAATCAAATATATAAAACAACTCAAGCAAGAACGCCCCAACTAAACAAGAAATATTAGTACCTAACGAAAAAGAATAAGCACTAACGAAAGACAGGAGAATAGAGAGTGTCGTAATCTGGTTAGGAGTTATACTTTTGTTATATAAAAACCTTACTATGCGAATAGAAAAAGAATGTGTTACGTATAGAGCATAGTATATAGCATAGCTCCCTTTATACCTTTCCCTTAAGCTAAGGTCTATATTCTGTTTAAAACATTTTTCTTTAAGCTCCTCCAGAGACGGTACAGATGGAAAGCTTGTCAAGTAGTTGTTCCTTTATATTCTTTCATCATCTTTTTCTGTCTAATGTATACAGCTCTTCCCTTATTGCGTATACAACCTCATAAAAATGCTCAACAACTACAGCGCCTGCTTCTCTTAATGCATCCTTCTTGTGTGACACCTTTCCTTTTTCGCCTTCAATGATAGCACCTGCATGGCCAAATCTTTGTTTTTCTCCAGCATATTTACCTGCTATATAAGAAATAAAAGGTTTTGTAAACCCTCCCTTCTTAATACAATCAGCAGCCCCCTCTTCCACGCTTGTGCCTATCTCGCCATAACCAACTACCGCCTTTGTCTCTTCATCCTTTTCAAACAATTCAAGTACATCAGCCCACCTGGTACCAACAAAGGCATCCCCCCCTATACAAAGTGCAGTACTCTGGCCTATTCCTGCCCTGGAAAGATAATGGCAGCATGTTGTTACCTGGCCACCACTTCTAGAAATAACACCCACAGAACCTTCTGTAAACACCTCCTTTGCCAGGCTAACCCTTGCACCTATTAAACCAACAACACTCTTTCCCGGACTTATAATACCTATAGAATTCGGACCTATAAGGCGTACTCCCTCAGATTTTGCATAAGCAATAAGTTCCATTATATCCTGATGCGGTGTCCTTTCTGATGTTATTATAACAAGCTTGATGCCAGCACCCATCGCTTCCATAACGGCAGTCTTTACTGCCTGAGGAGGGACATAGATAACAGATGTGTTTAATTCAGGATGGGTTTTTATAGCCTCTCGAACTGTATTATATATAGGAATGTTTTCTACGCTTTGTCCACCTTTTCCGGGTCTTGTACCTGCAACCACATTTGTACCATATGCTCTCATATAGAGTGTGTTCATATAGGCCTGTCTACCCGTGATCCCCTGAACAAGCAGATGTGTATTTTTACCAATTAATATAGACATTATGATACAGTCAATTCTATGATCACCGCTTTATTACCGTACAACTGACAATCAAGTTCACAAGCCAGACATTCGGTACAAGCACCTTTTTCCAACTCATCAAAACCAAAATCAAGATCAGGAACTCCATCCTTCAACACCAATACGGGCCTTGTTTTCGATGATTTACAATTTCTAATACAAGCCTTTGTGCTGCAGCTCTTGCATTTGGTCAGATCAATACTGACGTTACCACCTGAGAGAATGTTAAACTCTAACATTCTTAACATTGTTTGGCACACTCTTTCTGGTTTTATAAAGTTTGTCAAACTCACATGCGACGTTATACTCGTTGGAATCCCTACCCAACATTATTACATTTTCAGAGTCAGATATACCGTGTTCTTTAAACAATAACATCGCATCTTTGTCCCATGCCCCCCTGAACATAAAAACACACGGTATCCCAGGCTTGCCACCTGTTTCCGGATAAATATCCTTGAGCGCTTTTATAACACCTCTTGCTGTATTATCCAACTGTTGGCTGGAAACACACGATGCAAAAACGAAACCCTTAATATCCTTCTGAGAGAATATAAGTCTTATAGCTCTGTAAAGTTTTGATGCAGTTGGATTCCCGGACGTATCACCGAAATTTGCCGGCATGTAACCCTGCTCTATAAGTTCATCCATTATAGATAGACCCACACCAGTACCCACACAATTAATGGCAATACGCGTACCTTTCTTTTGAAGGGGCTGGTCCAGTTCAGCAATATGGACTGTACCCCTGTGATCATTCTCATCTATTTTAGCTGCAGATATTTCCAAGGATGTCGGCTCTCGATTAAGATTTTCTTCTGTTAATTGTACTCCTAACTCTTTATGTCTGTACAATGCATCTCCATCAATTATAATCTTAGCATCAAGCGCTACAAATTTTTCCTCCGAGAAAACAAGCGGATTTATCTCAAGCTGGCAGCAATCCATCTTTCTATAAACATCATAAAGCTTCTTAATGACATCTCCCAAATCCGAATTAACACTTGCACCATTTGTCAAAAAAGATATATCCTCACCTGTTACGCCATTTAATATATTTAGTGGTCTCCCCACTATATTTTCACTATTCTTTTCGATGTCAATACCACCATTTTCACTAAAGAGAATGAGAGGGCTTAATGATATGTCATCAGAAATTACTGAAAGGTAATACTCATTCTGATATATATATTTCTCTTCAACCAATAACTTCTGCAATTTTATCTCGGAACAATGAACATCAAACATATAATCTAATGTTCTCTTCAGATCTTCTACAGACGAAACTATTTTTATTAAATCTTTCTCGAACCGACCTGTATATAATGATTGTATCTTTAGTACTACGGGCAATCCGATTCTCATTGTCACCTCTTCTGCCTGTCTTGGCGTTGAAACCAACTCACCTCTAGGCACAGCTATACCTGCCTGCTTAATAATCTTCTTGCTTTCAAACTCTGTCAGTTTCGCCATTTAAACCTCTTAAACTTTTCTTTTGCCCTTGTATAATCCTCTGGATAATCAACCTCTTCCCATGGACTCTCACCTATATCAACATATCCTACCTTAACGCCTTTATCTATAACGTGCTGAATCGCAGTAAACATATAAGCGTTATTATTCCCGGACGCTATAATCCCATCAATCTCATTTCTAATAACAGGAACAAATTCTTTATCTATCTTGAATAACCCTAGAAACTCGAACAAGACATTCTCAGCTTTCAATTCTTTACCTATGGCAACAACCGCGTCATTTTCCACCAGTACTTTAACGGCCTCATCATCACATTGCCTTTCTTGCACTGCGATAGTTATTCCACCTTCAGTCCCAAGCAAATCCATAATTATTTTATCGTCAAAGATTAAATCCCCGGGAAGACACATAACCGTATCTTGTATTTCTTTTTTCCTAAAAGCATACCAGAGTGAGGTTAGTATGTTAGTTGTTGCATATTCAGGGTTTTCGACAAATTCAACATCTTCATCTTTTAAACTCTCTATTATCATATCCTGTTTATAGCCTACAACAATCAAAGGTGGTTGATTAAGATAGCTTTTTAATATCCTAATCTGATGTTCCATGATAGTACTTTCGCCTATGTACAACATACATTTAGGCCTATACTCAATAGATTTAGATATTCTCGTACCCATCCCGGCACACAATATAATAGCTTGCATTTTATCCTGTACCATTTCCTGCTGTGCAGATACGGCAACTATAGGCATTAAAGCCTTGCTCCTTTAAGATGGTTACAACTTCTGGTGCTTGTTCCTTATTACACAGAGACACAAAACAGCCGCCCCCTCCTGCACCAGTTATCTTTGAACCATAAACAAGTAGTTTTATTGATTCTATTGCACTGTCTATCTTTCTAGTACTTACACCAAGTTGTTTTAAGCAAGACTGGTTTTCATTCATAAGCACTCCCAATATTTGCCAATCCTTTTTCCTTAAGGCCTCTTCGCCTTTAGTGGCCAGACTATGGATTACATCAAATATTTCCTGAACCTCCAGTTCTTTCCTGTAGAGCATATCTTTCACGCAACCAGTTGATTCAGACGTAGGAACGGACTCTTTGCTATCAGCAATTATTACATCAGGTTCTACCACTATATCTTCCAATCTGTTAAATTTATTACCCATTATCCCTACCACACCTCTTAATACAGTACATGCAGAGCCGGAGATACTACCTATTTTCTGTATATCAATCTCCGATCTAAAAACAAGATGAACCATATCCTCTTCCGTAAGAGCCTTATCCATTAAAGCTATCACCCCTCCAAGAAGTGAAGCAGAAGAGGCTGCACTTGATGCAAGTCCCGAGTTAACTGGTAATTCCGACTCGATAACGGCAGTAAATCCCGTAGCATCTCCAAATCGCTTATATATTCTTTCAATACCGTGTGCAAACGGAGCTAAATGTACATCCGCCTTTATAACCTCCAGTCTCAAACCATGCAGCTTTGCTTTAAAAGTGCCTAAGGATGAATTTATTTGTACATACCCATCATTGTTTTTGGTTAAAGTTGTAGTAATCCATCGATCTATAGCTGCAACTACTGCCCGCCTACCATATACGACCGAGTGCTCTCCAAAGAAAAATATTTCTCCAGGTGACCTGGATACTATTTTCTGCATTGGTTTCTCTCTTTCTCCAACAACTCCTTAGCTAAGCTCAGACTTACTTTGCCTTTCTCTATCATAGTTTGTGCTACAACATTTATTTCATCTCCCTGAGCACCTGCCATAGAAGCAATATTTGTAGCATGTAATTTCATATGACCATGCTGTATTCCCTCTGACGCCAGCGCTCTCTCAGCTGCGAGTTTAGAAGCAAGGCCTACTGCTGCCAGGATTTGTCCCAACTCATCAGCGCTTTCTACACCAAGTATCTTCAGTGCAATTCTGGCTACGGGATGATGCTTGGTCATTCCACCTATAGTTCCTACAGGGGCTGGCATTTCCAGAAAACCTGTAAGATCACCTTCATCGTTCTTACTCCATACAGGCAAGGCTCTATATCTTCCATCACGAGCCGCATACGAGTGAAAAGCTGATTCTACCGCTCTCGTATCATTACCAGTTGCTAATACGACCCCCATTATACCATTCATAACACCTTTATTATGGCCTGTGGCCCTGTGTTGATCGTGATATGCGCATGAATAGCCTCTAAGCATTGCATCTACTACCTCTTCACCTCCTAACACTTGTTTATCTACAATGCATTCCGCTCTGGCAAGTCGCTCTATAGCATAATTGTCTACTACACGCAAAAAAACTTTACCACCGGTAAGATCTTCAATCTTATATGCAATAAACTCTCCCATGGTATTTACCACATTTGCACCCATTGCATCGCACACATCCACAATTAACCGAACTATTACCATTGGCCCGTACCAGCCATTTACTATATCTACCTTTATGTCTTTTGCTCCTGCATTTAATTTAGGCAAAGTTGTCGATTGCGTATTAGCCATTTCGAGCAACTCCTGTTTCTGCTTGATTATTTCACGTGAAGCACTTTCTGGATCGCTTGTGTTATCTACTTGTATCTGCACCGCCATAAATGACCCAGTACTTGAAGTGGTAAAACCTCCCTTTGCACGTACCATCTTCGCCCCATTACTGGCAGCAGCGATAACAGATGATTCTTCTGTAACCATAGGTACAAGATAATCTTTTCCGTTGACTAGGAAATTTGTAGCAATCCCAAATGGCATACCTATAACGCCTATGACATTCTCTACCATCCTCTCAACAGACTCCATATCAGGTTTACCTGTCTTCAGCATCAATATTTCCTCATCACTAAGCGAAGCAAAATCCTTGACCACCTTTAACTTCTCATCAATATCCAGTTTATAAAACGATTTTATTCTTGAGCTTCTTCCCATTTCAAACCTACTCTTTCAGTTTCTTCCTAGAATTATAGGCACCATTTTACACTTCACCATTAACATGAAACTTGTCATTTTGCCACCACCCCATCACCTGCTCTGGAAGAAAAACTTTTAGACTTAAAAGCCTCATAAATTATCGAAAAAATCCTCTCGCGACGTTGAACACTGATTAAAACAGGGATAGAAACAAGAAGAAAACAAGATATCTTTGAAAAAGACGTCAAAATTGCACCAGGAAAGTTCACGATTGCGTCTATCCATAAGATGTTTACCAGAAAATAGAAGTAAAATATCATTATCTCAAAATATAATCTTACAATTTTGTACCACTCCAGAATGTGCCTTGAAGCAAAGGTAAAAACTACTAAAAAAAACAGAAAATATGATATCGACGTACCTAAGGCAACACCTGTTATTCCCAAACCCTTTATAATAAACAAATAATTCAAACCTATGCATACGACAACCATAATCCCGTACAGTGGAATTAATGACCTTTGCTTATCGATTGTATATATTAATGTCGACGACATTTGGTTTATTGCTATAAAATAATAGCCAATAACTAAAATCTTCATAATACCAAGGCCGTCCTTAAATTCTGGCAACACAATAAAGACAACTGGCTGAGTTATGAAAATAATAGTTCCTATAAGGATCGGTGCCAGGCGGCTTATAAAATAGGTTGATTTCATCACCACATTTTTTATATCAAGAACATCCTTCGTCGCACCGTATTTTTCCTGAATATGTGGAAATATCACAATATTGAAAAATCTTGGCAGCGTACTAACTTGCTGAATGGCCATAATGCCTATTGTATAAAAACCCAATTGTTCGATCCCGAGCATTTTGCCAATCATTATCTTGTCAACATTCAAGAACGTACGAGAAAGGATACTAACCAAAAGCATTGCCACGCCTATCTTTATAAGATGCCATATTTGATCCCAATCGAAGCTCAAAGAGAACCTGATATCTGCCCATCTTTTTGCAAAAAAGAAAGACAAGGCCGTCGAAATTACCACCCCTGCAGCAAACCCATTTACATTTAAAAAATATGCACCAGGAAGTGCAAACATAGCAACAAGCAAAATATTAAGAACTACCACCCTGCTCAATATTGAAATCTGTTTCCTTGCCCTTAAAATATTGAGAATCAAGTTATACAAGTGTGTCACAAAGACCAGTACAGCAATAATCTTCATGCCGGTCTTTAATACAGGGTCTGTAAACAAGAAAAATGAAAGCAGCCATATTACAACCGTACCTGTTAAACCCGCAATAAGAAGAAATGAATATGTAACATTCTCTATCTCTTTGGCCTTCTCCATCTTCTTTGCCCCTATACTTTGCGGTACCTCTCGAATAAGAGCATTTTGTACTCCCAAACCTATGTACATCCCATAAGTTGTAACCACAGTTAATAATGCCCAGTATCCAGCCCCGCTAACGCCAAAAAATCTTTTAGAGAATACACTCACAAAGAAACCTACAATTATGACAATATAGCTAGCTCCCGAGTAGATTAAAGTATCTCTTACAATAATGTGCTTTTGCATAATAAATATCCCAAGCTTCCAAAGCAGTTATTATCTCTTCATCCCAATCGGGTTTCTGAAAACCTTTATCACACTCCATTACCTTTAACACACTCTCTCAATATCCGTACAATTTCTGCGTTGTGGTTAAGAAATTACTCTTCTAAGCCGGATCTGTTTCTCGGTGGCAGAGAATTTCTTCATTTATCGACTCACCGTGATCTGAAGCAAAATAAGAAGTGAACGTAAAGAAAATAGAACCGCGTATGATGTTAAACAAAGCTGATGAGGAAAGCCAAGACAACTTCGAAGCAAATATTTATACCTTAACAGAACAACTTCAACAATAAGACGTCAACACGAGGGCTGTTGAGCAAACAGAAAGAAACTGTATGCGTATTTCTCACCTCTTCTTCGACTATTCTATCTTTATTATTCTTATTAAAAAGAGTCTCATTGGCAGGGCAACACTGTTTACGCCAAGTAGAAATAACTAAATAGTGTCGAACAATATTTTAGCACTCTTCAGGAAACCTGCAAATAGCCACAATTATTTACGCATGTTTCACAGTACGTACACTAAGTGTTAAAATATTTGGTGTAATCTTTTGCAATATCCCTCTTAACCTTTGCCTTATTATATCCATTAATTCTTTAGCAAACCCATAGCCTTTTTCACAGCTTTTTTCATTGCCCCCATAAACCCTAACTGTACAAACCTTGCCTTTATAATATATATTTTTGTAAGCACATACTTATCTATCTTAATCTTAAAAGGCAGATTCCT
>Ga0187827_10009372_pt1 | contig 10390 bp, 5 predicted proteins | sample ETNtaG_39_FD_167969 | JGI IMG/M metagenome (GOLD analysis project Ga0187827, IMG submission 167969) | Marine microbial and viral communities from oxygen minimum zone, Eastern Pacific Ocean - ETNP2014_SV_150_PacBio MetaG (Illumina Assembly) | ecosystem: Environmental > Aquatic > Marine > Hypoxic... | reverse complement strand
AATTCGCCTGCGCCTGACCAAGGCCGAGGAGAAGTCCGAATTGATCGCATCACTTGGCCAGGCACTTGGCCACGACAACGCCCGGGTACGTTTCGCCGCGCTCCAAACCATTTGGCAGACCGGCCTAAACCAATTCACCCCGGAGATCATTCGCTTGGCCGCAACGGAGACAGATCGCCTGACGTTTTATTCCGCTTGGGGAGCCCTGCGCGACATGCTCTCTGCCGATGAACTCCGGCCAATGCTGCAGGACAAGCGGGCCGGAGTGCGCCGCGCGGCCCTGCTGGCTCTGCTCGGTTTGCAACTCATCACCCCTGCCGAGGCCAAGTCACTGGTGAATGATCCCGATCCCGGCGTGGCAACCGTAGCCGCGCTGTACCTGAGCAAGGTCGAGCGCAACATGGCCAACCTGTTGCAGATCAACCCAAGCGGCGGCGAGTTCGTCGGTGTGCAGACCATCAGCATCAAGGCCAACATCAACGATACCCGTGTCCGCTACACCCTCGATGGCAGCGAGCCCAATGGGCGGTCGGAGGTCTATCGCGAGCCGTTCACCATCAACCAGTCAGCGCGGCTGCACGCGGCGATGTTTCGTGATGGCGAACGGGTCGGACCGCTGGTGAAACTCAGCTTTCAAAAAATCGATCTGCCCGAGGTACAGGCAAACGTCGTTGAGTTGGACAGGCAGGCCACCCAACGCACGGTGCGGATTGCGGGCGGATTGCACGAAAGCGGCCCCGTTTACCTCGACCGGCGCTATCGGTTCACGGACATCCCCGAGCCGCTCAAGGGTGCGGTGTATCTGATGTCGCGCAATGACGATTCCGGCTCACGCGGAGACAACCTCGTCACGTTGATCGCCCAGTGCCTGTTGGATGTTCACGTCGCGCACGACCGCCGGATCGCCCCCGCGGCCAAGCCCAATTGGCTGAAACAATTCACCGCCACCGGGCTGCAAATCAAAACCAGCGATGCAGTTTTGGATTTGTTCCATCGCCGTTTCAAAACCGGCGACACCATCATCCTCGGCGGCAATTCCACAGACGGAACCGACAGCCGCAAGTCGAATTACGTCACCGTTTTCAGTCAGGTACTGATCGATCCCCAGCCGAAACCGGTGACACAGGAGGCCGTCCTTGCAGCACTTGGCCAGGCGGACGCTGGCCGGGGTTGGCAGATCTTTTTCGGCAAACAAGGCCTGCAATGCGCCACCTGCCACCAGGTCAACGGTGCGGGGAAAAATTTCGGCCCCGAACTCAACGGGATCGGTTCGCGTGACAACGCCGCCACGATCCTGCAATCCATCCTGCAACCCAACGCCCGGCTGGTGGAAGGCTACCGCACCCACATCGTTGAGATGAAGGACGGCAAAACCTACGCCGGGATGGCGCTTGAGGAGAGCGGCCTGACCTTCAAACTCGGCTTGGCCGCCGGCCAAAGCGTGACACTCGACAAAAATCAGATCGCAACACGGACAAGCGCCAACACCTCCCCCATGCCCAACAATTTCGGTGTACTGATAAACGCCCAACAACTGGCCGACCTCGTCGCCTTCCTCGTGATCTGCAAGGACAAACCCCAGCCGGCCGCTGCGAAACCGCCGCCCAAGCCCGGGATTCATTTCGAAGAAAGCGAGGGACAGGTGACCATCGGGATCAACGGCCAACTGGTCGGCACTTATGTTTACAACGACCCCGTGACGCTTCGGCCGTTCTTCAAAAACATCCGCACGATCGGCGGCACTCAAGTCACGCGAAACAATCCGCCCATCAAGGGCGTGGATGACGAGGATCACACCTCCATGCATCCCGGAATCTGGATGGCGTTCGGCGACATCTCCGGCTCGGATTTTTGGCGAAACCGCGCGCGCGTTGTACACGAGCGGTTCATCACCCAGCCAAGCGGCGGACAATCAGCCGGCTCCTTCTCCGTGCTCAACCGTTTCGAGACCAACGATGGCCAGTTGATCTGCCAGCAAACGGTCACCCATACCATCCGCTTGGCCAAGGGCGGCTGGCGACTGACCTACGACATCAACTTTTCTGCCCCGCACGATTTCTACTTCGGGGATCAGGAGGAGATGGGCCTGGGCGTGCGCCTGGCCACGCCGTTGATCGAGAAAAACGGCGGGCAACTTCGCAACAGCGCCGGCCAGGTCAGCGCCAAGAACACGTGGGGCCAACCGGCGATCTGGTGTGGTTACTCCGGCGAGATCAACGGCCGATGGGCAGGCATCACGATTCTGGCCAACGGGAAAACGCCGCGCATCCCGTGGTGGCACAACCGCGACTACGGATTGATGGTGGCCAATCAATTCGGCCGAAACGCCATGCGACATGGAGAGAAAAGCAAACTCACCGTCAAAACCGGCAGCAAACTGCAACTCTCGTTCACCGTGATCATCCACGAACACGAAAACGTAAAGCCTAGCGACCGGGCTGCAATCCTCGAGGAACTCACGCGATAATGTCGCGAACCACCCGGCCGTGGATGTCGGTCAAGCTGAAGTCGCGGCTCGCATACCGGTAGGTCAACCGTTCGTGATCGAAACCCATCAGGTGCAGTATCGTCGCGTGCAGATCGTGTACATGCACCGGGTTTTCAACCGCCTGAAAGCCGGGCTCGTCCGTAGCTCCGTAAATCGTTCCGCCTCTCACTCCTCCCCCGGCGAGCACCATCGAAAAACCGGCAGAATTGTGATCGCGGCCCAGCTTTGATTTTCCGGCGTTGGTCAGCTCGACCGTCGGCGTACGACCAAACTCGCCACCGATCACGATCAGCGTCTCGTCAAACAGGCCGCGCTCTTTCAGGTCGGCGATCAACGCAGCGATGCCCTGCGAGCACTCGGCCGCCAGCTTTCGATGATTCTTCTCGATCGCGTCGTGATTGTCCCACGGCTGCCATTTGCCGTGCCAAACCTGCACGAAACGCACACCTCGCTCGACCAGTCGGCGGGCCATCAGCAACTGGCGCGCCTGCGTCGTATTGCCGTAACGCTCGCGAACGAACTCCGGCTCAATCTCAACATCGAACACGTCCGTGGCCTCCATCTGCATGCGGTACGCCTGCTCGTAACTTTGGATGCGCGACTCCAGTTGCGGATCGTGCCCGCGCGCGTCAAGGTGTTTGCGGTTGAGCGACTGCAGCAGATCAAGTTGACGACGCTGCGCGGCCAGGCCAAGTCGGGGATTGCGTATGTTCTCGATCAGCTTGTCCACCGCGGTGTGCTCCGTGTTCACGTACACACCCTCGTATATGCCCGGTAAAAATGCGGATCGCCAGTTGTCCGGTCCCTTCACCGGATGTCCGCCGGGGCACATCGCGATGAACCCGGGAAGGTTGCGGTTCTCGGCACCCAGCCCGTACGTCAGCCACGAGCCAAGGCTGGGCCGCACCAGCGTGTTGTCGCCGCTGTTCATCAGCATGAGCGACGGCTCGTGATTCGGCACGTCGCACTTCATCGAACGCACCACGCACAGGTCGTCCGCGTGCTGGCCAAGGTGCGGGAAGATATCGCTGATCGGGATCCCGCTCTGCCCGTACTGGGTAAAATCAAACGGGGAGGCAAACGCCGCACCGGTCAACCGCTCGGTCACGAGGTTGGGGATGGGCAGCGGCTTGCCGTGGTGCTTGGCCAAGAGCGGCTTGGGATCAAAACTGTCCACATGCGACAGGCCGCCGTTGAGAAAAATGTGGATGACGTGCCGCGCCCTGGGTGCAAAGTGCGGACCTCGCGGCGCCAGCGGCCGATGGTAATGCCCCGCGTCGGCGAAGATGCTGTTCAGGCCTAGCAGCGCAAAACCCATCCCCGATCGTGCAAGAAAATCGCGGCGATTGGCCAAGGCGGCTTGATTGGGATGCGGGAGTTTCATCGGTTCAACCCACAAAGGAAAACTCGGGGTTCATTTCAGTCCCTTTTGGCGGGGTTTTTTGAACAATCAAATTGTTGCTGACACTTCTGCTGGCACTTTTTGAGGCCGTCGGTGGCATCACCTCCCGCTTGATGTTGGTACAGATGCAACCTCAATGGCCTCAAAAAGTGTGATTGAAAATTCACAGTTGCAAAAAAACCTGAAAACATTAGTCAATATAAACATCGAACTCATGTTTAGGGGCTGAACTAGCTAAGGGGCTAAGAAAGCCCGCTTTCGCGGGCTGAAAAAAAGTGAAAAAATTTGTGCCCGGCCTTGGCTGGGGGGCGCGAATCAGTTAATCGCGTCAATCGGATGACTTCACTATCTGCCCATTAAACTTGAGCTATAACAAGGAATCAAACCCAGTTGAATTCAGAACTGGTTTCAGTTCGGAACTTTCGGTTGAAAGCAACCATGCGGTCGGCCATAGTGCTTCCTAATGCAAAAAGAAGCTTCATGGCTAATTTTGTCTTGTTTTCCATTATTTCTTGAAAGTCCTCTACTGATATGAACAGTAATATGCAGTCTTTAAGAGCGTACACATCCGCGGAGCGCTGGGTTTTGCTAAACATCGCAACTTCGCCAATGAAGCTACCTTCCTTGATTCCGGCCAAGGTTGTTTCCTCCCCAGATGCATCGGACTGAACTTTGGTCTCACCGGAAAGAACCATAAAAAACCCGTCGCCAGGGCTGTCTTTTTTCGTAATAATCCCACCTTCCTCAACCTTCATCACTGAGCAATAGCTGATAAATTGCTCTATTTCCGATTGATCCAGATTTGCCAGTTTCTCGAACTTGCGCAGGTAGTTGACAGATATGTGGTCAGTAGCCTCGCCTACCTTGGTCGGTGTGGGTAGAAGATTTCGAGACTGGTGAAATTGTGACAGTTCTTCCTGAAGACATCCTAACGACTTTGCCGGTTGCCAATCATTTCCATCCTGACAAAAGATCCAAGTTTCTGGCTGCACACGACCGTCTGCAACCCAATCCAGTAGGATATCTAATGAAACGGGGCCATAAACAACGTTATCGCTGGCCCAAACCTTGTAACTGATCTCTTTGTTCTCGCTTCCGCCCTCGATTGGCCCTGGGTCAGTCTGATCTCCTTTTAATTTTAGTGCCATTTGTATCTACTTTCTCACTCTGACCGAACACAGGATTTTAAGGGCCATTATACCACCTCAACTCTTAACTTCAACAGAATTGAATTTTCTTTCATTTTCAAAGATTGGCGTCTATTTTTTAGCTGTGTTTTTTTTTGAAATGGTATCATTGGCCACGCGGCTAGTTTTAATTTCCCTTGTTGAATTGGCAAGTTTTTTCCATAGGATAAAAATAGGGGCTGAAGTAGCTAAGGGGGTTTAGGATGAGCATTTCACCCAATTTTTTAGCTGGTTTAAGAGTATTTCATGGGTTCTGAAGCGCCATTCGCACTCCTTCAAAAACCAATAAAAGTTCTCTGTTTTTGATCGAGTTACCCAAACTGGTCCATATGAAGAGTTAGTCTGGACGGGTTGATTATTTGCTCAATGTCGTAGAGTAAGTCAATGCTGGGACGCACCACAGTCAAAATCTACCGCCGCAAAATGCCGTCTGGCAACTGCCTCTTAACTGCCATTGCCTTATCAAAGCCAACTAGTGTTAAATCTAAAGCTGAAGAGTTAGAGTAGTGCTACAACGGGTTAACTGGATGGTTGCCTGTGTTGACAACCTTCTAGTCGCACCATTCCGCCGCCGTTAGTATTTACCATTCCCACCTTTCCCACCTTTCCAACCTCTCTATACCGAATGGATCCCCGGTTAGTATGGGTAATGGAAGAAGTTGGCTTTAGCCCCGAGTCTATTGGCTAATGTTGATTTTCCGAAAAAAAATAAAAAAAACGTTCTCAATCCACAAATAAAAACTCGTTCGATAGCAACAGGGCCTGCGCCAACTCTTCCCACGAACCGGCCTCGAGCGGCTTGCCGGACGCGCTCACGTACCGCTTGGCCAAGGCCAGTTCATCCGCCGCTGGCTCTCTCCCCAGCAGTCGGTGATACAGCTGCCGAACACCCTCCTCTGGTGCGGCGACGAATGCCAAGCCCCGCGCAGACGCCTTGGCTTGGGCAATGACAAACGGGCTGTTCAGCAGAAACAGCGACTGCTGCGGCACCGTCGTTCGGGAACGGTACGGCGCTGAAATATCCGGGCACGGAAAATCAAACACGCGAAACAAGTCCGGCAACTTCTCGCGATCGACGTACGAGTAAAGGGTGCGGCGACGATTTTCGGAATCGTCGGGGCTTCTTTCCAACGGCCGCCCCCCGGCCCGGTGCTCCAGCTGGCCGGCGACGTAGAGCATCGAGTCGCGCATCGCCTCGAAGCCCAGCCGGCGTCGGTTCATTCGCCACAACAACCGGTTTTCCGGATCGGCTGCGCGATGCGTTGGCCGGTCGACACTCGCCTGCTGCCAAGTCGATGAAAGGAGAATCAGTCGGTTCAACTTTTTCAGCGACCAGTCATTTTGCACGAACCACATCGCCATAAAATCGAGCAACTCTGAATGGCTCGGCTCAGCGCTCCGCACTCCGAAGTCGCTCGGCGTGATCACCAACCCCCGACCAAAGTGCCAGGCCCAAACCCGGTTCACGATCACCCGCACCGTCAGCGGATTGCCTGGATGCGTGATCGCCTTGGCCAAGGCCAAACGGCCGCTCCCGTTCTGTATTTTGCGCGCTTGTCCACCGGAGTAAACCGCTGGCACATGGCGTGTTGCTGCTTTACCAAGCTGATTTGCATCTCCCCGGAGGAACACCCGCTGAACCGCCGGCTTGGCCCGGTCCACCATGGTCATCGGGCGCGGAACCGCCTGGTCTCCTTTGCCGAGAAAAACACGCTCGATCTCGGCAAAATGTTTCCGCACGTCAGTGCTTTCGTTGAGCGTGTACAGGTCCTCCGACTCGTCCAAGGTCATCGTTGCCGGTGACCCGGCGGCATAAAGCACCTGCCGAAGTTGCTCGCGGTTTGCATCAGCAAAGCCGGTTGCTTCCGGCGCTTCTTTCAGCTGAGCCTGCCAATCGGTTTCGACGCCCTCGAGCAACTCGCCATAAACGTCAGCGACATCGGCTATCGACTCGATCGTCTTGTTTTCAAAAGCAGCCACAACAATCGGATTCGCGTTGCCGCCGGCTTCCCATGCGCTCCGTTCCGCGACGAAGCGAGCCGGAATTTCGTCACGATTGAGATCGAACAATCGACGCCAAAGCCCCAGCACGGAATCGTTCGGCCGCTTGGCCCCGAGGAACTGGCGCCAGCGGATCACTCCCCCGCTTGAGTAGGCGGCGACTTCGCGGATGAGCCCGCGCTCGGTACGAATCTCCGGTTGCGATTGCGTCCGGTGTGCCGGCGAAGTTTGCACGATGTATCGCAGGTAATCGCCGGCCCACGCCCGGAGCTCGTGCTGGATTTGTTTGTGCAGCTTAGCTCGGAGTGCGTTGTATTTGCCGGCCGTCTCCTTGAGCTTGGCTTGGAAGGCGGCATCCTCGACGGCTTGGCCCGGGAGCCTCGGCCATTGATCCGGGGTGGGCTCGCGTGAACTCGCGAAGATGCCGTAAAGCGAGTAGTAGTCCTCGATCGGGATCGGGTCGTATTTGTGATCGTGGCATCGGGCGCAACCAGCCGTCAGGCCAAGAAGCCCGCGGGTGACGACATCGATGCGGTCGTCGATGATCTCATGCGGGAAAAAATTGTAGCGCGAACCGACTGTCAAAAAACCAAGCGCAGCCAACGGCCGGGGATCGTCCGAGCCGAGCCGGTCTGCGGCGATCTGCTCGAGGATAAATTGATCGTACGGCAAATCCTCGTTGAAGGCACGGACAACATAATCGCGATAGGTGTAGGCGAACGGATACTTCGGCTCGCCGGCATCGACATAGCCCTTGGCATCGGCGTACCGAGCGACATCGAGCCAGTGGCGTCCCCATCGCTCTCCGTACGCCGGCGAGGCGAGTAGACGGTCGATCCAACGCCCAAGCGCGCCTTGCGGATCAGCGGCGGCCTCCGCCTCGAACGAGGCCACCTCGTCGTGAGTCGGCGGCAGCCCGGTGAGATCGAGATACGCGCGGCGAAGCAGCGTCCGCACTTCGGCCGGGGGGGATGGCGTCAGTCCGTTGGCCTCCAGTTTGCGGAGGATGAAGTGATCGATCGGCGAGATTGGCCAAGCGCGACCCTGCACGGACGGGACGGCGGGGTTGGCAACCGGCTGAAACGCCCAGTGACCGGCGGCATCATCCGCTGCTTGGCCAAGCGGCACACTGACGATCATCAGCGCAAAGCCAAGCTTGAGTTTCCGACCAATCATGAAGTGAAAAAGCGTAAGCAGCGGCCGCCCGGACACAAGCGAAAATCAAATGAACTCGCGCGAGAGAGCGCCAGTTTAGGGGAGCGTACGTACCCTCGCATGCGGATTTCGGCGCCTCGCCGAAATCTTCAATAGCCGCTGACAGGTCGGCGTCCATTTTTGCCTTGGGCGAGGCGCCAAGGCGGCATGGGGGGGCGCGTGCGCTACCCGTTTCTTGGCAGCATCGGCACAGTCGCGAAATCAGTCCGACTCGCTCAGGCGCTTGGCTGGTGCGTCATAGAGCATCTCGTGTGCTTCGGCAAGGATGAGGGGGAGGCGATCGGCAAACGGGCTGTTGGCCAAGGCGGGAGTGAGGTCTACCTCGGCGATCCTGGCAGCAGTCTCGCCGGGGAACCAATGTTCCCCTTGGCCAAGCAGATTGTAGCGCATCCTTCCCCAGTCCACCAAGTCAAGCGACTTGGCGTAAGACCAAAGCCGGAGAATCTCGAGCACATTGATCTGCCCCGGCATGTCGAGGTACTCAGGGACGTTTTCAAACCAACGCTGGCACCAATCCTGTCCGAGGACGCGGACCATCTCCTCCCGCAGCCGCACCTCGATAGGCGACATGACCTCGGCGATGCGGTCGTAATGCTCCAGCGCAGCAATGTGCTCGTCGAAATCTCCCGGCTTGGCCGCGCCGCAACTGAGCGTATGTACCTGCGATCGGTTCAGGCAGTACAACGCGTTGAACTGCATCGGCGAGAGAGGCCGGCAAAGTTCGGCGAGCTTCGGCGGCGGCGTGTACAGTTTGCCACCCTTGTCGTTGGGGCTGATGATGAACACGCCCATATCGCGTCGGGCAGCCGCATCGATGCACGACCAGTTCAGGTCATTGACAAAGTACCAATGTAAGTTGACGTACTCAAACGCGTCGCTTTCGATTGCCTGCCGGATGATGTGCGTCGGTGCGTGGCTGGAAAAACCGATGTGGCGTGCCCGTCCCTCATCGATGAGTTTGTGAATCGCCTCAACACAGCCACCCTTGCGAAGAGACCAATCAAGGAACTGCGCGTTGTTGACGCCGTGCAGAGACAGCAGGTCAACGTGATCAAGCTGCAGATGGCTCATCGACTTGTCGAATGTGTCGAGGAACTCCTTCTGCGTGGCAAACGGCGCGACCTTGGTCTGGACGATTATGCCGTCGCGCGGCAGCCTGGGCAGCACGAAGCCAAGCTGCATCTCGGACGAGCCATAGCCGCGCGCGGTCTCGATGTGGTTGATGCCCAACTCGAGCGCGCGGTGGATGACCGCCTCGATGTTGGCCTGCCCCTCCGCCGGCACCTCGCTGGGATCAATATCCTCCCACTTGTGCTGGTAGCGCATTCCCCCGCAGGAGAACACCGGGATCTGAAGCTCCGTCCTGCCGAACCGCCGATACTTCACGTTGCGGCAGTCTTGGGTTTCAGGAGGAGGGATTCAAGCAGAACCGGTTGCGGCTAGGCGCTTGGCCAAACGGGTGACCGCCGGCCTACTCGCCGGGTGTCTCGAACCGTACCACGGTCTCGTCCGGACGGGCCAGGCCAAGCTGTTCGCGGGCCAGGCGCTCAACGGTCTTGGGATCGGTCTTGAGGGAATCGATCTCGAGGCGAACCAGGCGGTTGGCGGATTCCTCTTCCTGGATTTGCCTGTCCAACCGAACGATCTGCTGGCGCATCACCTCGTTTTGGTGCATAAGCGGGAAGTAAAGAACGGCCACCCAGACCAGGGCGGCAACCACCGCCAACGAGGCAACCACACGGGTCAGCCTGTCCCAAATACTGGTGTTGACGTTCATCTCCTTGACGGGTGAAACACCCAAGCGCGAACTCAAAGGCGGGAACATAGCCACAGCCCAAGCCGGACATCAACCAAAAAAAACGGCAAACTCGCCCCCCCTCGTGCGGATCAATTCTCCACGTTCTCGAAGAGCGCCTCGGTGTTGAGATCGGCCGGGCTCTCCCCCTGGTCGATCGGGTTCAACGCCTTTTTCAGGTACTCCACGGCATCGACCACGCGCTGGACGCTCTTGGGCAGGGCAGCCCCGGCGGCATTGGGATGGCCGCCACCCTGCAACTGCTTGGCCACCGGCAACGCCTCCCCATCCGAGCTGCGCAA
>Ga0187827_10009371_pt1 | contig 10391 bp, 8 predicted proteins | sample ETNtaG_39_FD_167969 | JGI IMG/M metagenome (GOLD analysis project Ga0187827, IMG submission 167969) | Marine microbial and viral communities from oxygen minimum zone, Eastern Pacific Ocean - ETNP2014_SV_150_PacBio MetaG (Illumina Assembly) | ecosystem: Environmental > Aquatic > Marine > Hypoxic... | reverse complement strand
TGAGATGACACTTTCAGATCCCGAAACCGTAGAGCAGGTAGCTCTACGGTTTATGGATAAAGACGGAAATTATATTGAGGGTGTTGATGATGTGGTGTACGGGCAGACTTATGTAAGGAAGCTATTCTCTGTAACCGCTATAATTGGGACTATAGGTTTTTTGGTAATAATCGTACTTCTCCTGGCTACGATTGTTCTGATTTTTAACACGATCAGGCTATCTATCTATGCCAGGCGGAAAGAAATAGAAGTAATGAAACTGGTAGGCGCATCCAATTGGTTTGTCCGCATACCATTCCTTTTTGAAGGCTTTTTTGAAGGCTCTTTTGGCAGTATAGTATCAGTTGTAATGCTCTATTTTCTGGGAAGATTTATCTTGGTAAGAGGAGAAATGATTGTTGTGGATACTATGAGGATAAAGGACCTTGCAATACTCGGAAGTGGAAATATTATTATTTATATCTATATCGGTATACTAATTATGGGGGGGCTGCTGGGTATAATCAGCAGCGCCATAGCACTAAGAAGATATGTAAAAATATAGTATAGATTTACAGCAAGATGAGACCCACATTTATAAAATACATTATACTATTTATCAGTCTTTCTTTACTACTAACAAGCCTGTCTATATTCACTGGTACAAAAGAATTCTGGGCCCAGTCACTTGAAGAAGAACTGGCTAGGATACAAGAAGAACGAGAAGAGACTCAAAAAAGGATTGATGAGTCCATAAAGACAGAAAGCTATTATAGAGGTGAAGTAAGTGAGGTAGAAGACCAGCTACTTGGAGCTCTATCAGAACTTGACGATCTTAACGGAAAGCTAGCTAATGCAAAATCAGAAATGGATAAGACCACTATTGAACTAGTACTCAGTGAAGAAGAACTAACACATATAGAGAATGAGCTTTCTGAAAAGATTGATACATTAAACGACAGGATAGCCAATATCTACAAAAATGGCGGTAGCAATATATTGGAAGTTTTATTGAAGGCAGGAAATTTCATCGAATTTGTTTCCAGGATGAAATTGATGAGTCTTTTTGCCCAGCAGGACACGGAAAATGTTCTGGAGATTAAAGACAAAAGGGATGCCACAATAGGTATTAAGAAATCCATAATAAATATCAGAGAGGCCCAGCAGGACCATAAGGAAGAGGTCGAAAAATTGGTAGCATATTCAGAAACTAAGACCACCGAGATAGAAGAATTATATGGGGAGAAAAAAGGCCTGCTCAACCAGGCTAGGGCTGATAAGAATGCCCTTGTAGCTATGGAGAAAGAGCTTGAGATACAGGAAGCAGAAGTTACAAGGATTCTTGAAAGATACAAGTATGGTACCGCACCTTCAGGCAAGTTTATGTGGCCGGTTTTGGGAGGTATTAAATCCGGATTTGGAAACCGTCTCCATCCAATATTCGGCGTATGGAGATTCCATTCGGGGGTAGACATGAGTGCTCCCCACAGTGCTCTTGTAAAAGCCGGGGACGGTGGCCAGGTCATACAGGCGGGTTACTCAGGAGGATACGGATATTCGATAACACTATATCACGGCGGTGGTTTCGCATCGAGATATGCTCACCTCTCCAGTATAAGGTGTGTAGCGGGCCAGTTTGTGGAGAGAGGACAGGTGATAGGTCTGGTCGGCTCAACTGGCTGGGCAACAGGACCCCATCTTCATTTTGAGATAAGGATAAACGGGATAGCTCAGAATCCCCTGAATTACCTGGAATAATTTTTTATATTTTATAAAATACCCTTGGCGATAGAATGAAAAAAATAATTATAAGAGTAGTTTTTTCTATAGTAGCATTAATATTTGTCTTCACTGCCGGATTATGGGCAGGATTCAGCCTTAACTCAATAAAAAGATACTTTTTGGAAAATGACAGCAGTGACTCAGGGATAATATCTTCAGAAGATGAAGAATCAGGAATATTGGATAATATCTCTGATACCATCAGGGGAAGGTTTAGCATAAAACCTCTTGAAGAAGCACTGGGCTATATAAGCCAGGATGCATTAGAGGGATTCTCCGAACAGACGCTTATGAAAGCAGCCATTGAAGGGATGTTGTCCATTCTTGATGACAGACATTCAGAATATTTTACTGTTGAGGAATATGAGAAAATAACAGATTCGTTCAGTGGCACCATTAGTGGAATTGGTGTCATAGTTACTCAGGAAGAAGATGGTGACATAGTCGTAGTACAGTCTCTTCCTGAAACTCCTGCAGGCCGTGCCGGCATAAGAGAAGGCGATATAATCAAAGTAGTGGATGGTGTCGATGTCAGCGAGATGATACTTGAAAATGTTATAGTCCTGATAAAAGGGGAGGAAGGGACAAGTGTGAATATAAAGTTCTACCGACCGGAAGGCGAGAAGACTTTTGATGTGACCCTAATAAGGGCCCGCTTCTATGCTCCTAACCTATTTGCAGAATTGATGGAAGATAATATTGCATATATCCATTATATTGGTTTCCAGTACAAGGGATCTGAACTGCTTGATACCGAGCTTGAAAAATTGATTAATCAGGGAGCTAAAGCATTAATATTCGATCTCAGGAATAATCTGGGAGGAACTCTGATTGATGCAGTAGATGTATGCGATCTATTTTTAAATGAGGGATCAATTGTGACAGTACGGGGTAGGACAGATAATGATGAAAGAGTCGATGAATTCTTTGCCAGGGAAGGAAAATATACAGAGATACCTATCATTGTCCTAATAAACGGTTTTTCTGCAAGTGCTTCTGAGCTGGTTGCAGGAGCATTAAGGGATAATAACAGGGCACTCCTCATAGGCGAGAAAAGTTTTGGAAAGGGTACAGTACAGGTCATCCGTGAACTTTCTGACGGTTCAGGACTGAAGTTTACCTCTGCTAAGTATTTCCTTCCTTCAGGTGTATCTATTGACGGAGTTGGAGTGATACCTGCTATCGAAGTGGAGCTTACTCTTAAAGATACCGAAGATCTTCAGCTTAAAAGGGCACTTGAAGAGATAAAAAAGATGATAGAAGGTCAGAAGTGAGTAAAAAAAAGAAAAGAACTTCTAATAGCAACCTTATTGTCCGTAATAAAAAAGTATTAAATGATTTTTTTATTCTGGAAAGCTATGAAGTAGGTATAGAATTATTGGGAAGTGAGGTCAAATCTGTAAGGGACCGTAAGGTCAATCTTAAGGACAGCTATGCTAGGATAAAGAAAGGCCAGTTATTTCTCCATAATATGCATATTTCTCCATATATAAATAGCAGGATAGAAGGTATAGTCCCCAAAAGGGCAAGAAAGCTATTGATGCACAGAAGGGAAATAGATAGGATTCAGGGTAAGCTTATCGATAAAAGCATTACCATGGTACCTTTAAGACTATATTTTAAAAAGAATGTAGTAAAAGCCGAGATCGCCCTGGCAAAGGGGAAAAACAAGATGGATAAACGCAAGGATTTAATAGAAAAAGAACATTCTCGTGAGATCAAAAGGGCGTTGAAAAATTATTAGAAATAGTGTAGTATATTTTTGCCTCTAAAATGACGTACCTATATGGGGGCGAACAGGATTCGACGGGGATAGATTGAGCTTAGATGGCAAGCCGAGTATCAGAACTCGTAAATAACTGGACACTAAACATAAACGCTGATAATAGCGAATATGCTCTAGCAGCTTAATATAAGTTGCTACGTCTACGGAAGTAATCCTGCAACTTCCAGTGGGCGACGGTTTGCAGGATACTCCTTATAAAGGGTCTGCTATTATAAGGAGGAAACTTTTGCAGGCTGGCTGATTCGGACCGTGTCTGTAGGGGTCGGAGAAGCGAGATTAAAATATAGACTAAGCTTGTAGAAGTCTTTGTGGCAATATCTTCGGACGCGGGTTCGATTCCCGCCGCCTCCACCATAAGTCACTATTTAATACAAAATAAATCGTAATCTTCGGTTATGGCCCTCCACCAATATAATCCTTGCAATTATTTTTGTAATCTTTTAATATTTTACATCGTTTGTTATAAAAATAGGGCTTTTATAAAAAATGGGAGCGAACTAGTTTGACTATTGATCATAAAATTTTATATGACAATGAAAGCGTATCCAGGGAGTATGCTTCAAAGGACTATCTTCAACCTGCTGAAAGAACAGTACTGGAAATGTTAAAATCTGAACTACCTGAAATGAAAATGCTGGATATGGGTGTAGGGGGAGGAAGGACTACAAAATATTTTGCTCCCCTGGTCAAGAGCTATATTGGTGCAGATTATGCAACTGCGATGATAGATGTCTGCCTAGAGAAATATGGAAATGAGTATTTCTTCTTAAGCTGTGATGCCAGGAATATGAAAGAAATAGCCGATAACAGCTATGACCTTATTCTTTTTAGCTACAATGGCATTGATAGTTTTAAAGGTAAGGACAGGATAGCATCGTTAAGAGAAATAAAAAGGGTATTGAAGCCCGAAGGCTATTTTTGTTTCTCTTCTCATAATATCGATTGGGAGGGACTCACAGATCTTTTTAGCATAAGATATAAAACAAGGTTATCAGAGTATGATCATTCCGGCAATGTTATCAGGAGCTTAAGATCTATTATGAAATCTGCTTGGAGAATATTCAGATTAAGTTTACTAAACGGAAGCCCATGCATGTCTAGGCATATTTTAAGTTTAAGAAAGAAAAAGAAAGGGCATCTATACGACGATTCCTTAAATGGTAAAGCAAAAGTTTACTATGTTTCTTGTGATGAACAGATAAGACAGCTTAAAGAAGTCGGATTTAAAAATGTGACAACTATTTCTAGGAGTGGACTTATAACTGAAAATGCATCGCTCCTTAACAAAAGTGGTTGGATATATTATCTCTGCCAGGTCAGTAAATAAATCGAACAAGATTCTCCCGGAACATCAGTATAGTCTTTTATCTTTACCAGTTAAAATTATATAATAAAAAAGCTTGTTGACCGGTTTATTCCGGATTAAAGACTATTTTTAGATAGAAAGAGATTTAGGCTTGGATAACAGAGTAATAGGAGTATTTGATTCCGGAGTAGGGGGCCTTACTGTATTAAGGGAAATAATACAAGAAGTTCCTCATGAAAGTACTATTTATTTTGGGGATACCGAAAGATTCCCATATGGTCCAAAAGATTTGAGAAAGGTCAGGGATTTTGTCTTTAAAGCTACAGAATTCTTTATTAAGAAGAATGTGAAGATGATAGTTATAGCATGCAATACGGGATCAGTGGCGGCGTTAAAAGAACTTAAGAAAGAATTCGATATTCCCATCATCGGAGTTATAGAACCAGGTGTACGTACAGCGGTCAATAACACAAAAAGCAAAAGGGTAGGAGTTATTGCCACAAAAGGGACTGTGGATAGCAAAGCTTATGAGAAGGAAATCTGCAGGCGGGATAAAAGTATTAAGACATTTTCTGTGGCCGCGCCAGAGCTTATTGAATTTGTAGAAAAAGGAATACTTGAAGGAAGCCAGCTGGAAGATAGGATAGGATACTATCTCAAGCCGCTGCTGGCTGAAAATATTGATGTACTTGTCCTTGGATGCACGCATTTTCCCCTCATTAGGAGGTCTATACTTGCTGTAAGCGGGGATAGTATAAAAGTAATAAGTTCTGCAGTAGAGACAGCTATAGATGTAAGGGAGATGCTAATTGAGAAAAACATGGCTGCTAATGGGGATGAGAAAATAAGCAGGACATTTTATGAGACTGCCCTAGATAGCAATTTTTTTAAAACAGGACAGCTGTTTCTGGGAGCAGAGATTAATAAAGTAATAAGAACTAGTCTTGAGATCTAACAAAAGCCAGAAGAGGGGTACAGTGTCAGAAAGACAGGACGGAAGAAAGAATACCGATATCAGGGAGATCAAAATAATGAGGAAATATATCTCCCATGCAGACGGATCAGTCTTTATTGAAATGGGAAATACTAGAATAGTCTGTACTGCTACTGTTGAGGATAGGGTCCCAACCTTTTTAAGAGGTAAGGGATCCGGCTGGGTAACAGCTGAATATTATATGATACCTGGCTCGACTCCCCAACGAATTATAAGGCCAAAAGCATCCGGACGAATAAACGGTAGGGTTCATGAGATACAGAGACTCATTGGAAGATCATTGAGGGCTGCAGTAGATTTGGGTAAAATAGGAGAGAGGACAATCTGGATAGATTGCGATGTTATAGAAGCAGATGGAGGCACAAGGACTGCTTCTATAACCGGTAGCTTTATAGCGTTATTTGACTGTCTCCAAGGCATGATAGAAAAAAAATTAATAGAAGAGATGCCAATTGAAAACTTTGTAGCTGCTATCAGCGTGGGGACGGTTGGAGGAGAGGTCTTGGTAGACCTTTGTTTTAGTGAAGACTCAAATGCTGAAGTCGATATGAATGTTGTTGCTAACTCAAAAAACAATCTTATCGAAGTCCAGTCCACTGCAGAAAAATCACCTTTTTCCAAGGAACAATTTGACGATATGCTTGAAAAGGCAATGAATGCGATTGTTGGTTTAAATGGACTGCAAAAAAAGATTCTTAGCCAGCGACCCTAAAAAATTTTACATAATTGGCTAAAAGGAAGTAAATTGGAAATAGTAATCGCTTCGAAAAACAAAGGTAAAATAGGAGAGATAATAAACTATGCTGTATGGCCAGATATTAAATGGCTTACTTATGAGGATGTCAATGAATTTCCTGATGTGGAGGAAAGCGGAAATAGTTTTCTAGACAATGCCATAATAAAGGCAAAAGCATTATATAATTCTACCAAAAAAACGGTTTTTGCAGATGATTCTGGACTGATAGTTGACGCTCTTGAAGGCAGACCTGGTATTTATTCCTCAAGATATGCCAGACCGAATGCAACCGATAAGGAAAACAGAGATAAACTGCTAGATGAAATAAAAAATATAAAAGACCCTCATAAAAGGTCAGCCAGATTTGTCTGTAGTATAGTCTTATGGGATGCTGATATAGGACTTATATTTAAAACCGAAGGTGTATGCGAAGGCATGATAGGCTTTGAAGAGAGAGGCAGAGGAGGTTTTGGATATGACTGTATTTTTACTCCTGAGGGCTATAACAAGACTTTGGCAGAGCTTAAAAGAAGTGATAAAAATAAAATAAGCCACCGTGGGATAGCACTATCAGAGTTCTACCATTTTATTGTAAAAAGATAGAATTGTGATATTATATCCACTGCTTGGTTAAGAGCGCTTTTCGGGGTGTAGCGCAGTTTGGTTTAGCGCACCTGCTTTGGGAGCAGGGGGTCGGAGGTTCAAATCCTCTCACCCCGACCATTATGTAGTTTTGAGGAGTTGATCTAATTCTTTTTGAGCGGGAATAGCTCAGTTGGCTAGAGCGTCAGCCTTCCAAGCTGAGGGTCGCGGGTTCGAGTCCCGTTTCCCGCTCCATTATTTTATCTTCTTTATTTTTTAGCCGAAGTATTTCTCATTATTATCAGGTAATATATAACTCCTGCTACTCCTCTTGTAAATATCAAGAGGAGCATCCATACAAGCTTGGCATTCTCACCACCTATGGGAAAATCTTTTTGATTACGTCTTATACAGTCCACGAGGGCAATGATCCAGAAGATAAACTGTATAATTCCTATCAAGAAAGCACCAATGATATAAAATATCCATACTACAAAAAATAGGCTATAAAATCCTATTGAAGCTACTCTAAAAATGCTAAAGATTACTGTCCATAATTCTTCCAAATTTTCTCCCGGAGTCAAAGAAACAATATATATCTTTATATTTTATAAAAAATATTGTTAAGCTACTAGAGATAGAATGGCTACATAAAGATTCTTATATTTTAGACATAAAAACCACTATTTTCAAAAAAGAATAATATTCAAAAATACATAATCTTTTAAAATGAAATAAACAAATGAGATTACAGTCCGTAAATATAATTCTGAACGGTTCTTGACTTCTATATGAAATTTATCTAAAGTATTAATCTGGTTTGAGTAGGGATCCTAAAAGACCAGAAACTTGTTGGGAATTTTAATTGTTTTTTACACTTGCGCCAGTAGCTCAGCTGGATAGAGCAACGGACTTCTAATCCGTAGGTCGGGGGTTCGAATCCCTCCTGGCGTGCCATTTATATTGTTTTTTAAATAGTTTTTGATATTGGACGTTTAATATTTTGAGTGGTAGAGTAATATACTGCTAAAAGGCGTCCAATTGTGTGGTGAGAATAGCTCAGCTGGTAGAGCGCAGGATTGTGGTTCCTGATGTCGCGGGTTCGAGTCCCGTTTCTCACCCCAATTTTTTACATCTGCGCGCCAGTAGCTCAGCTGGATAGAGCCACGGACTTCGAATCCGTAGGTCGGGGGTTCGAATCCCTCCTGGCGTGCCATTTATATTGTTTTTTAAAAACACCAATTATTAGGATGGGCCATTAGCTCAGCTGGTAGAGCACCTGACTCTTAATCAGGGTGTCACAGGTTCGAGACCTGTATGGCCCACCAGCCTCTTGCGAGAGTGGCGGAATTGGCAGACGCGCTAGACTTAGGATCTAGTGGGGTTACACCTGTGGGGGTTCAAATCCCCCCTCTCGCACCAGTGTATATTTTTCTGCATGATTACCCTCAAAAACCTTGAATATAGTGGCTATACTAGTGGTTCCAATTCTGTAAAACAGTGCCGCACTATGCTCAAATAGTTAAATACTACTCTTATCACAAAAGGATATGTGGGAGGGAAATTTCGTCTTCCAAAGCGTGAATTGAGACCGCACAACAGGGAGAAACTGGAAGAATTTCTGGGGTAGTTCGAGTTGTCTTAGTAGCTGCGGAGTTTAGATTTTTATCAAATCATTTGAATAATTTACCCGATGATTAAGGTTTCGGTACCGTGGTATGTATAGCCTTTTGTCTTCTTTTCTGAAAAAATACCCTGATTAATAAAATTGAAAAAAATAATAATATAGTTTGACTTATAAGGCTGACAATTATTAAATAATTAGGCACTTTGTATTCAAAAACTACTGAGTGTTCGCCGGGGTCCAGAATTATAGATTGAAGAAATCCATATGCTTTGTAAATAGATACACTATCCCCGTCAATGGTTGCGTTCCAGTACGGACTCCATGGTTCTGAAAGTAAAAGAAGAACCTTACCTGTTGTTTTATTGGAATACGTTAATCTGATATCTATATTTGTATATTCAGAGACATCTATGCTAACATTTTCTATATCCTCCGGGTTCACAGATCTGTCTGCTTCTGAAAAAAAGCTTTCTAAATATGTATCTGTTCTGGTGAAATAAACCGAATAAAGAAGATTTTCATCTCCTTCCGAAACAATCTGACGCAAAATATCATCATTATCCACCAAATGTATATCATTAAATACTGTTAATAAATCTAAAGCTTTATTATTTAAAATAATACTTTCGTCTTCACAATTATAAAAATATTTTACCCCTAATAGTTTAAAGACTACATGGTCTCGGTTGTTGATTTCTGACATTTCGATCATTGAATTAAGACCTATACTTCCGGGATAACCAAAAGGATGACGTAGTTTGTTAAACTGATATCCGGTAATAGAATAAATATCCGCTTCATTATTGCAATTATTATTTTTAAGGATGAATGTCCTGTAAGGGAGTTTCTCTTCAGGTAGTTTATTAATCCATGCTTGATCCTGTAATCTTAAGAAAGAAGTAGAATAATAATCCTTTTGTGTAAAATCATATGCTTCAAATCTTTTCAAGCAATAAAGGTAACCTACTAGAGTTAAATCTATGATGATTATCATTATGCATAAAATTGGAAAAATTCTTTTTTTTAGAAAGAAAACAATTGTTACAGATGCTATTGTTATGGGTATCATTATTGTTGCTGAATTTATGCCAAGAGAATCTGTCTTAAAAAAAATGTTTGAAATAAGTAGACCAGATAAAAAAATAATTAAATAAATAAAAAGCCACTTAGTTTTTCTTGGTCTATCCTTAACTTTTATCAAATAATCAAACCCTGCTGCGATAAAATAAGATAAAGAGAGAAGCGTAATACTAAAAATCCTAAAAGGATATCTTGCTATGCCATCGCTAAGAAGAATAATCTTTAAAAAACTTTCAGGGAGATAGGAATAGTAAATAGCAATAAACCCAGTTATTAAAAAAATTAAGAAAAAGACTAAATCAATCGGCCGACCCCTTTTTTGTCTTGATTTAATAAAAAAAGCCATGATTCCCAATAACAGGATGGGTAATGAAAAAGTACCAAAATACCTAGTCTGCTCCCATGGGAATGACTGCATATATTCCCATGGATAAAAAGGGTTAATAATGCCAGGTAGAAAGTCCTTTAATAAAAAAAATCTAATGGTATTAATCCCTTCAGAATTGAATCTTGAGAGAT